>CENP01067539.1_pt1 | contig 16343 bp, 9 predicted proteins | sample 361281 | NCBI WGS metagenome assembly CENP01 (sample SAMEA2591122, study PRJEB7988) | marine metagenome | biome: marine biome (ENVO:00000447); feature: deep chlorophyll maximum layer (ENVO:xxxxxxxx); material: saline water (ENVO:00002010), including plankton (ENVO:xxxxxxxx) | depth 70 m
ATATTTACACTTATTATTTCGTTTTTATTTGTTTTCTCTTGTAGTGATCTAGAGGAGGATAGAAGTGGAATTTTATCACTAGACAATCTTCAATCTCAAGGCGATTTAATAGCCGCATTGACTCCCGTCTACAAGGAACTACAAAATACTTACATGAGTTTTCGAATCAGAACTAATACATTTGGATCTGATGACCTTACCACTTGGTGGGGTGGAAATAAATATCCATTAAGAGTTTTTGATGGATTTGACTACGGAAGTGGAGAAAATGCTGATATTCCTTGGTTAGATTACGACTGGAAAGGGTTCTGGAAACTAATTTATCATGCTAATTCATTAATTGAAGGATTAAAAACCTCAACAGCGTCAGAAGATTTAAAGAAAGTCGTTGAAGGAGAGGCAAGATTTTTAAGAGCGATCGCCTATCTATCACTAGTCAAGGTTTATGGAAATTTGCCTATAATTTTAGACGGTATGACTCCAACTGGTGAAGAGCTACGTGCTACGGTATTGGAAAACTACCAACACATTGAAGCAGACTTATTGATTGCCGAGGTCAATTTACCTTTACCAGGGGCAACTGCTAATGTCGGAAGAGCTTCTGCTGCTGCAGCCAAAACTGCACTTGCAGATTTATATCTAACGTGGGCGGGATGGCCTGTAAAGGATTCCTCTAAAAATGCTTTGGCTGCATCAACGGCAAAAGAAGTAATAGACATGGGTTATCACTCTTTATTGGCTATCGATCAATTGTGGCTTTTAGAAAATGGTAATAGCAAAGAAAGTATTTTTTCTGTTCAGTACTCCAAGGAGGAAGATCAAAGAAATAGAATGCCTGAGGCAACAAGTTTTCACATGGCTAGAGGCTGGTCTGATTTCTATCCAGAATTACAATTCTTTAGAGACTTTCCTGAAGGACCAAGAAAAGATGCAACCTTCGTAACGGACATTCCCAACCGTGGTTTTTCAGGGGGACAAATTATTACTAAAACTCCTGCTACAATTCCGTGGGAAGTTTCTCAGAGATTTCATCCTATGTATGGAAAGTACACTGCATCAGAAGACTTAACAGTAATTGGACGGACACAGGGTTATAGACCTCTAGAAGTATATCGTTATGCTGAACTTCTTCTTATTTATGCCGAGGCTAAAGCTGCGTCTGGATCAATGGATGCCTCTGCATTAGAAGCATTAAACCAAGTGAAAAGAAGAGCAGCTGGTAAAGATCCGTTGACTTCAGATCCTGCTGTAGACGCTACCTCTGCGACGGTTGATGAGATTGTTGCTGAAAAAGGATGGGAATTGGCTGCCGAGAACAAGAGATGGTTCGATTTGATCAGAACAGAAAGTCTTGAGGACGCTATTTTGAAAAGAGACCCCAGTGAGCAGGTACCCTTGGTAAGACAACCTACAAAGGCTCAATATATTACACCTCTTCCTGCTGAAGCTATTGCAACTAGTAATCTTGTTCAAAACCCACAAGGGTTTAAAATTCAATAGATCAATACGATACAAAATGTATCAAAAAAATAGGGAGTGAATTTTCACTCCCTATTTTTATTTACGGGTTTTTTCTTTAAGCTTTTTCTGCCATCGCTCTGTGTGAATCAAACCTAAGAAGATCGGGTCAATCAATTGTGAATTCCAATGTTGAAGAAGAGAATCCAAACGATAAACCTCCTCTGGAAGTATTTTTGCTAAGTCATTTTTTTCCCCAATGTCCTTACCGAGGTTGTACAATTCCTTTACACTATTCTTATTCTTAGTCACTAATTTCATATTTCCATCTCTAATAGAATAAAGGTCTTCATCGAATTTCCTAATATATAGAATGGGATGAGGTCTCCCTTGTTTTTCTCCTTTCAGGTATGGAATGATATTTACACCATCAAATCGCTTATCCTCTGTTATGGATGCATTTGTCAATTCAGCAATCGTAGGTAATATGTCCAAACTCGAAACAGGATTATCATAAACCATAGGCGAAATCTCTCCAGTCCACTGCATAGCAAACGGAACGCGATTTCCCCCTTCATAAATAGAAGATTTCCCTTCTCTTAGCGGGCCATTGTTTGAGCCGTTTTTGGGTTCTGGGCCTCCATTGTCTGATAAAAAGAAAATGATTGTATTTTTAGCGATTGATGAAGATTCCAATTGATCAAGAATTCTTCCAACACCATCATCAACAGCACTGACCATTGCAGCATAGGTTTTTCTTTTTTTGTCTTCGATATGGTCAAACCGATCCAGATATTTTTGAGTGGCTTGAAGAGGACTGTGAGGAGCGTTATAGGCCAAATACAAAAAGAAAGGACCCTCCTTATTTTTCTCTACGAACTTTACCGCCTCATTTGAAAACTCATCTGTCAAGTATTCGTCTGTTTTTTCTGGTTTGTGATCCCTCATAATCCAAGTTCTGTAACTCAAAGGTTCGTCACTGATCGAATAACTGTCCTCTATTGTGAGCTCCTCGGGAAAATATCGGTGGCCTCCACCCAAGTGTCCATAAAAAAAATCGAATCCCCGATTTAGTGGATGATTGGAAATATGCGCCCCCAAATGCCATTTGCCTACTACTCCTGAGGTATATCCTACTTGACTTATTACTTCAGGAATGGTTTTTTCTGATTGGGGTAAACCCATATTGGGGTCATTGGGGCGGTATTGTGCATTTCTTTCATAGCCAAAACGTTGCTGGTATCGCCCAGTGATGAAACCTGCACGACTGGGACTACAAACAGGGTATGGTGTATAGCCATTTGTAAACTTAACACCATTTTGAGTAATGCGATCAATATTAGGGGTAGGTATTTCTTCACTGCCATTGAAACCTACATCGATATAACCCAAATCATCTGTCATGATTACAATTACATTTGGTAATTTTTTAATAGAGACTTTTTGAGATTGATTTTCGCAACTCAATAGCGCAATAAAAAAAAGTATTAGGATTGAAGTAAATTTAATTTTTGGGCTGTTTTGTTTCATGTTTTAAAAAATAAATTTCCCTAAAATAGTTATAAATCATTAATTTGGAGTCACAACGAAATAATAGAATTATTATGCTTTTAAAGTTCAAATTTACCTCACTACTTTTATTTTTCACCGTAGGTTTTATATCCTGTAACGATAAAGAAACCCTAGCTAAACCCAATATTATAATTGTCTATATGGACGATTTGGGATATGGAGATGTTAGTTATAACGGAGCAGCAAAATTACAAACACCCAATATGGATGCCATGGCATTGGCAGGTATGCGATTCAATAATGGCTATGCTACTTCTGCGACTTGTACTCCGAGTAGATACGCCCTATTGACAGGGGTGTATCCTTGGCGTGAAAAAAGAGCAAAAATTCTTGCTGGTACTGCTCCATTAATCATTGGTACAGACCAGATGACCCTTCCAAAAATGCTTAAACAAGAAGGCTATCAAACGGCTATCATAGGTAAATGGCATCTAGGTTTGGGCAATGGAAATGTGAATTGGAACGAATTGGTGAGTCCTGGACCTAATGAGGTTGGTTTTGACTATTCCTATATTTTGGCAGCCACTCAAGACAGGGTACCTACAGTATATATTGAGGATGGAAATGTAGTGGGATTGGACCCTAACGACCCTATAGAAGTAAATTATAAAAAAAATTTTGAAGGAGAACCCACTGGTCTTGATAATCCAGAACTATTGACCATGAAGTGGCATCACGGTCACAATAACAGTATCGTCAATGGTATTCCCAGAATAGGTTTTATGAAAGGTGGAGATGCAGCCAAGTGGAATGATATCGATATGGCAGATCATTTCTTGAATGGCATCCAAAAATACATTAAAAACCACAAGGAAAAACCTTTCTTTTTGTACTATTCTATGCAGCAACCACATGTTCCGAGAACTCCTCACCCAAGGTTTGAAGGGCTGTCAGATTTGGGCCCCAGAGGAGATGCGATCATAGAAGCCGATTGGTGTTTGGGGGAATTGAAAAAAAATTTGGAGGCTGAAGGTATTTTGGAAAATACGCTGATCATTTTTTCCAGTGACAACGGCCCAGTTTTGAATGACGGTTACTATGACGATTCCGATATAAAAAATGGCGACCACAAGCCTTCGGGGCCCTACCGAGGGGGAAAGTACAGCCTTTTTGAAGCGGGTACCCACGTACCATTTTTCACTTATTGGAAAGGAAATATACAACCTGGAGTTTCAGATGCTATGGTCAGTCAATTGGATATTTTTTCTTCACTAGCAGAATTGGTGGGTAGCGAAGTTAGGACAGAAGATAGTCTACCTTTGCTTGACTTATTCTTGGGCAAATCTGATAAAGGTAGAAATGAGATGGTGATTGAAGCTACCTCCAGAACTGCTTTTAAAAAAGGGGATTGGGTAATGATTCCTCCCTACAAAGGACCAGTAATGAACGACATGGTACAAATTGAATTGGGCAATGATTCCGATTTTCAGTTGTACAACCTTGCTGAGGATGTTGGACAGCAAAATAATCTAGCAGCTTTACAGCCAGAAAAGCTTTACGAGATGATAACAGCTTTTGAAGTTATTAGAGGTGACGATTACATGAATACCGAGAAACTAGAACTAAAATAGCTCAGAAAACTACTTCCCATTTTCCTGAGGGAATCTTATAAAAAGATGCCATAGGTATCTTTTTACCGTTGATACGTATCGATCTTCCTTGAGGTATTTTAAAACTTTCTATATCTAGCTTAATTTCCATTCCTTTGGGTATATCAAGTTGAAGGCTTTTATTTTTACTCAAAGTACGGTTCCATTTCACCGAAACCTCACCCATGGGCGAGGGAATTAAGGAGTTTATTTTTTTGATTTTGGTTTGTGGTAGCTTAATGCTCATTTCTGTCATTCCCGGTTTTGTAGGTTTTACACCCAGGAGGAATTCGGCAAAAAGCGCAGGGATAAAAGCACTTTCAGTTTGAGCATCTGAACGGGTTTGTCGAGGGTCAAATTTACCGCTTCTACCTGTACCGTCCAGCCACCATTCCTCCCACAGAGTTCCATTATGTTGTGAGGCCAACATGTGATCAAATCTTTTGCGTAATAAATCAAATGATGCATCTACATGGCCGTAATAGGCAATCCCTTGGTGCAGAAAATACGATAGTGCTGGGGTGACAATGGTCATACCTGTGGATCTTTTGATGAATAGGTTGGGTTCGTCTGCCATAAGTTTTTCGACAATTGATTTTCCCTGATCTGCACTGGCAATTTTTAGGGCCAATGCCATCCCATTGCTATGTTCACTATATTTAAGAGAAAGCCCAGACTCCAACAATGCATCTGCAAAGAGTCCCTCATTTTCATTCCAAAAATATTCTCTCAACGACCCTCTCAATAAATTGGCTCTTTCCCTAAAAATGTTTGTCTCGTCTTCCTCTAGCCATTTCAAAAGCTGTGAAAAATCTTCAAGCGCCCCGAGGTAGTGAGCATTTAAAGTAAAGCTTGCTCCTGCACGATCCAAGTTGGCATGATCTAGCCAGTAAGGGTAAGGAGGCTTATTGATTAACCCCAATTGATCTGTAAAACTGTGCATTAATTCCATGAGCCTACGTGCACTGTCCAATAATATTGTGGTGGTAATTCGATCCCCAGAAAAGAGGTAGTATTGATATAGACTTCTGATCCAAAGTAAATTGGAATCTAGTATGACCATATAATCGTCACTTTTGAGTGGTGCATAGGCCGGCATGATACCATTTGCTTCTTGTTCTTGTGCGATTTGCATTAGGTAGCGGCGTTGCAATGCCGTATCACCAAAAATCCACTGATTGCCCATTGCGCCGTAATAACCCGTTTGAGCGTATTGTCTGCGCTCTCTATAATTGTCAGTATATGCATCAGTGGTACAGGCTTTGATAGTTTTGTCAGTCGCATCGAAATAGCGCAACACCCAAGGGGCTTCCGTACTTTGGATTTGCCCCTGTCGTTCAAAAGGGTATTCTAGTCTACGGCTGCCCACCTGAACTACTTTTATAGGATTTTCAGACTGAATGATCAATACCAAATATCGTGAGGGTTTAAAGTAGGTTGACTCCCATTGATCTAGCCCACCCGATAGGGTGAGGTTGTCTCTAAAATTGGAATGCAAAATGGTGTGGTTGAAGAAACCATTGATTTGATAAGGAGCGCTAAGTACGTCAACTTGTGTTCCTTTGGTACCTTCAATAGACAGTCGAGGGTATCCATTAATTATCTCTCCAAAATCATACATGAGCATCCAAGCTTTTCCTTTTTTTGGAGCTTTTAAAACAAATGGAAGTCGTAAATTTAATCTGGGTTTTATAGACTTTTTAATTGAAATTGGTGCCATTTCATCAATATTGGGAGAGTCAATCTGTTCTGCTCTAATCAGGTTTGTTGTCACCAAATCTGTTTCTTTTAGATAGGGCAGGTCTCTCTGGATGAGGTTCACCCATGGGATGGTAGTGGCTCCTGCTGAGTTATTATTTTGGTGGGCGGGCCAGCCCACATTCCGGAAAACCAATGTTGCACTTGCCCATTCAAGATCGTCAAAAGTAGGGTTATACCATCCTTCTAATTTTTTTCTGAGATCAACTTTATCGTTAACAAAATCTTGAAAACGATTGATTACTGGAGCAGTCCTGTCCCAACTTGGATCTGCTTTGACTTTCCAGCTTTTGTCTGTAACGAGGGTAGCTTCATTTGACTCAAATGAGATATTGAGTTGGGCTAATAAACCTGGTCTTCCCTTAAAATGATAGGATTGTTTTCCAGCTTGGTAATGCACCTTAACTGCGATGGTATTTCTCCCTTTTTCGAGTAATCGAGTAATATCCAACTGATCGAAGGATTGATGATGGGGGGCACTTCTGGCAGGGCCTTTAATGATATACTGACCATTGATATAGAGTTTGTATTGAGAGGTAGCGGTAATTTTAAGCACTGCTTTTCGAGGGGGTTCCCGCAGTTCAAAACTTTTTCGGCTGAGCATCATCGGACTTTCCTCACTCAGCCATATCCATTGGGCCTTCCAGTCCATGGTGGGAATTGGTTTTTCGGGAGAGCACCAAATTCCTTTAACTGCTCCAGTTTCCCATAACCCTTGGGCATTTAGGGGCGGTAAGCTTACAAAATAAATAAGTAGAACAAAAATACGGTACATAGCATCTAGTCTTTAGTGTTACAATAGGTAATGATATTAAATAGCATTTTGTCTGCGACAGGGTCTTTACCTAAGTTTTCTAATATTTCAAATTGAGACAAGAGATATTGTCCTTTTTTAAAAGGGACAAAAGTCAAATCCGCACCCCACCAAGACGGGCCAGGGCCACTGTACCCCATCTTGTGTCCCCTTGAAAACCAATCAAAACCAATGGAGGCTACTAGTGGTTTTTCTTCTACCTTTACCCCATTAATTTTGAGGTCTCTCAAGCTTTTTTTAGGCCATATGTTTTCATAGCTATTTCTCAAAAAGCCTTTATTTTGAAGTCCTTTGAAAATCGGGTGTTCCCTAGCTATATGAGGAATGCAGGTCCACAAACCTTTGGAGGGATGCACTCTCGCAGTAAATGGAGTTATTATATTTTCGGTTTTGACGCTGTCCGTCAAACGATCCAAATAAACAGCAGTACCTCCAGACTCTACAAACTTCAAAAGGCGTTTAAAAAGCTTGAGTTCTTCATTGTTTTTAGCTTTATTGATGCATACCAATACGGGAATATCTTGGGTTAAATTGGAATTAAAATCAACGGTCTTTACGTTATTCTTTTGGAGGAAACTTTTCAGATCTCCATTGAAATCTAAGACGGCTACTTTTCCTGATGGGGCTTTGAGGTCTTTTTGATCAAAGACTTCAAAATCAATAAAATTTTCCGTTAATACTTGATCCCAATGGTCCCTAACTTTTACCTTAACGGTATAATGACCGCTCCATTTTTCGGTATTTATTTTTTTATTTAATAAAAGATTGATTCCCGTTTTCCAGTTTGATTTAAAATTATTCACGTAGACTTGTTTACCATCTTTTGATTGGATTGAAACTTCATAATTGGCAGCTATATTTTCTAAATCGTTGATACCAGTAATTTTTAAGCTCATCCCTTGGTTTGCATACACATTTCTGGGGATTGTTCTTATGGAAACAATACGAGGTTGGTTGGCAGCTTTGGTGGCCTCGTAGGCATAGGATTTGGGATTGCGCCAGAGGTCCAGAAGTCCAGCGCCCAATATCCAATCGCCACCGGTCAAGGCGTGTACACAGTAGCCGTCCATATAAGGATTGGATCGGATGGCCTCAATCATTCTTTTGTTGGCTGTTCCGTGGATGTGTTGTTGCTCGAGATAAAATTTTCTCATGTCCGGGTAAAGGGATTTTAGCCCAGTTTCAACCAGCATTTGTTGTTGTTCCTCATGCAATCGCTTGTGGTAGCGATAGGCGGGAGTTAGTGGATTACCTTCCGCTTCAAACTTTTTATTGACCGAAACTAACTCTGCCAAACTTCCATAGCCCAACTCCGATAAAAATGACATCATACTAGGGACTACTTTTGATCTTCCTTCCCTTTTAAATTTTCCCATGCCCCTTGCCTTTTTTTCTTCTTCAGTCATGGCCATGCTCACATAGCTGTTGTAGATTTTCTCATTTATATAGGCCCCGGCATAATTGTGTATGTCGTTAAACTTTGTGGGTTCTTTTTCGTAGGGTAAGTACATATTAGCACCAAAAGCCCAACCTCCAGATTCATCTAAGATCAGGCGCGTAGGGTCTAGGTCGCGACTGAGCATCGCCATTGGCCGCATCAGTTGTTTTAAAACGGGCCTGTGCAATTCGTTGAATAATTCCCACTGAACAATACAGGTGCGGTTACGGTCTTTGAGTAGGGTTTGTTCTACCTCACGGCTAACCCTAGAGGGAAGATAGGGAGAGGATAAGGGAAGTCTCATACATTCCAAGGCAGGACTGCCCACGACCATGACTCCCATCTCATCGGCCAAATCCAACCACATGGAGGTGGTAGGGTGACGCCACGGGCGGATCATATTAAAACCTGCTTCTTTGGCCAATCGGATTTCTTTTCTTGCCATTTCCTCGGAGTCTGGATAAGCAATGCTGTTGGGGTATAGACCCTCGAAAAAAGAAGCTTTAATGTAAATGCGTTTTCTGTTAAGGTAAAAATCTTGATTTTTGATAGTCAGCTCTCGTAATCCAAAACGATGATGCCAATCATCAGAGATTTTTTGTTTTCTTTTTATTTTTAGCTTGGCTTGATATAAAAAAGGGTCATCAGGCGACCAATATCTTGCCTCAGGGATTTTGATGACTACTTTGTGTTCATTCAATCCCGGTTCTACCTTTTGGGTTTCAGTATAAGATGCAACATCATTTTTGATATTAGAGGCTTCGGATAAATGAATTTCAATATCGGCTGAATCCCCCTTTATTTCAGTATGATCTATTGTAATGTGGAAAGTAGCGGTATTGTCGTGAATGTTGGTTTCGATAAAAACATCTTTTACATATGTGTTTCCTGAGGCTAACAATCTTACATTTTGCCATATACCTCCCGAAATACCACCCCGCCATTGGGGAGTTTCCAAAGCAGTAACCCCATCGATATTTTTATCTGATAAAATGATGGGACCCACCACTCTAAGGGTTAAGACATTCTCTTTGCCTGCCTGGATCATATTGTCCACCCTAAACTCAAATGGGGTGAATCCTCCCTCGTGGAAACCGACCACCTCATCGTTGAGCCAGATTTCTGAAAGGTAGTTTACCGCATCGAATTGTAAATGGATGACCTTTGCCTCCCAGTCTTTAGGAACCTCAAATGCATAGCGGTAAAAGGCCACGCCTTCATAGTCTTGTTCTATTAATTCCCAACTGCTCGGGACTTTGATTTTTCTTTTGTCTTTCAAGTTTTGAAAGACTTCATTTTCGTGCCATAGGGCTTCCGCGCCTTCATTTCGGTGATCAAAAATAATCTCCCAATCGCCGTTTAATGAAATTTCTTTTTGGGCAAACCCATAGGCCACACAAAAAAGAAATAGAAAGAGGAAATAGTTTTTTATTTGCATTCTTACAGAATTTTATTTTTTAATCCATTCAATTGAATTGGGGCGACCATTTTGGCCATTTTATTACGCATGTTAACAAGCAATGAGGTATCGGTATCCATAGAAAAAACAAGATTCATCCATTCGTTGGGATCGATCTGATGGTCGTATAGTTCCTCTTTGCCATTGTTATAGAGAATATACCGATATCGATCTGTTTTGATGGCGTAGTGCTGCATGTCTGCCTTACCTTCATATTTTCCCCCCGCATAAACAACTGTTAAGGCTGGGCGGTCTCCTTTCCATTTTTGGGCGGTTGGGTTTTCCAACAACTCTCTCATACTGGATCCGTCAATGGGGTAACCTTTTTCATTCTTTTGGGTTTCTGAAGATAGTCCGCACAAATCAATCAAGGTGGGGTAAACGTCAATCAGTGATACCGCTTTATTAATTGAGGTGTTGGCTTTAGTGACCCCTGGAACTCTCATGATTAGGGGTACTCGAGTACTTTTTTCCCATAATGAGTTTTTGTATAAATAGTCCTTTTCCCCCATGTGAAAGCCATGATCCGAGGCCAATACGACTATGGTATTACCTTTGAACGGGCTCTCATTCAGGGCTTTCATCACTTGCCCGACATTTTCGTCCACTGCAGCTACACAGGCTAGATAGGCTTGCGTCCATCGTTTTAGACCAGCCTCCTCACTCCCATAGGAAGCAGCAATTTCGTTGAACATTTTCACACCCATTTCTAGGGTAAAGACTTGACCTTTTTCATAAGAGACTTTGAGGAAAGTATCCTGTTGATCTTTATCTTTTTTGAGGGAGACTTCAATTTTATCTAAGGGAAAACGGTCGAAGTAATTTTGAGGAGCAATCAATGGGGTGTGAGGCCTTAGGAATCCAACGGCCAAGAAAAAGGGTTTTTCTAATTTTTTGGAGGCAAGAGTTTTTATCTTTTGGGCAGTCCAGTTTGCATTCATCTCGTCCGGCGTAGGGTCACGATCTTCCTCGTTGATATAACGCATGGGAAGGATTCCATTTTTACTGTAGCCATAAATCCATTGGATGGAGTCCCCCGATTCATTTGTTCTTCCTTCCAAGTTGATTAATGGCCCTAAGGAGCCATCAACATTTCCTATATCATAAAAAGGCGATGGAACATCTGGGTGCGCCAAGCGGGTTTCACCGTCCCATACCATCGGGCCGTAGTCTGCTTGATTTTCATAATGATCCCAATTTTCTCTTTTAAGGTGGTGCAGCACTTTTCCTGTACCTATGGTTTGGTAACCTGCCATACGGAATTGTTCCGAAAGGGTTCGAGTGTTATTTAAGACTTTATTATTGTACCAAGGGTCCTGAAAAAAATTCAGAGAGTGGTGGGGGTAGACGCCCGTCATCATACTAGAGCGCGAGGGCCCACACATGGGGGCGTTAGTATGAGCGTTGAAAAAAGTAACCCCAGATTGTCCGAGCTTACTGATATTGGGTGTTAAGCTTTGGGGATGCCCCTTTAAGGTCTCTATACAGTCGTTTAGGTCATCAATCATGATAAGCAGAACGTTGGGAGAATTTTTTTTGGGTTTTTCGCAGCCTAAAATGATCAAGAGTATCACATACCAAAAAGTTTTAAATAAATAATCGCTCCTGTAATTCATTTAAAAATTAACTATTTATGGCGTCTGTCATGGCTCTTGCTATAGCAGTTATACCAATAAAATCCTTGTCGGCGATTAATTTTTTATTTATCAGTGAACTTCCTATTCCAAGGCAAACGGCCCCGTTTTCTAGCCATTCGGCAGCGTTTTCAACGGTTACTCCCCCAGTGGGCATAATGGGTAAGTGGGGCATGGGAGCCTTCAAGGCTTTGAAATATGACAGGCCAAAGTTGGCTGCGGGAAAAAGCTTAACTACATCTGCACCCCACTCATAGGCTTGTAATATTTCAGAGGGAGTCATGGCACCTGAGAGAATGGGTTTATCGTATTGATGGGCCATGCGAATGACCTCAGGCTTACTTACAGGTGTAACCACAAATTGTGCTCCTGCTTCTATTGCTGACTGGGCGGTTTTTGCATCTATCACGGAACCGACACCAGGAATAACGCCTTCAATCTGAGACAATTTATTGATCTCCTCCAAAGCATTGGGCGTTCCCATGGTAATTTCTATAGCTCTAATACCCCCTTTTTGAAGCGCTTTTGCAAATTCAAAAACGTAAGCTGAAGAGGACAAGCGAATGATGGCGATGATCTTTGTGGCCAACAGTTGATCTAATAGGGAAGCTTTTGTCATATTTTATCTTTTTACGTGGCCTTCGAAGTTACCCTCACTTACAGATTGTATTTCTTTTTCACCCAAATAGTTGATATCTCCTTTAAGGGTTTGGGTTATGGCAAAAGATGCCGTAGCAAAGTCAACGGTTTTTTGGGATTCCCATCCCGACAGCTTGCCGTGAAGTATTCCTGCAACAAAGGCATCACCCCCTCCCAATCGATCCTTTATCATTGTTGGAATGGCAAGGCTTGTCAATTCATTTCCTCCTTCTTTTATCATACCACCCAACACATTTTCAGTAGCATTAATTTGTTGTCTGATGGTCATTGCTATAGTTTCAAAGTCACCTAAATTGGAGGCAAAATCAATGGCATTTTTTGTCCCCTGATTTAAGGCTTCAAAATCATTTATAATTTTAATATTGGCTTGAAATACATCGTTGATCGATCCGATATTTCCCAAAAGAATATTTACATAAGGCAAAATTTCGAAAAAAGATTTTTTAGCGGATTTAGAGCCCCATAAACTGCGTCTGAAATTGAGATCAAAAACTATTTTACAATTTAATTTTTGGGCTACTTTTAGACCCTTCAAAAGAGATTTTTTACAATTGGCGGATAGAGCTGGTGTAATACCAGTAACGACAAAATGAGAAATATTTTTTAAAAATTTTTCCCAATTTTTTTCATTCAAATCCCATAGCGTAATGGAGGAATTTTTTCGATCATAGGTGACTTTGGTTCCACGAATCGCGGTACCGTGTTCGATAAAATAGGTCCCCATTCGCCCTTGATCTACCTTAATATTTTTTGTACCCACTCCATTTTGACGAAGGAACATGATTGCTTTTTTACCCAATGGGTTTTCGGGCAAAGCGGTGATGAATTGGGTAGCATGTCCCCAATGAGAGAGGTCTGCCAATATATTGGCCTCAGCACCAGCAAAGCTCATTTCCAAAGTATCTGATTGCATAATAAGATCTTCATGTCCTATTGGACTCAGCCTTAAAAGAAGTTCCCCAAAACTAGCGACACGATTACTCATACTAAGATACGGTATTGGAGTATCCCAGTAATATACTGGCAAAAATAATAATACCCAATCCAACCAACATGAGTTGAAAGGGTTTTTTTGCATCTTTCCATTCTCCAGAACGCAAAGCCCATATATTACTGATGATAAGGGATAAGCCCAAAAGCATCGGCCATCCGATGACGGGACCCATGGTACCCATTAGAGCAGAACCTTGTCCGTATATTCCTAGCGCTGCAAACCAAAACAACCCCGCCAAGATCGCCCATTTATATGCATTACCAGCAGCTGGTACCTGGAAAGAATCCCAGCTTTTATTCTTTAATAACAGGAGTAGTGCATAGCCTAAGTTCATCAGAAATGCTCCCATTAGAACAACTACCCATGCAGCAAGACTGCTGTTACGGATCAAGGCTCCCATTTTTTCAGCTTCCAAGGCTACTGGAGTTGCCTTGGCAAACCCCACATTCAGCAGCGCAGAAAGGACTCCACAACTTACAGCGATCATAATTCCCTTGGACATGTTAGAGGGGTCGTTGGTATCACCTATTAATTTATCTCTTTCAATTCCTGCCTTAGCAGTAAGGGCTACACCTACCATCATGATTATCACAGCGATAATTACATATTTAGTGGCTGGATTCGAAAAGGTATCTTCCACTTGTAGGAGTGGGATGATAGATCCCACTGATGCCGCTAACCCCATTACAATTCCATAGGTCAAAGAAAGTCCGATGTAGGGAACGCTTTTTCCAAAGAGTATGCCTCCTACACCCCACAGAAATCCAAAAAAAATTCCAAAAAATACTGCATCGTTAGGGGCATTTCCTATGACTTCAAAAAGATTGGGAACAACGATAATAGCCCATGCGATTGGTAAAATAATCATTGCAATGGTGACGTGTATTATCCACCAAGCTTCCCATTTGAGAGGTTCCATATATTTCATTCCCAAACCGAAACTTCCTTGAAAAAAGCTTGCTATTATGACAAGTAAAAAAGGTAATAAAATCTCCATAATCGTTTTGATTTAAATGCTTGTAGTGATTCTTTTTTTGACTAGGTAACCGTCTAAAGCTAAGACGGAACAATCGTGACCAATTCCACTGTTTTTTATTCCTCCATGTGGCAGATATATGGCGTATTTAACACCGTTGATTTGCACTTCGCCGAATCGTAGTTCTTTGGCAAATCGGGCTTGACGTTCTACATCTTCTGTAAATAAATAAGAGGCGAGCCCATATTCGGTGTCATTGGCTAATTCCAAGGCTTCCTCTTCAGTTTCAAATTTAAAAATAGGGGCGATGGGTCCAAAGATTTCCTGTTGATAGGCGAGCATATCGGGAGTAACATTACTAAGGACCGTGGGTTCATACCAGAATCCTTTATCAAAACCCTCAGGTATTTTTCCACCAGTTTCAATTTTGGCTCCTTTATTAATAGCGTCGGAGACAATATCCAGCATACGTTTTTGCCCTTGGCTATTGACCAATGGTCCCATATCTCCATCGCTGTCTTTTCCAAAGCCTAGTTTAAGTTTTTTCGCCCTTTTGACATAGGACGTTAGAAAATCATCATATATATTTTTGTGTATAAAAAAGCGATTGGCGGCGACACATATCTGACCGCAATTCCCGAATTTGATCCCAATGGCCAAATCAAGGGCGGCTTTAATATCGGCATCGTCAAAGACAATAAAAGGGGCGTTGCCTCCCAACTCCATGCTTAGCTTTTTGACACTGCTGCTGCTGTCGGCAATGACTTGTTTCCCTGTTTGTGTAGAACCAATCATGGTTACCACTCTGGGGATATTACTTTTGGTCATGGTCGTTGCAACTTTTTCTGGCGGCCCTGTCAAAATATTGATGACCCCAGCGGGGAAATTAATATCATGCAATATCTCTCCAAGTAGATAAGAGGAAACAGGTGATATTTCCGAGGGTTTTATGATCAGGCTGCAGCCAGAGGCTAAGGCAGGTCCAATTTTAAAACCTACATTGAGTAATGGGAAATTCCAAGCTAAATAGGCAACGGCTACCCCTGCCGCTTGATGCACCATCACATGTCTATGAGTATTTTCCTGATCGGGAATGACTTCGTCTTTGATATCGGCCATAACCTTAGGGTAGAACTCCAATGCGTTGGTGATAGCCTCTATGTCTTCATACGAGCCAGCATAAGTTTTTCCCATTTCGTGGATAATGGCTTGGCGTAAAAGGGATTCTTTCTCCAATATTGCCGTCCGAAGTTTGAACATCCATTCTGTTCTTTCAGACAAATTCAGCGCGGACCAATATTTAAATCCTTTTTTTGCGGCTTCTAGGGCTTTTTTTGCATCGGTCTCATCGGCCCATGCTATCTCCGCTATGGATTCCTCGTTGGCAGGACAGAAAATGGTTTGCTTCCCACCTCTGGTGGCCTCAACCAGTTGCCCGCCAATATATAGTTTTAGTGATCCAAAATTCATTTTTCTTAATATGGCTATGAAGTTGTTGAAAATTCTTTTAAAGCGGCTGGGTCTATATCAATGCCCAAACCAGGGGATTGGGGAACACCTATATAACCTTTGTCCATTTTTACTGCTGGAAAGGTCAGTCGGTCTCTGATCGCATTTTCGGTGCGGTCGTATTCTATAAAAATATCTGGCGGGAATAATCTTCCTGGTAAAGGTTCTATGTTGGCAATAAAATGCAAAGCAGCATGAAAACCAATACCGGTTCCCCAAACGTGGGGGATGACTTCTACACCAAAACTATTGGCCAAGCTTGTGATTCGCTTTGCCTCAGTAAGGCCCCCAGAGGCGCAAATTTCCACTTGAGCAATGTCTACCGATTTGTTTTGGAGCAATTGTAGGAAACCATATCGCAGGTATTCACATTCCCCACCGGCAATTGGTATTGAGGTTTTATTTCGCAGTTGAGCATACTGGTCGTAGAACTCGGGTGAAACAGGTTCCTCAAACCAGCTGATTTCATAGGGTTCTATTTT
>CENP01074043.1_pt1 | contig 16322 bp, 13 predicted proteins | sample 361281 | NCBI WGS metagenome assembly CENP01 (sample SAMEA2591122, study PRJEB7988) | marine metagenome | biome: marine biome (ENVO:00000447); feature: deep chlorophyll maximum layer (ENVO:xxxxxxxx); material: saline water (ENVO:00002010), including plankton (ENVO:xxxxxxxx) | depth 70 m
TTAAATATTATAATGGAACCCAATTTATTTTTTTGAGTTAAATAATTGTTACACTGAGGCAAAAAATTTGCGATCTTTTTATTTAAAACTTATTTTTTTATTAATTTTTCTTTTTGAACCTCTTTTATCTGAATCTCCAAATAAATTGGTTGAATTTATTTCATCTGGTTCTTTAGATAAAGTTGATTTGAAAAATACACCATTTTTCCCATCGCCTGGAAACACACTTGATGGGGAATATATTGAATCCTACAACATTAATAATTCACTAAGCTGTGGTCAAGCAGGTTGTCATCCAGATATTTACCATCAGTGGGAAAGTTCAGCACATAGAAATTCTTCTTTTAATAATCCTTTTTACAAAAAATCAGTGGAATATTTAGTTTCTACTGGAGATACTGCAGCAGTAAGATGGTGTGGTAGTTGTCATGATCCAATAATGTTGTATTCTGGTTTACAAGAGACTTTTTTAGAGGAAAACATGAAACTACCAGAGGCATCAGCTGGAGTAACCTGCGAGGTTTGTCATGGTATGGTTGATATACCAGATATAACCGGAAATGGTAATTATGTTTTGGATAAGATTGATAATCATCCAGCTTTGGGAAGACAAGCTACTCTTAAAAGACTAAAAATAAAATTAAACCCAAAAAAACATTCTGCGAATATGTTAAAACCACTTCATAAACAAGAAGAGTTCTGCGCATCATGTCATAAAGTAAGTTTAGATGAACCAATAAACCATTACAGATGGATGAGAGGTCAAAATGAATATGATGCATGGCAAAATAGTGGTGTAAGTCATAATGCTGTTGCATCATTTTATAAACCACCTGTTGCTTTAGATTGTACAAGCTGTCATATGTCGACAGTTTCTTCTACAGATGCAGGAAATAAAAATGGAAAAGTTAAAAATCATTGGTTTCCTGGAGCAAATACTGCATTACCAGCTTTAAAATCAATTGATGATAAAGATTGGATTAAAAGAACTTCTGATTATTTATCAAGAGACCGTATTGCTGTAGATATATTTAGTGTTAAAGTCGATGGTGTGAATTATTATGCAATTGAAGATAATTTAAAACTTAAACCTGGACAAGAAGTAGAATTTCATATCATTGTTAGAACCCTAAACGTAGGTCATAGTTTTCCTGGTGGAACAATTGATTCAAACGAAGCATGGTTGCAAATAATAGGAAAATTAAAAAATGAAAAAATAATTTTTTCTAGTGGTTTAATTGATTCAAATAAATTTGTAGATCCTTCATCACATTTTTTTAGAGGTGCCTTGCTTGATGCTAATGGAGAATTTATTTTAAAAAGAAATCCTCATGAATGGAGAACAACTTTATATAAAAATATTATCCCCCCAGGTTCCGCTGATATTATCAGGTACAATTGGAAAGTTCCTGATGATTTTAATTCAGAAATTCAATTAACTGCATCAGTTATGTACAGAAAATTTAATAGAGAAATAACAATTTTTTCTTTAGATGAACTTGTTGATTTGCCAGTTGTTAATATGGCTTCTGATAAAATGACAATTTCATCAAATTTAGAAACAAGTTATAATTTTAAATCTCATATAAGGTTTAATGATTATGGAATTGCACTATTAAGACAAAACAAATTAGGTGAATCATTAAGTGCTTTTGAAAAAGTGATTGATATAAACCCTCTATATTCTGATGGTTATATCAACGCATCAAGAGTTTTGATTAAACAAGGTAATTTTGAAAGAGCAAAAATCTATTTAAAGAAAGCTATTGAAATTGATAAAGATTATCCTAAACCATATTTTTTTATGGGTTTGATTTATAAAACTGAAGGTGATTTTGATTCTTCAATAACAAATTTTAACAAAGTTTTAAAAAATCATCCTAAAGATAGAAATGTTTTAAAAAATATTGGTCAGGCTTATTATTTAAAGGATGATTTTAAAAATGCAAAAGAAAGTTACGAAGATGTATTAAAAATTGATCCTGAAGATCATGATGCTCACTATAATTTAATGCTCATTAATAGAAATTTAGGTAATATTGATTTGGGAAAATTTCATGGTGAAAAATATTTAAAATATAAACCTGATGAAAACGCAAGATCGATATCTCGATCAGCAAGATTAAAATACCCATATGCAAATAATGAAGCTCAACAAGTCCATTCCCATTCATTGAAGTAATAAAATTTCCTTCAATTCATTTCATTTTTGATTAATATTAGATTAGTTAATTCAAACAAAATGAATAAAAACAATTTATTTATAATTCTTTTTTTGTCAATTTTTATTTTTTGTTGTGAAAATTATACAACTGTAAGAATTGATTCTCCTGAAAATAATGAGGTGTTAAGTAAATTGTTCAAAATTGAAATTAGTATAACTAATAATGATTCTATTCAATATGTAGGTATCATTATTAATGAAGATACTCTAGATGATATTGATTATGATGAACCCTATGCTTTTTTTGTAAATTCAATTGAATTTGAAAATAATTCAAAAAATACAATTATGGCTTATGCTTATGATTATGATGGAAATAAAATCGAAAGTGATTCAGTTATAATTGAAATAGATAATTCTCAATCATATCCTAACCAAATAAATATCCAAGAAATACTATTTTTAAATAATCAATTTGAAATAAAATGGAATAGTGAAGAAATAAAGGATTTTAAAAGTTATGTTGTTGAAAAATCATTAAATCCAAGAATGGAAAATAGTGAAATATTATCAACAATTTTTAATCAAAAACAAAAATCGTTAATTGATAGAGAATCAGATGAAACTATTGCAAATTATTTTAGAATAAACATTGTTGATACATTAGGGTTTGAAACAAAAGGTAAAATTTTTAAATCTAACATTTATCCATCACCAAAACTTTCTGAAATAGTTTCTATAACTTATGATTTAGACAGTATGCAAATTAATTGGACAAAAAATAATTCTAAAAATTTTCTTAATTATAAAGTTTTGTCTGTTAATTCATCTATGGAAAAAGATACTATTGCTGAAATTAAAAATATTTTGAATGTGTCTTTAAGTGTGCCGTCAAAAATTTTCATTCCATCTAAAAAAAATAAATTTAGTATATTAGTTGAAAATAAATTTGGTCAAACTATAGAAAGTGAGGAAAAGTTTAATACAATTGATCAAAATCCAAATCCAGTTTTAATTGAACATATTTCATATGATCTTAATAAAATGGAAATTAAATGGAATAAATCTATTGATAACGATTTTAAAAAGTATGAAATAATTTATAGTAATAAAAAAAATGGTATCAAAAAGCTATTAGGAAATTATTACAATAGAGACTCTCTTAAATATAACGTTTTTGATTTTGATCCTACTATTGAAAATTGGTTTTGGATCAAAGTTGTAGATTTATGGGGATTAGATTCAATAAGTGAACCCATGTCTAATTTTATTGATCAATTACCTGATACTAATTCAATTAATTCAATTGAGTATGATGAAAAAAACTTAGTAATAAATTGGAATAAATATAAGCAAGATGACTTTAAATCATATCAAATTTTACATTCATTTTCAGAATTTGGGGAAAAAAGAATATTGAAAGAGATTGATGATATAAATCAGTTATCTTTTAGTACAAATACAATAAATCCAGTTGTAAAAAATTGGTTTTGGATTAAAAATATTGACTATTGGGATCAAAGTTCTTTAAGTAACCCCAAAAGCAATAAAGTTAAATCTCTTCCTTTTTCAATATCTGTAGATTCAGTTTGGTTTAATGATAAAAGAATAAATGTTGAATGGGAAAAAAGTAATTCAAAATATTTTAATCATTATCAACTTTTTTGGTCATCAACGGAATTTGGAGAAAGAGAATCAATTATTAAATTATATAATCAAGATAGAAACTTTTTTTCCAGTGAAAATTTTGATTTTTCTAAGGAAAACTGGTTCTCTTTAGATCATGTTGATAATTGGGGAAATAAAATTTCAGGGAAAAATATGTCTAACTCGCCTAATTATCCACCTTCTCCTATACCAATCATTGATATTACTTATGATGTAAAAAAAATCAATATTAAATGGAAAAAATCAATAGATGAAGATTTTAAACAATATAATTTATTTTTTTCAAATCAAGAGCAACAAAAGATTTCAAAAATCCGAAGTTTTTATTCTATTTCAGATACTTTTTTTCAATTTATTCATGATTCGACTTTTAATCCTTCAATTTCAAAATGGTTTTTTATTGAAACAGTTGATCAAAAACACCAATCTAGTAATGGACCTGTTTTTGAAGTCATTGATAATCCTCCAAAAAATTCTATTTTAGATTCTATTAAATATAGTTCCGAAAGTTTTTTGTTTTCTTGGACTTCAAATAAAGAAAATGATTTTTTGAAATATAATTTATATCAATCAGAAAATAAAAATATGAAAAATGAAGAAATAATTTTTACAACGGAAGATATAAATGATACTATTTTTACTTTACAGGGTATAGACTTTTGGGAAACAAAATATTATAGAGTTGAAACTGAAGATGTTTGGAATTTAAAAAATTCGAGTGAAATAATGATCGGAGATTCAAAAAGTATATTTTATAAAATTGAAAATACAAAAGTTCATCAAAAAGGCAACTCATCGGTTCAATCTTTAGATGGTGGATTTGTTATTGCCGGTGAAGTTGATAATAAGGAAAAAAATGATGATATTTTTATTCAAAAAATTAATACAAAAGGCAAAATAGATTGGATAAAAACATTTGGTGGAAAAGGTGATGATCGAGCACATTCAATTAAGAATACAGCTGATAAAGGTTATGTTATTATTGGTTTTACTGAAGCATTAATAGAAAAAAATGGTGATATATGGGTAATAAAAGTTGATAGAGAAGGAAAAATGGAGTGGAACAGAACTTATGGTGGCTTTAATTCTGAAATTGGTTTTGATATTTCTCAAACAAAAGATAATGGATTTATAATTCTTGGAAATACTTTTTCCAAGGGAAATGGTACCTCAGATATTTGGTTAATTAAAACTGATTCTAATGGTTTCCCAATATGGAATAAAATTTTAGGAGAAAATGATTGGGAGGTTGGTCATTCAGTTTATCAAAAATCAGATTCAGGTTTTGTTATAACTGGATATAAACAAAAAGTTGATAAAGAATTAAAAAATATATTTATAGTAAATATTGATAAAAATGGAAATAAAATTTGGGAAAAACTATTAGATGAAAATAATAATGGTATTGGTTACGAAATAAAAGAAACAGAAGATAAAGGCTTCGTGATTTTAGGTTCAACTGAATCTGTTCTTCCTTTAAAGACTAATGTCTTCTTTGGAAAAATTAATTCTTTTGGGGATTTAATTTGGAAGAGAAAATTTGGTGGCAATAATGACAATATATCTTTTTCATTTGCAAAATCTTCATTTAATAATTTTACGATTGCTGGTTCAACAAAAAAAGTAAATGATGAAAAAAATAGTTTTTGGATTTTAAAACTTGATTCTTTTGGAAAAGAAATGTGGAAAAATTCGTTTTATGAAAATTTTGATGTTGAAATAAAAAAAATTATTAAATCAAAAGATGGTGGATATTTTATGACTGGTTCTGCTAAATCATTTAATCAATCAAGCAAACTATTGTATATTAAAACAGATTTTGATGGAAAAATTTCAAAATAATTCTTATTTAAATAAACAATTATTTTATTTAGTTAATTTACCAAGATTAATCTCTGTTATATTCATAATAGAAATTTTCATTGCAATTATATTTTATACCGGAGGAACTTTTTTAGATAATTCAACTCATGGTTATATTTTTGATAAAAATTTTTTGAGTGATTTAGGTAGGTGGAAATCATGGAATGAAAATCAAAATTTTATCTCATTTATTTTTTTCAATTTTGCATTTTTTCAAACTGGATTTACATATATGATATTTTACATAAAAATGACTTCAATTTTTAAAAAAGAGAAGAATTTATATGTATCATCAATTTTTGCATCATTTTTTGGATTTTTGGGAGGACTATTTATTATTGGTGTTGGTTTTACTCCGGCAGATATATATAGAGATATTCATTTTATCTTTGCAATTTGGTTCATTAGATTTTTTTTAATTTCTTCAGTTATTTATATATTTATTTTTTTTCTATCAAAAAAAATTAAATCTATATATTCTATTGTTTATCTTATTTATTCATTGATAATATTAATTCATCTATTAATTGGTGAATTTGGACCAAACATCAGTGCTGGTGGAGAGACTGCTTTAAAAACTCATGTTATTTCTCAGAAAATTATTGCATTTTCTTCAATCTTATTAATTTTATTTCAAACATTTATTAATAAAAAATTAATTTTAACTGAATTTTATAAATAATAATATTTCTTACTTGCCATTTGGATATTAAACAAATTAATTTACGTACTAATTAATTATACTTAATTCTAAAAAGAGAGGATGTAGAATTGAAAATTTTTTTAATGGGGTTTGGAAGAATTGGAAGAAATATTTATCGTCTAGGATATAATAATTCTGATTTTGAATTTGTTGGAATAAGTGATTTGGGTAGACCGGATACATTGTGTTATCTGCTCCAAAATGATTCTTTACATGGTAAGTTTGACCATAAAGTTCAATGTTCTGGGTCAACTATGGATGTTGATGGTAAATCAATAGAAATTTATCCTGGATATAGTCCTTCTGAAATACCTTGGGATAAAATTGATATTGATGTTGTAATTGATTCAACTGGTGTAATTTGGGATGATAATGAACTTAAACATTACAATTCAAATGCAAAATTAACAGTGATAACTTCTAATACAAATTATGATTTTGACCGAATAGTTATCCCTGGAATAAATGATGATTCAATTTCTAAAGGTGATTCAATTATTTCTCCATCATCTTCTACTACTCAGGCTCTAGCATTAATGTTAGATGTTTTAGATTCTGGTTTCGGCATTCAAAATTCAATGATGACAACAGTTCATGCATATACTGCTGATCAGCCTTTAGCTGATGATACAAAATTTAGAACTAGAAGAAGTAGGTCTGCAGTAGAAAATATTATACCAAATCATTCAGAATCTCCAAAAATTATTGAAAAGATTTTACCCAAATTTAAAGGTAAAATTGCAGGAATAGCTTTAAATGTTCCAACTCCTAATGGTTCTTGTGTTGATTTAACTTCTGAGTTAGATAGAATTCCAAAAATCGAAGAAGTTAATGAATTGTTTAAATCAGCTTCAGAAAATTCTCACAAAAATATTATTGGTTTCACTGATGACCCGATAGTTTCAACTGACGCTGTAGGAATATTAGAAACTATGGTTTTTGATTCAAAAGCAACAATGATTGCTTCAAATCATTTTTTAAAAACTATTTGTTGGTATGATAATGGATGGGGTTTTTCAAAAAGAATTTTGGAAACAATTTTAGCTTATAATAATTTAGGAGGTAAGTTTTGAGAGTAGCAATTAATGGGTTTGGAAGAATTGGGAGATCAGTTTTTAGAATTTTAAATAAAAGAACTGATTTAGATGTTGTTGCTATAAATGATTTGTCAGATAGAGAAGCTTTGTCATATCTATTGAAATATGATACTGTTATGGGAAGGTTTGATGATAAAGCAGATATAAATGATGGAAAATTAAAAACTTCAAATCATTTAGTTACCTTCTTTTCAGAGCGAAATCCTTCTGATTTGCCATGGAATGATTTAGGAATTGATGTTGTTATAGAATCTACTGGTGTTTTTAGAGAAAGAAAACAATTAGAACAGCATTTAACCGCTGGAGCAAAAAGAGTTATTTTAACTGTACCATCAAAAGATGAAATAGATTACACTGTTGTGATTGGAGTAAATGACAAGGGTCTAACAGATGATCATAAAATTGTATCAAATGCAAGTTGTACAACTAATTGCTTAGCTCCAATGGCTAAAATTCTTAATGATAATTTTGGAATAGAATTTGGTTTAATCAACACCGTCCATGCATATACAAATGATCAAAGTTTAGCAGATGTTCCACACAAAGACTTGCGAAGAAGTAGAGCAGCAGCCGAGAATGTGATTCCTACAACTACTGGAGCAGCTAGAGCTGTAGGTAAGGTTCTTCCTGAATTAAATGGAAAACTAGATGGTATTGCGATGAGAGTTCCAGTTCCTGATGGTTCAGTTGTAGATCTTGTAGCAAGATTGAAAAATGATGTTACTTCTGAAATGATTAAGGAGGCTGTCAATGAGGCTTCAAAAACAAATGAATTATCCTCAATTATTGATTATCAAGATGAACCTATTGTTTCTACAGATATTATAGGTAATAGTCATTCTTCTATATTTGACTCTCCATTTACCCAAGTTATTGATGGTTCATTAGTAAAAACTGTAAATTGGTACGATAATGAATGGGGTTATTCAAATAGAGTTGTTGATTTAGTATCAATTTTATCAAAGTTATAATTTTTATTTATTGAAATCTGGAAATATTATAGTATTTAGTATACTTTTTCTTTGGATAGCTGTATTTATAATAATTGTTTATATGCTTTAATATTAATTCAAAACTATAAGATTATTTCTTTTGAATTGACAAATAATTTGTAGTCCCAGCAACATTCATAGGTACACCTCCTGTAAAAATAAAAAGTTCTCCATCTTTAATTAATTTTTTTTCATCGAGAACTTTTCGACATAAAGCAGGTATTTCATCAATATCTTTATATTTCCCAACTACAATAGCATTAACTCCCCAAAGAATTGACATTTGTCTCGCAATATTTTTAAATGGAGTTAATGCAATTATAGGTGACTTTGGTCTATGTCTGGATATCATTCTAGCAGTTCCTCCACTGTGAGTCATTGTAACAATTGCGCTAACTTTAAGGTTCTTAGAAACTTGACTTACAGCATGACTAATTCCTTCAGCGGTTTTTGTTACTTGTTCAGGAAGATAATTTCCGTAAAATAAATTTACATTTTCATTGTCTTTTATAACATTCTGTAATATTTCTATTACCTTTAAGGGGTATTTCCCAACAGCTGTTTCACCAGTTACTAATAGACCGTCAGCACCATCATAAATTGCATTTGCAATATCACTCACTTCTGCTCGTGTTGGAAATGGATTTTCTACCATATTTTCAAGAAATTGAGTTGCTATTATTACTGGTTTTCCTTTTGAGTTTGAAGTCTCTATTATTTTTTTTTGTAAAAGAGGAACTCGAGTTTCAGGTATTTCTACTCCTAAATCACCTCTAGCGACCATTAAAGCATCAAATGATTCAACGATACTGTCTAAGTTTTGAATAGCTTCCCATTTTTCTATTTTTGCCATTACGGGTAAATGTATATTTTGTTCTGTCATTATTTTTTTAATTTTTTTATAATCTTCAGCTGATCTTACAAAAGATAAAGCAATCCAATCTACTCCTTCATTTAAAGACATAATAAGATCATCTTTATCTTGATCTGAAATTGTAGGAATATCAAGTGAAATTCCAGGAAAATTAACACCCTTTCTATCCTCAACTAAACCACCCACAACAACAGAGCATTTTAACGTATTTGGTGAAATTTTATCTTCAACAATTAACGATGTTCTTCCATCATTTATTAGAATTTTTGCACCTTCTGAAATATCAGTAAATTGAAAACCTTGTGTAACTAAAATATCATTATTTTCTTTTAAATTAGGATCATTTGAAATAGTTAATATATCTTTTTCTGATAAGTTTGGATTACAATTTATTTTTTCGATTCTAATTTTTGGGCCTGCAAGATCTGCTAAAATACATGGAGACATACCCCATTTATCTTTTAATGTTTTTATCAATTTTATTTTATCAGTTTTTTGTTTTTTTGTTCCGTGTGACATATTAACTCTAAATGCATTTACACCTAGGTCAAGCATTTTTTGAAGAGATTTTTTATTATTACAACTTGGTCCTACAGTAGCTAATATTTTTACTCGATTATTATCCATATTCAACTGTCTCTATCTCCTATATTTAAAGGTTATAATATAATTAGTTTAATTTTAAAAAGTAATCTATCAATATTTAAATTAATAATTATTGACAAATCAATATTTTTTAAAAATAAACACAAAAAAATTTTTTTTTTTTTTTAAATTTCCATACTACTAATGACAACTAATGAAGTTAAAGAACTTATTGAAAATGGACTGAAAGGTTCAAAAGCTATAGTTAATGATGATCAAAATTCCGGAGATCATTTTTCAGCAACAGTGATATGGCATGGTTTTGAAGGAATGTCTTTAATTCAACAACACAAAGCAGTTTATGAAACTGTTTCTAATTTCCTAACAAAAGAAATTCATGCTCTTCAATTAAAAACTAAGATTAAATAAAAGGAAGTTTGAAATGGATTTAAAAGAACAAATAACTAAAACAATTAATGATAATATGGTAGTTCTCTACATGAAGGGTACAAAAGAAATGCCAATGTGTGGATTTTCAAACGCTGTTGTACAAGTTTTAAACACTTATGGATTGCCCTATGTAGATGTAAATATTTTGGAAGATCCAAACATAAGAATTAAACTTTCTGAAATCACAAACTGGCCAACAATTCCTCAGTTATTTATTAGTGGAGAAATGGTAGGGGGTTGTGATATTACTTTGGAAATGCATCAATCTGGAGAATTAAAAAATAAATTAGATGAAGCTCAAAAAAAATCTATAAATTAAAACACTGTTATTGATGTCATCTGAATGATTTAATAAATTATTCATCTTTTTTGGCCCCTTCGTCTAGTGGTTAGGACTCAAGGTTTTCATCCTTGCAACAGGAGTTCGATTCTCCTAGGGGTCACATTTTTTTTGATGAGAAAAATGGTTTTTTGGAAAGTCTTTATAATTCTTCTAAATATTTTTCCCAATCCATTTGTAAGATTGGCAAATATCTTTGTAAAAAAAACAAAGATTAAAAACTCTTTTTATTTATTTAATAGTAAACAAAAAATTCCTCTAAAAATATATTTATCTAATAATAAACAAAAAACACCTACTTTAATTTTATTTCCTGGCGCAACTCCATTGGGTGAGGATCATTTAATGTTAAACAAATTTGCAAAATCAATTTCATATGCCGGTGTAAATGTATTTATTCCCAGAATTCCAGATTTGAAAGAAGTTAAAATAAATGAAAAGTCTATTGATCAAATGATTGATGCATATAATTCAATTGTAGATAGAGATTATGTTGATCAAAAAAAAATTATTGGAATTGGTCTTAGTTTTGCAGGAAGTTTGTGGATTAAGGCATCTACAAGTGCAAAAATAAAAATAAAGCCTGCTAGGGTAATATCATATGGAAGTTTCTTTGATTTTAATGATACTATTAAATTCATTATGACAGGTAAATGCTCTATTGGTGAAAAACATTATAAAATAAAACCAGATCATTGGGGAAGAATAGTATTTTTATATAATTACTTAGATTACTATCAATATTCAGGAGATAATAGAAAAATTAAATTATTTTTAAATGATAAAGTTCTTAATGATGGTAAAATGTCCTTGCAAATTATATCTGAATTTAATCGACAAGATAAATTATTCTTTGAAAAGTTTTTTTCTGATGATACTAAATTTTTGTTAAAGATTAGCGATGAAATAATTAAGAATGTCGAACATAAATTAAAAAAAATATCACCGAAAAATTTTGTATATAATGTAGATTTCCCAATAAGCTTAATTCATGGTTTAAATGATAGTATGATACCATTTACAGAAACTGTTAAGTTCGATAAATTTTTAAATGAAAAAAAAATAAACGTAGATACCTTTGTTAGCTCATTTCACGAACATGCAACGATTAAAAATAATTCAAAAAGTTTTTTTTTAAATTTAAAAGAATTAAATAATATGATGCAATTTATTGCTAAAATTTTTAAACCAATATTGAAAAAATAAAGAAAATTGATAAAAAAGAAAAAACTTGACTTTTCAGACGAGAAATTCCTAATATACGGCAAGGGTGCGATTTTCGCTCTCAAAACAAAATAAAGGAGAATATTATGGCTGAAGTCGTCGCAAATACAGGTGTCAGTAAAGAATCTGGCTATCTATATTACCTCGGTAAGGACGGGAATGTTTGGCGCTCCAAAATGGCAAGAGCTGGTAAAGGTGGAGGAAATGCAGAAAAAGTTGCTGATGCAGGTGTTACACGTGAATCAGGTTATCTTTATTTCATTGACAAAAATGGAAATGTATCAAGGTCACCAATGGCTCGAGGCCGTTAAAATATCTAAATTAATATAGATAAATAAAACCCCCGTTAAAACGGGGGTTTTTTTATTTCTTATTATAATAATATATTAAATTACAAAATGTTTAAAGTCTTATTATTATTCTTAATTTTTTTTAATTCTTTGCATACTATACCTAGGTTTTCTTTAATAGAAGGAACAAGTTGTAAACTATGTCATGTTAATCCTAACGGTGGATCTTTGAGAAATGATTATGGGATTATAATTGCTTCGGAAGATATAACTTATGAAAAATCAAAAACAATAATTAACAATAATGATTTAGGTGAAATTTCAGATCATATAAGAATTGGTGCTGATTTAAGGATTCAATCAATTAATGATAAGAAAAAAAATGTCATTTTTCCTATGCAACTAGATTTATATTCTTATTTTAATTATAATAATTTGCTAGGTTTTTATATTGAATCAGAAGCCCTTATTGATAATACTGAATATTGGACTATTGCGTATTTACCTATTTTTGATGGCTATGTGAAAGCAGGTAAATCCAAACCTTATTTTGGATTGAATATAGATGATCACACTTCATTTATAAGAGGTGGAAATATAAACAGAAAGTTTGGTTTAGATAAAGAAGGTTCTATTTTCTCTCCTTATCAGAAACCAGTTAATATAATAGAGGTTGGATTGAATTTCTCAGAAATATCAATTATCACAAGTATTGCAAACAATTTTATTGGTTATAATTCTTCAAATATTGGTTTTTTAGGAATTCCAAATAAAAGAACATATAGTTTTAGAGCAGAAGCATACTCAAAGTTTTTAAATAATAATATTTTTTATGGACTTTCATATATAGAAGAAGAAAAAATAAAGTTAAAAAGTTTATTTAGTGGGTTTTTTGTAAATAAAGTTTCAATGATGACGGAGATTGATATTATAGAAAATTGGGTAAATGATAAGCAAGGAATGGCGACTTTTTCAGAAATAGCATTTATGTATAAGCCTGGACTAAATATTTTATTTCAATATAATTTTTATGATGAAGACATTCAATTTCAAACTAACGTTATAAATAGATATGCAGTTGGTATAGAGTTTTTTCTTTTTAATTTTTGGGAGTTTAAATTTCAAACAAGATATAATAAATTAAATAATCTTAATTTTGAGCCAATTGAATTTATAACTCAATCTCACTTTTGGTTTTAAAGGAGCTAATATGAAAACTTATTTTATGTTTTTTATCATTTTATTTTCACAATTTATTTCTGCTCAAGAAATTAAAAATCAAAAAATATTATCTTTTGAAACAAAAAAAGAAATGATGGATTACATGAAAAAAGAAATTTCCGCTCCATTGGGTGTTAAATGTTCTTATTGCCATAATGTAAGAGATTTTGCATCAGATGATAAGAAAGAAAAAGAAATTACTCGACAAATGATGATTATGACAAATTCAATTAATAAAAATACTATGAATCCTCTTGCTTATGATCCTGTAAATTGCTGGACATGTCATCAGGGAAATACAGACCCTTTAAGGTCAAAAGCAATTCCTGCCAAAAAATAAAATCAAATGTATACAATTTTAGTTTTATGAAAATTAGTTCTGTAATTGATTTTTCAAGAAATAATCAGGATTTATTTTTATCTCAACTTAAAGATTTTATTAAAATCCCAAGTATTTCTAGTAGTCCAAATAATAATCAAGATGTTCAAAATTGTGCAAAATTTTTATATAATGATTTAATTAATATTGGATTTACAAATGTAGAAATAATTGAAACAAAAAAACATCCAATAGTATATGGAGAGTTGTTTTATTCAAAAAGATTACCGACTATATTAATTTATGGACACTATGATGTTCAACCAGTTAATCCATTAAAATTATGGACATCTCCTCCTTTTGAAGCTACTATAAGAGATGGAAGATTATATGGTAGAGGAACTGTAGATGATAAAGGTCAGGTACATCTTCATTTAAAGGCAATTGAATCTTGGTTGAAAGTTCATAAAAAACTTCCTGTTAATATAAAATTCATAATTGAGGGTGAAGAAGAAATTGGAAGTGAAAATTTAGAACCTTTCATAAAAGAAAATAAAAACAAATTAGATTCTGATTTAATAATTATTTCAGATACTAGCATGATTAAAAAAGGTTTTCCATCGATAACATATGGTTTAAGAGGGATATCATATTTTCAACTTGATGTAAAGGGTACAAGCCAAGATCTCCACTCTGGTATGTATGGAGGTGCAGTAAAAAATCCTATAAATGCGTTAGTTGAAATTCTAAGTAAGCTTAGAAATTCAAATGGTAAAATATTAATTCCTAGTTTTTATGATAAGGTAAGAAAAATATTACCATCAGAGAGAAAAAGTTTTTCGGAATTACCATTTGATGAAGTAGAATTTCAAAAAAATATCCAAGCTCCAAAACTTTTTAATGAAAAAGAATATTCAATTTTAGAAAGTTTGTGGTGTAGACCATCATTAGATATAAATGGTATTTGGGGTGGGTTTACAGAGGAAGGTTCGAAAACCGTAATTCCTTCAGAGGCACATGCAAAAGTAAGTTTGAGGCTTGTGCCTGATCAAAAACCAAATGAGATAGAAACTTTATTTGAAAATTATATTAAAAAAATTTCACCTAATGAGATAAACATTCATATTGAAAGAATGCATGGAGGAAATCCCTTTATAAGTGATATTACCCATCCAGCATTCAAGGCTGCATCTTTAGCACTTGAAAAAGGTTTTGGTAAAAAAGCAGTTTTCATTCGAGAAGGTGGATCAATTCCAATTGTAAATAATATGTGTGATGTTTTAAATGTAAATTGTTTGCTTATAGGATTTGGTTTGCCAGGTGAAAATGCGCACGCGCCTGATGAATGGCTTGATTTAGACAATTATAGACTAGGTATTGAAAGTGCTATTCATCTTTATAAAGGTTTAAGTGAAGTTAAATTTTAAATATTTTATAATTTTTATAAATTTACTTCTTAATGGGTTTTTATTTTCTCAAAATAATTTAATTGACGAAATTCAAATATCCGGAAATAAAAATACTAAAGATAAAATCATACTTAGAGAAATTTATCAAGAAAAAAATTCTTTTTTGGATAGTAGTGTTGTAAAAAGTGACATTCAAAGATTGCTTAATCTTGGAATTTTTACAGATGTTAGGTTTGAGGTAAAAACTATTCAAGATAGATTAATTCTAAATTATCATGTAATTGAGCATTCTTTAAAAATTATTCCAGGATTCACTCCAATTTATTCAGAAGAAAAGGGTTGGTCATATGCATTTTTTGCTGAGATTATGAATTTTAGAGGACTGAATCAAAGTTTGGATGCTGGTATGATTATAGGAGAAATGAATACAATAGGAATTTCATTTAAAGATCCTTGGATCATAGGCAATCACATTTCATTTGCATTTGATATTATGCTTGATGAATGGAACCATACTTTTCTTCCATATTATTTATATAGAGATTATTATGGAATTAGTTTCGGAAAATGGTGGGATTACAAATTAAAATTATCTTTAGATTTAGCATTTAGAAAAGAAAAATTTTCATCTAAGGATTTAAATTTTTCAACTGATGAATTTAAAATTTTCAATATAAAACCAACTTTTAGTTATGATAAAAGAGATGTTTATAGAAACCCAACAACTGGTTTTCTAATATTTTCCATTTTTGATTATAATCATATTTATAACAAAGATACATATCGATTAATTGTTACTAATTCATTTTCTAAATACTTTAATTTCAAAAACTTTACATTTGGATTTAACACATCTTTTTCAACCCTCTTTGGATATGATGATCAAAAAATGATAAAGTATTTTGGAGGCTTAAATTCAATAAGAGGTTGGAAGGTTCCTTCGTCTATGAATTTTAAAGACTCTAATGATCAATATAGATTTGGAAATCATAATCTAATTTTTTCTTCAGAAATTAGAAAAGATTTAATCAAATATAGCTCATTGAATATTATGGATTTGAATTTTGAAAAGGGTTTAACATCATTGATATTTTATGATATAGGATTTAATTCACAAGAATTG
>CENP01082024.1_pt1 | contig 16317 bp, 14 predicted proteins | sample 361281 | NCBI WGS metagenome assembly CENP01 (sample SAMEA2591122, study PRJEB7988) | marine metagenome | biome: marine biome (ENVO:00000447); feature: deep chlorophyll maximum layer (ENVO:xxxxxxxx); material: saline water (ENVO:00002010), including plankton (ENVO:xxxxxxxx) | depth 70 m
ATTGAACACATAGACATAACAAAATTTGATGCTCGTGAAATTATAGACTCTATGGGTAAAATGTCATTTACATCAAGGGATACAGCTAATGCTTCAAAAATATTTAATGAGATGATTGAAGATCAATCATGTTCAATTTTTTTGACATTAGCAGGTTCTACATCAGCTGGAGGTTGTATGAAATTGTATTCAGATCTAGTTAAATATAACATGGTAGATGCAATTGTAGCTACTGGTGCTTCAATAGTGGATATGGATTTTTTTGAGGCTCTTGGATTTAAACATTACCAAGGATCACAATTTGAAGATGATACTAAATTAAGAGAAAATTACGTTGATAGGATATACGATACCTATATTGATGAGGAAGAGCTGCAAGCATGTGATCAAAAAGTATGTGATATTGCAAATTCTTTAGAGCCTAAAACTTATACTTCAAGAGAATTTATATACGAAATGGGAAAATACTTAAAAAAAAATTCCAAAAAGAAAGATTCTTTAATCGAAACAGCCTATGATAACAATGTTCCAATTTTTTGCCCTGCCTTTACAGATAGTTCGGCCGGTTTTGGATTGGTTATGCATCAGGAACAAAATCCTAAAAAACACCTTACAATAGACTCTATTAGAGAATTTAGAGAATTAACCGAAATCAAACTTAAATCAAAGCAATCTGGTTTGCTAATGGTTGGCGGTGGAGTACCAAAGAATTTTGTACAGGACACAGTTGTATGTGCAGAACTACTTGGTAAGAAAGTTGATATGCATAAATATGCTATTCAGATAACTGTGGCTGATACTAGAGATGGTGCTTGTAGCAGCTCAACTTTGAAGGAAGCAAGTTCTTGGGGCAAAGTTGATGTGTCAAAAGAACAAATGGTTTTTGCAGAAGCTACAAGTGTTTTACCTTTAATTGCAAGTGACGCTTTTCATAGACAAAATTGGAAAAAAAGACAAAGAAGAAATTTTCATAAAATATTTTAATAATATGAAGAAAACAAGATTAGCACTAATACAGATGAAAATGTCATCTGATAAAGAGAAAAACTTATCTAATGCAATTTCAAAGATTCACTCAGCGAAAAAAAAGGGCGCAAACATAGTTTGTGTACCAGAATTATTTTTAACAAACTATTTTTGCCAAGTTGAAAAGCATTCTAATTTTAACTTAGCGGAGAGTATTCCAGGACCAACAACAGCTATTTTTTCATCTTTAGCAAAAGAATTAAATTTAATTTTACTTATCTCAGTCTTTGAAAAAAAAACGTCAGGCATTTATCATAATACGAGTGTTGTAATAAATGAAAATGGAAAAATTTTAGGGAAATATAGAAAAATGCATATACCTGACGACCCTCAATATTATGAGAAATTTTATTTTACTCCAGGAGATCTTGGTTTTAAATCTTTTAAAACAAAAAAAGGAAATTTAGGAACACTAATTTGTTGGGACCAATGGTTTCCAGAAGCAGCAAGACTAACCGCTCTTAAAGGAGCAGAAATATTATTCTACCCAACTGCAATAGGTTGGCATCCAAGTGAAAAAAAAAAATTTGGTAAATCACAATTAGGATCTTGGTTAGCTGTACAAAGATCTCACGCTATTGCGAACGGGGTTTATGTTGCAGCAATTAATAGAGTAGGTGTAGAAAAACAAGGTAATAAAAAATTAGAGTTTTGGGGAAATAGTGTAGTATTTGATCCAAGTGGTAATATTATTAAAAAAGGTACTTTGAATGAGCAAGTTTTAGTTTGTGATATTGACTTAGAAAAAATAGATACTGTTAGAAGGCATTGGCCTTTTTTTAGAGACAGAAGAATTGACTCGTACAAAAACATTCTTAAAAATCCAAGTGATGACTAAGTTTTCAATTTCTAAGAATTTATTAATGCCAGCGGAATGGGAAAAGCAAAAGTCGACGTGGATAGCTTGGCCTCATAACAAAAAAGATTGGCCTAATAAATTTGATCATATTCCACAAGTATTTGCTGAAATAATTTATCATATTTCTAATAGTCAAATGGTTAATATTCTTATCCAAAATAATTTATTAAAAAAAAAGGCAACTTTAATTTTAAAAAATTTTAAAGTAAATTTTTCTAATATTAAATTTACTGTATGCAAAACTGACAGAGTATGGTTAAGAGATTCATTTCCCATTTTTGTAAGATATAATAAAAGAAAAAAAATTTTAATAAATTGGGATTTTAATTCTTGGGCAAAATATAAAAACTTTAAACAGGATAATAATATAATAAGTAAAATTAAAAAAATTTCAAAACTTCAATCAATTTCGCCTAAATTTAAAAAAAAGAAAGTTGTTCTAGAGGGAGGTGCAATAGATGTAAATGGGAAAGGAGCTCTCTTAACTACCGAAGAATGCCTTTTAAGTAGGGTTCAACAAAGAAATCCTGGATTAAAAAAACAAGATTATGAAAAACTATTTTATGATTATTTTGGAATAAAAAAAGTTTTATGGCTTAAAAAAGGAATCGTAGGTGATGATACCCATGGCCATATAGATGATCTAGCTAGATTTGTTTCTGAAAAAACAATATTTTTAGCTTGTGAAAGAAATAAAAAAGATATGAATTATAAAATACTTAGAGATAATTTCAAAATTATTAAAAAATTAGATGATTTTAAAAAATTCAAATTTATCAAAATACCCATGCCAAAAGCAAAATATATCGAGGGTACTAGGGTTCCAGCTACATATCTTAACTTTTATATAGCTAATAAGATTGTGTTAGTGCCTACTTTTAAAGATAGAAATGACAAATTAGTTTTAGAAATTTTCAAAAAGCATTTTAAAAACAGAAAAATTATACCTATTGATTGTTCTATTCTTATTTGGGGATTCGGTGCTATACATTGTATGACCCAACAAGAACCTAAATAATTAAATCGTTTATTCTCCACTTAATTTTAACTTTAGCTCCATTTAAGGAACTATTATTTTCAAAATATATAACTGCTGACTGTCTCTCCAGTAAAGTTTTGCCTAAGAAAGTTCCTAACCCTAATCCTGCATTATTTTTGAACAGGTTTGATCTTGACCTAATATAAGGTTCTCCTAAAGCTTTCATAATATCTTCTGGAAAACCTGGGCCATCATCTTCAATTGAAATATACAAATTAATGTTATCACTAACAATAGATATAAGTATATTCTGATTTGCAAATTTTACTGCGTTACCGATAAAATTCCTTAAGCCATATACAAGCTCAGGATTTCTTTTAATGTCTATTTTATTAATGTCTTTATCTGTATTTAAAATAATATTTTTTTCAGATGATTCTTTGAAAGATTTAATTATTTCCTCTAATAAATCCTCAAAACTCATGGAGCTCAGAAATTCATCGTTAATTATTTTTTTTTGTGAAATATTTTTCAAAATTTCACTGCATCTTTTAGTCTGACTTATTAGTAAGTCTATATCTTTAGTGAGTTTTGAATTATCTCCGACTTCTTTTCTCATCTCTTTAGAAACTACAGATATTGTGGCTAATGGTGTGCCTAAGGAGTGAGCTGCAGCAGCAGCCTGACCTCCTAATGACTCTAATTCATACTCTTTTGCTAGAATTTGTTGAAGTTTGTTAAGTGCGTCTGATCTTTTTTTTGTTTCGCCTGCAAATCGAATGCCAAAATAACTTAAAAAGACAAGACCAATTATTAAAGAAATTAAGATTCCTGTCACGTAATAGTTTGGAAATGATAAAATATATTCTTCCATCCCAGGTAATGGTAAGTTAAAAAAAGTTAGAATAAAAAGTAAAATTATCGTAGATGATCCAAGTATAATTGTGCTTCCCATACTTAAAAAAGTTGAAGACACAATTGTTGGAACAATTAGGAGTATAGCAAACGGATTAAATATTCCACCTGTTAAGAATAATAAAATACTTAATTGTATTATATCGTACATCAAAAAAGAGCTTGAATATAAATCTTTTAGTAGATTAGCTTTAAGTCCAAATTGTAAATAGATATTAGTTAACAGACCAACAAGAATAATCACATGACAGAGTATTATTGGAAAGTTTAAATCTAGAAAAAAAAATACTAAATTTACTGAAAATAATTGCCCAAATAATGCAATCCATCTTAAAAAAACTAGTGTCTTTTTATCTAAATTAAGGTTTTCGTCTAACCTGAAAATAGTAGCAAAATCCATGATTATTAAATATCTAAATTTGCTACATCCAATGCGTTGCTTGTGATAAATTCTCTTCTTGGAGCAACCTCATCACCCATTAAAATACTTATTATTTTTTGGTCTTCTTTTGATTTCTCTTTTGTTCCATTAGAATATTGAACCTTAAGTAAATTTCTGTTGTCAGGGTTCAAAGTTGTTTGCCATAATTCTTCAGGATTCATTTCACCTAGTCCTTTGAATCTTTGAATTGAAAGTTTTTGTTTTTCTTCCTCAACAATCTTACTTAATTCTTTTGACGATAACTTTCTCTTTTTATCTTGAGCATTGGAATTTTTAATAATGAAATTTTCTAAATCTTTCTCATCTTTCATATAAAAGCTTTTATTGCTTTTTGTTATTTTAAATAAAGGTGGTTGAGCTAAATATAAATTTCCATTTTCAATTAAACTGTTAAATGGATGATTATTAAAAAAAGTCAGCAATAAGGTCCTGATGTGGGAACCATCTACATCGGCATCGGTCATAATTACTATTTTTTCATATCGTAGATTGTCAATATCAAAATCTTTAGAGCCTGTTCCTAATGCGTTAATTAATGTTACTATTTCGCTCGATGACATCATCTTGGAGAGAGCTTTAGTCTCATTTTCAGCTGTTTTACCAGCATTCCTTCCATTAGTATTAACATAAGTATTTAAAATTTTTCCTCTAAGAGGTAAAACTGCCTGAAACTCTCTGTTTCTTCCTTGTTTTGCTGATCCACCAGCTGAATCCCCCTCTACAATATAAAGTTCAGTGCCCTCTTTTTTAGATATCTGGCAGTCAGCTAGTTTTCCAGGTAAGCCTGTTATTTCAAAACTACCTTTTCTTCTTATATTATCTCTCGCTTTTCTTGCAACGTCTCTAGCAACTGCAGCTTGGGTGATTTTTTCTAAGACATTTCTTATAATAGAAGGATTCTGATCAAACCACATCGAAATTTTGTCATTTATTATGCTCTCAACAATTAATCTGATTTCAGAGGAAACAAGTTTATCTTTTGTTTGAGAAGAAAATTTCGGATCCGGCATTTTAATTGATAGAACAACAGTCAATCCTTCCTTTATATCTTCTCCTGTAAGAGATAATTTATTTTTTTTATTATGTTCGTTAGAATATTTATTAATGACTCTAGTCAACGCACTTCTGAAACCTAGTAGGTGTGTTCCACCATCTTTTTGATTAATATTATTAGTAAATGCTAACACTTCTTCCGAATAACCTGCATTCCACTCTAATGAGCATTCTACACTGACATTATCTTTGCTTGAGGAAATGTATATTGGTTTTTTAAAAACTGGCTTCTCGTTTTTATTAGATAAGATAGGTTTTTTTTGATTAATAAATTGAACAAATTCTAGTATACCGCCTTCATATTTGTTTTCGTATTTTTTTATTTTAGAAGAAGTTTTATCAATTAATGTAAGGCTAATTCCTTTGTTTAAAAATGCTAACTCTCTCATTCTTTTTTGCAAGATAGATGAGCTAAATTTAATCGATGAAAATATTTCTTTTGAAGGTAAAAATGTAATATTTGTTCCCCTTTTAACAGATTTTCCAATTTTTTTTAATGGTTTTAATGATTTTCCATTTTCAAATTCTATAAAATATTCCATACCTTCTCTAAATATTCTTAATTCAAGTCTTTCAGATAATGCATTAACAACAGAAACTCCGACGCCGTGTAATCCCCCTGAAACTTTGTAAGAGTCATGATCAAATTTTCCCCCTGCATGTAATTGGGTCATAATTACCTCTGCAGCTGACATTTTTTCACTTTTATGCATATCTATAGGTATACCTCTGCCATCGTCTTCAACGGTAACTGTGTGATCATTATTTATGAAAACTGAAATATTTTTACAGTGTCCTCCTAATGCTTCATCTATTGAATTATCTAATACTTCAAAAACCATATGGTGTAAGCCTGTACCATCATCAGTATCACCGATGTACATTCCTGGTCTTTTTCTTACCGCATCAAGTCCTTTAAGAACTTTTATTGATGAGGCGCTGTAATCGTTTTTTTTATTTAATTGAGATTGTTTAGACATTTATTTATTAATTATATTTTTATATCATTTTTTGTTGGCAAGATACAATCAACTACTGTTCAAACCTTCTATTATTATTAATTACCAACGGTTTTAGATGATTTTTTGAAAAAAAAAAATTAAAACTAATTTTTCAAATTTTCATTGGCATTATAACGTAAAAACTGTTTTTATCTGAATTATCAAATACCAGAACGGGTGATGTCGAGTCTTTAAGGCTGAATATAAGGTTCTTATCTTCAATTTCAGTAGCAATGTCAATTAGATATTTTGAATTAAATCCTATAGCAATATCTTCTCCATCATATTTTGCAGCAACAACCTCATTACCGTCTCCAGAGTTAGTACTATTAACTGATAATTTTAATTTGTCTCGGCTTAGTTCAAGTTTGACACCCTCTTTCCTGTCAATAGATACAGATGCAACTCTTTCTACCGAGCTTATAAAATCTGCAGAAGATACGGTTAATGTTTTTGTATTTTCTTTTGGAACGACTTTTTGATAATCAGGAAATTTGCCGTCTATAACCTTTGAGATTAAACTAATTTTTCCAAGTGCAAATTTAATTTTATTAGCGTTAGCTTGAATAGTAAGTTTTTCTTCAATATTGTCTAATAAGGAACACAATTGAAAAACAGTTTTCCTTGGAACTATTATTGAAGCAAAATTTTTAATATCATTTACTAAAATACTGCTGGATGAAAGTCTATGGCTATCAGTAGCGACTCCAGTTAAAAACATATTTTTATTAGACTCTGTAGCGTGTAAATAAATACCATTTAAGTAATGTCTTGTATCATCATTTGAAATCGATATTTTTGTTTTGTTTAGTAACGATAAAAAATTATTTTTATCCAACTCTATTTTTTCACCCTCAAACTTATCATCGAAAGTTGGAAAATTACTAGGCGGTAGACATAGTAAGTTAAAATCTGAATTTTTTGATTTAAGACTTAATTTATTTTCAGATTTAAGAGAAAAATTTATTTCTGTACCTGCAGGTATTTTTCTTAAAATATCAAAAAGAACGTTAGCAGAGGTTGTCGTATTTCCCTCTTCAACAACCTTTAATTGTGATATCTCGTCATAAAAAACGATATCTAAATCTGTAGCTACAATTTCCAATTTGTTATTTCTTAAATTTAAAAGCACATTAGAAAGAATTGGAAGTGTGTTTTTTTTTTCAACTACACCCTGAACGAAATTTAATGATTTAAGAAGTACGTCTCTATTAATATCAAATTGCATCGGATTAATTTTCTAACAAAATATTTTTAATTTGAACAATGTTTTTTTTCATTTCTTCATCTTTTTCCGACAATTTCGTTATGGTCTTTACCGCATGGATTACAGTGGTGTGATCTCTATTCGCAAATCTTCTACCAATTTCTGGCAAAGATCGGGTTGTTAATTTTTTTGCTAGAAACATAGCAATTTGCCTTGGACGAGCAAGCGGTCTAGATCTTCTCTGAGATAACATTTCGTTTAATGAAATATTAAAATAATTTGAGACTGTATTTTGAATTTTATCGACAGTTATTATCTTTGCCTGATTAAAAACATCTTTTAGGATGTTCTTACAATCATTTGTGCTCAACATTCTTTTATGTAAACGACTAAATGCAATTACTCTGTTTAAAACTCCAATTAATTCCCTAATATTAGTTTTAGCTTCTAAAGCGATAAAACTAATAACGTCTTCGGATAAATTAATATGTTCCTTAAATTGATTTTGAATGTGACTAATTCTATTTGTAATTATATTCTTCTTAAGTTCTAAATCTGGTACATCAATATCTATTATTAATCCGCCTGAGAGTCTTGATTTAATTCTTTCTTGAACTCTGTCAAGTTTCATAGGGGGTCTGTCTGCAGAAATTATAATTTGTGATCCCTTTTCTAGAAGACTATTAAATGTATGAAAAAACTCCTCTTGCAGGCTTTCTTTACCTCTAATGAATTGTATATCATCAATTATAAAAACAGAGGATTTTCTAAAAAAATCTTTAAAATTTACCATATCATTCTTCTTAATAGATTTTATAAAATGATACATGAATCTTTCAGCTGAAATAAACATGACTTCTTTATTAGATTGTAATTCTAAACCTATAGCATTAAGCAAATGAGTTTTGCCTAGACCAACACCACCATATATATACAAAGGATTGTATCGCGATGTGTGCTCACATACTTTTTTTGAGTATGATAATGCTACCTCATTACTTGTACCTTTAATAAAATTTTCAAAATTTAGGTTCGGGTTAAGTCTATTGTAGTTTAAGATTGAGTCTTTTATTTCTGTAACTTTATTAAAATCCTCAATTTTAAATATATCTGCTTTATTACTTTTTTGATCTTCAATAATTTTAAATTCTATTCTGCTTAAGCTAAGTTTATAATTTTTTACAAGTTCTAATATTTTGTCTAAATATCTTGATACGATCCAATCTCTAAAAAATCGAGTTGGCACACCTAAAATTAGGTAATCGTTATATTCTTTTACTAAAGAAATATTTTTAAGCCAACTACTATAAATTTCTTCACCAAAATTCTTTTTAAATTCAAATTGTAAGTCAGACCAGTTTAACGTTTTTTCCTCTTCTGAAACAAATATATTTTCTTGATTGGTAGATTTATTTTTCATGATTAAATTTTGATCGAAAGTTTAAAAACCTCATTTTTAAAAAACTTTCAAGAAATATTTTTAATTTTCTAAAAAAAAATCAATTTTGGTTGTAGACTTAACGTGATGATAGAAATTTTAATTTACAACCCAGAACAGAAAGTAAAATCTATATTTTGTTTTAGAAACTAAATAAGCTAAAAAATTAACAACTTAAAATTGTTTATTTAGGAAATTTTTTTTGAAACTTTTGAAATTTTTCGAGCGGCGGTTTTCTTATTAATGACACCCTTTTTAGCAACCTGCATTAGAATTGACTGAAACAAAGGAAAATATTGTTTAACTTTCTTTTTGTCTGCCTTTTTAATCAAGGTTTCCATGTGTTTAACGGCAGACTTGTATTTACTTTTTCTCACCCTATTAACTGAAGTCTGTTTTTTTACTCTTCTAACTCTTCTAATTGCAGATTTTGTATTTGGCATGATTGTTATTTTGTATATATGCCCTATAAATCCCGGTCAACTTATTATTTTTGGCATATTGCACAAAAAAAAGTTGATCTATTAGATATTACAGTTCTTTTAATTGTACCTATACAATTTGACCGAGTGCAGGACTTTCCATGCCTTCCGTATACATTAAAATATTGCTGAAAATTTCCTTTTTTGCCCTCTGTATTATTAAAATTTTTAATTGATGATCCACCCTTTTTAATTGCTTTAGCTAAAACCTTTTTTATGTTTGAGACTAGAGTGTAAATTTTTTTATTTGAAATATTTTTCACGATAATTTTTGGACTCAACTTGCTTAAAAAAATAGCTTCGTTCACGTAGATATTACCTAAACCAGATACAAATTTTTGGTTCATTAACAAATCTTTCAAAAATAGTTTTCTTTTTTTTATATTTTTTTTAAAATAATTAAAATCAAACTCTTTTGAGAGAGGTTCTGGTCCAAGGTTTTTTAAATGTGGACTAAATGGTATGTCTTTTGTTTTAAAGATTTTAATGAAACCAAACTTTCTAACATCGTTATAAATAAGTGTAATTCTTTTATTAAATATAAATTTTAAATGATTGTGGGCAGGTTTTGTATCAATTAAATTATAGTAAAAACTTGTTTTATATTCATTTTTATTAGCATCAACTATTATGAATTTTCCAGTCATTCCTAAGTGGATCATAATTGTGTGATCATTGTTTAGGTCAATAAATAAATATTTTGATCTTCTGGTAATTGACAAAATTTTTGAATTGATCATTTTTTTCATCAATTTTACATTAATTTTATATCTTAAAAATTTATTACTTATTTCTATATTTTTAATTGTTAAATCATATATTGTCTTTTTAAGTGACTTTTTAACAACTTCAACTTCCGGTAATTCTGGCATATAATTAATTATGAGTTTTATTTATGAAGATAAATCTAAACTAGTAAAAAAAGTTTTCAATAAAGTTTATGACAAATATGATTTAATGAATGATATTATGTCGCTAGGCACACATAGAATTTGGAAAAAAAATCTTATTTCTTGGATAAATCCTTCCAAAAATAATAAAATTATTGATGTTGCCTCTGGCACAGGCGACATTGCAAAATTATGTTCTGAAAATACAAAAAGAAGCTGTGAAATAACTTGTGTGGAACCAAATGAGAAAATGCTCCTGGAAGGGAAAAAAAAGTTACACTATTTAAATAATTTAAAATGGGTTTTATCATCAGCAGAAAATTTGCCATTTAAAGATGATACCTTCGATTTTTATATAATAAGTTTTGGAATAAGAAATGTCTCAAATTTAAATAAATCTTTAGATGAAGCTTATAGGGTTTTAAAAAATGGTGGAAGATTTTTTTGCCTAGAATTTTCCAAGGTAGAAAATGAGATCTTGAAAGGTATTTATAAAAAATATTCTCAAATTATTCCAACTATCGGAAAATTTATTGCTGGAAGCGCGATGCCTTATGAATATTTGGTGCATAGTATTGAAAAATTCCATAATCAAGAAGAGTTTGCAAAAAAATTGGTCGACAGGGGCTTTACAAGTGTGGAATATAGGAATCTTACAAATGGAATTGCGGCCATTCATTCTGGTTGTAAAATAGAATAATGATTAAAAGATTTATACAATTAATCAAAATTGCAAGAAAATTAGCCTCTTCAGGGGCTTTGGATACAATAAACCAGTTATACAAACTACCTTTAATTTTGAAAATATTTTTTGATTTAATATCTGTTGGATCACAGAAAAAAGTTTTAAGTCATTCTAAATCTTCCGGGGAAAAGCTATGTGATGCTTTTGAAGGTATGGGAACTACATTTATTAAGTTAGGACAGTTTCTAGCGACGCGTCCTGATATAATTGGGAATGAGTTAGCAAATGATCTTGAAAAGTTGCAAGACAAACTTCCTCCTTTTAACTTTGATGAAGCAAAAAAAATACTTAAAAAAGAAGTAGGGCCTGAACAGTTTAGTAAGATCATTGATATTTCGAAACCAATTGCTGCAGCTTCCATTGCCCAAGTTCATTTAGCTAGAATAAACGTGAATGATAAAGAAAAAGAGGTGGCTATTAAAATACTAAGGCCTAACATTGAAAAAATATTTAACGAAGAACTAGATGCATTGATGTTGTTCGCTTATATTGTTGAAAATACTTTAAAAAAAACAAAAAGACTAAAGCTCGTCGAGGTAGTACATCTTTTAAGAGAAATTACCAATATTGAGATGGATTTAAGGTTTGAAGCAGCAGCTGCAAACGAATTATTTGAGAATACAAAGAATGATAAAGGTTTTAAAGTTCCTAAAATCTATTGGCAGTATACATCTAAAAAAGTTTTAACTTTAGACAAAGTTAATGGTGTTTCAATAAGAGACCATATCGCTCTTAAAAAGAAAAATATAAATCTAAAAAATATTGCAGAAAATTTAATACAACATTTTTTACGACAAGCAGTTAGAGATGGTTTTTTCCATGCTGATATGCATGAAGGGAACCTATTTGTAGATAATGAGGGAAACATAGTTCCAGTAGATTTTGGAATAATGGGAAGATTGGATAAATATAACAAAAAATATCTAGCAGAAATACTATATGGATTTATAAAAAGAGATTATGTCAAAGTAGCAGAAGTTCATTTTCAAGCAGGATTAGTCCCTGAAACAGCTTCAAAAGAAGAGTTTGCTCAAGCACTAAGATCTGTTGGGGAACCTATTTTTGGACAAAATATTAAAGATATATCTGGTGGTAATTTGCTTTCACAATTATTTGAGATAACGGAAAAATTCAATATGGCAACCCAAACCCAGCTTTTATTACTCCAAAAAACTATGGTTGTAGTCGAGGGTGTTGCTCGAAAATTATATCCGGATACAAATATATGGAATGTTTCGAAACCTATTTTAGAAAACTGGCTAGAAAGTTTAAAAGGACCAAAGGCAACAATTACAAGCGCAATTGATACTTCTGGGGAAATTTTAAAAAGGATACCTGATCTTCCTGATTTTATGGATAAAGCAAATCAAGCGTTGCAATTAATTGCAGAGGGTAAGTTAAATCTTACCAATTCAAGTAATACCTCCCTTGAAATAGAAAAATTAAGATTAAAAAGTTTCAGAAATAATATTTTGATTTCAATATTAGGTGTTGTAATTATATCATTTGTAGTATTTTAATCACTAAGATGAAAACTAAAAATAAAAAAATTTTAATCATAATTGGTGGTGGCATATCAGCATATAAGTCACTTGATCTCATAAGGCTTTTAAAAAAAAATGGCTTTGACATTAAATCAGTCCTAACAAAAAGTGGTAGACAGTTCGTTACACCATTATCTTTAGTCTCTTTGTCAGGAGGAAAGGTTTATGAAAATTTATTTGATAAAGAAAATGAAGCTGAAATAGATCACATAGCTCTATCGAGATGGGCGGACTTAATTTTAGTAGTCCCAGCGACAGCAAATTTAATAAGTAAATTAAGTCAAGGTAAAGCTGATGATTTAAGTTCAACAATAATGTTGGCTTCAAATAAAGATATAGTTTTAGTACCAGCAATGAATGTTAGAATGTGGGACCATAAAGCTACTCAAGAAAATTGTAAGAAATTACTTACTTATGGCTATAAATTTTTAGGACCTACAGAAGGACAAATGGCATGTGGAGAGTTTGGAAAAGGAAAAATGCTTAGTCCAAAAAAAATATTTAAGGAAATCAAAGATTATTTTTATAAAAGAGACATTGTAAAAAGCAAAAAATTGAGGGCATTGGTTACCACTGGTCCAACAAGAGAATATTTAGATCCAGTAAGATTTATTTCTAATGAGTCAAGTGGAAAACAAGGATATGAGATAGCTTTAGCTTTAAAGAGAATGGGAGTAAAAACTACCTTGATAGCTGGACCATCGAATCTTCAAGTTGAAAAAGGTTTGAAAATTATCAAGGTTAAGACTTCCGATGAAATGTTTAGCGCAGTCAAAAAAAACTTACCAGTTGATGTAGCAGTTTGCACTGCTGCCGTTTCAGATTTTAAACCATCAATATTTCAAAAAAATAAAATCAAAAAAAATAAAGCAAAAGGAAGGATTGACTTAAATGGAACTATAGACATTTTAAATTATCTTGGAAAAAATAACCAATATCGTCCTAAATTAGTTATAGGTTTTTCTGCTGAAACAGAAAAACTTTTACAAAATTCAAAAAGTAAATTAAAAAATAAAAATGCTGACTGGATAATAGCAAATGATGTCTCAAAAAAAGATATAGGTTTTAATAAAGATTATAATGCTGTGACAATTATACGTTCTGATGGTAAAATTTCTCAAATCAAAAAGAATAAAAAAAGTTTTATAGCTTCAATAATATCTGGAGAAATAATTAGGAAATTACTAATTAATGACACAAGTCTTAATTAAAATATGAAAATTTCTGGTAAAGAGTATCAAAGGTTTTCAAAACAAATAATTTTAAAAAAATTTGGGGTCATTGGTCAAAAAAAATTAAAATCCTCTAAAGTTCTTGTATTAGGTATGGGTGGTTTAGGATGTCCTTTGTCAATTTATTTAGCTAGTTTAGGAGTTGGTACAATTGGAATAGTGGATAATGATAAAGTTGAGTTATCTAATTTAAATCGACAGATTATTTACAATGTAAAAGATATTGGAAAATATAAAGTAAATGTGGCAAAAAATAAAATAAAATTAATTAATAAAAAAATAGTTATTAAATCATACAAGATAAGAGTTAATAAAAATAACATCGAAAAACTTATAAAAAATTTTGATATAATATGTGATGGTACAGATAATTTTGAAACTAGGCTTTTGGTAAACGATCACACACTTAAGCAAAAAAAAGTCTTAATATCTGCAGCTGTAAGCGGGTTTGATGGTCATATTTTTAAGTTTAATTTTAAAAAAAGGACACCTTGTTACAGATGTTTTCTTCCAGAAGTTCCCGAGCAAAGTAACAATTGCGAAGCGGACGGGGTCATACCAACAATAACAGGTATCATGGGTACCTTGCAAGCTAACGAAGTTGTAAATTCTATACTAAACTTCAACTCAAATATGGAAAAGAAAATGATTATTTTTAACTCAATCAAAATGAATTTTAGAACTATCAATTTAAGTAGAAATAAAAATTGCAGTAATAAATGTTAAAATTTGTTTTTATTTTTTATCTTGTTTTTAATTCTCTAGCTAGTGAAGAATATTTTTTAACTTTGAGAAATGATAAAGTAAATTTAAGATTAGGTCCATCTTTTGATTACCCTATAAAAATAATTTACAAAAAAAAATACTTACCAGTATTAATAAAGGAAAAGTCAGAAAATTTTCGAAAAATACTAGATCATGAGAATAATTCTGGTTGGATACATATTTCTCAATTATCAAAAAAAAAGTCCGTTATAACGTTAACAGATTTGATCTTATATAATAGACCAACAATATATTCCAAACCTTTAGTGAATATTAAAACAGGTCGTTTGCTTATAGTCTTAAAATGTAAGAATGACTGGTGTAAAATCAAATCCGATAAATATTCAGGATGGATTAAGAAAGAGGAAATTTGGGGTAGATTGTAAAATTATTTTGATGCAACTCTAGAAGCCCAGAATTTATCAAGTAAAAAATACCAAACTGTATTTGCAAGAGGTTCAACTATTGCATCTGTAAGCGCAATCATTAAGCTAACATCTGCAACTAGCAATAAAACCGTTATGGCTATTAAAAAATGACCTATAGTGTAAACGAGAGTTCTTACAAGTGAACCTTTATTGTTTTCATAAACTTTTTTAATGGCGCCATGTATGCCCTGTGTGAACTCAGTCATATTAATTTAATTTTTTTAAATTTGGTCTGTCAGCATTCATTATCTTCGTCCATACAGAAACAAAATCTTTAACAAATTTTTCTTTATTGTCATCTTGAGCATATACCTCAGAATAAGATCGAAGTATTGAGTTGGAGCCAAAAACTAAATCTGCTCTGGATGCGGTAAACTTAACTTTGTTTGTTTTACGATCAATAATATCATAAGAGTTCTTGCCTGTAGGTTTCCAAGTATATTTCATATCAACTAAGTTAATAAAGAAATCATTTGTTAAAGTTCCAACTTTGTCAGTTAACACCCCTTTGTTTTTAGCAGATTCGTGGTTTGTTCCTAACACTCTCATACCGCCAACTAGACAGGTCATTTCTTGAGCAGTTAGCCCCATTAAAGAAGCACGTTCTAATATTAATTCCTCTGGCATCACAGAGTAATCTGATTTTACATAATTTCTAAATCCGTCGTGTAAAGGTTCTAGCCACTTAAAATTCTTAATCTCAGTTTGTTTTTGAGATGAGTCTCCTCTACCTGGATTAAATGGAACCTTCACTTTAGAGCCAGCTTTTTTAATTGCTTTTTCTAACCCTACATTCCCTGCAAGAATAATTGTATCAGCAACTGTAGCTCCAGTTTTTTTTGCTATTACCTCTAGAATTTTTAATATTTTTGAGAGTTTTTGAGGCTCATTAGCTTCCCAATCTTTCATGGGCGCTAAGCGAATTCTTGCGCCATTAGCACCTCCTCTTTTATCAGTCACTCTATAAGTCCTAGCACTATCCCAAGCAGTAGTAATTAAATCACTAGAGCTTAATTTGCTAGCTGCTATCATTTTTTTCACTTTTTCTACATTGTATTTCTTTCTTGGGGAAAAAACATTTCCTTGCCAAAGAAGATCCTCTTTAGGAGCCCAAGGGCCGATGTAATTCTCTTTATTTCCCATTGTTCTGTGAGTTAGTTTAAACCAAGCACGAGCAAAAGAGTCCTCAAAAAACTTGGGATCTTTGTAAAATCTTTCTGAAATTTTTCTGTATTCTGGATCCATGGCCATTGCCATGTCTGCATCGGTAAACATTAATCTAGCTTTCTTTTTAGGATCACCTAAATCAAC
>CENP01195421.1_pt1 | contig 16303 bp, 14 predicted proteins | sample 361281 | NCBI WGS metagenome assembly CENP01 (sample SAMEA2591122, study PRJEB7988) | marine metagenome | biome: marine biome (ENVO:00000447); feature: deep chlorophyll maximum layer (ENVO:xxxxxxxx); material: saline water (ENVO:00002010), including plankton (ENVO:xxxxxxxx) | depth 70 m
GGACCAAATTCAATGATGTGGAAAATAAATAAAGAAATCACTGTCCTTTTTGGAGGTGCAAGAGCTTTACTAATGCATGCTGCACATCCATTAATTGCTGCTGGGGCAAGACAAACCTCATTTTATCAAAGAGATCCATGGAAAAGACTTATCAGAACTTTATCTCTACAAAATTCTGTAACATTTGGAACCATTGAAGAGGCAAACGATAGTGCTACAAGGATAAATAGACTTCATGAAGTAATTAAAGGAGAGGACCCTGTAACTGGTGGCTATTACGATGCATTAGATGATGAACAATTATTGTGGGTACATGCATGCTTACAACTTTCTTCGATATTTTTCTATGAGAAAACGGTTAAAAAACTTTCAGATGAAGAAAAAGATCAATATCACAAAGAAAATATGCTTTCTGCAAAGCTTGTACTTATTAATATAGACAACATGCCAAAAACACATAATGATCTGAAAAAGTGGGTAATTAATAAAAGTAAAACAAAAGAGTATTTAAAAATGACAGATGTTGCGAAAGATGTTCAAGAAATAATTGAGGGAGGTCCAGTTCCTAAACATATCAAACCGATCTGGCCCTTTATTTCTTTTACAGCGTTCAATACCTTACCTACTGAATTTAAAAATATATATGGAATAAAAACTAGTAAATTTAGATCATTTTTACTAGGTTTTAATCTTGCATTTCTGAAGTATACAAGGCCTTTTCTGCCTCCTTTTTTTAGGTTAATTCCACCAGCAAGGTGGGCAAAACAAAGAATAACAAAGAATCCAAATTTAAAATTTAGTGATAGAGCAAGCATATAATTTGATTTAAGACAATGACAGAAATAGATAAGCAGTTAAATCAAGAATTTAACAAAAGTATTGTAAATCTTGAAGAATTTTTAAAAAATCTTAGTGATGATATTACCAATCTCCAAATTGATAAAAGTGAACTTAACTCTTTAAGTTCTTTGATTAGTGATTTCCACTCAAAACTTGAGAATATAACTAGATCCTCAACGGTTGAAGAAGAATAATTCTTTGTTAGTTATGTTCTATATTATTATATTTAATTAGGGTCGGTAGCTCAATCGGCAGAGCAGGAGCCTTTTAAGCTCAAGGTCGTGGGTTCGATTCCCACCCGACCCACTACTCTCCTTGAATTCTTGAACTAAACATTGAAAATGGAGTTTTAAAAATAATTTTTAAGTCAAGAAATAAACTCCAATTATCAATGTATTCCATATCGTATTTATACCAAGTCGAAAATTTATCTGTATTCCTCTCATTAATTTGAAGTAACCCAGTTAGTCCAGGCAAAACATTGAGTCTTCTCATATATTTTTCATTGAACATCTGAGTATCTTCCTCAAACAAAGGCCTTGGCCCAACTAGAGACATATCACCTTTCAGCACATTAATCAATTGCGGTAATTCGTCGATACTGTACCTCCTCAGAAACTTTGCACCCTTCAATAATCTTGGATCGTCTGATATTTTAAACAATGGACCAGATCCTTTACTTAAATCTTCTAGATTCTCTCTCATTTCATGTGAGTTATTTTTCATTGTTCTATATTTAAACATGTTAAAAATTTCACCATGAAGACCAACTCTTTTTTGTTTGATAACAACAGGGCGTCTGTCGATAAAGAAGATATATATATATGTACCAAATAATACTGGAGAAAAAATAGTTATTAGAAGTAATGAAAAAACTATATCAATTAATCTTTTTAAAATATATTTAGATCCATATTGAATATCGTTATTAAAATATATGAGGTTATACCCTGAAAGTATTGTTTTCCTATTAAGAAAAAGTTTATTAAATTGAATTTCTTCTTTAGAAATAATTAAAACTTTTTTATTTAGTTGAATAAGATAATTTTCTAATTTTTCGGTGATAGTAAGTAAGTTATCAAAGTTAATTACGATTAAATTTATATTTACTTTTTTATTGATATTATCAATTTGCTTAATTATTTCCTTCTCATAATTAGCATCTTTAAAATCAAAATCGTCAACCTTATTTCTAAAAGTTATAATTCTTAAATTACGAAATATTGAATCATCTTCTAGGTTGAAAGTTATGTAATTCTCATTTGTTACAGATCTTCCAAACAAACCAGAGATTAATTCTGTGTTTCTGAAAAGAACCAATATTACCGGTACAAAAAATAAATAAATGAATAAATAACCTCTTGAAATCAAATTAGAAAATCTAAAAAATGTAACAAAAATTATTAGGGATGTTGACCAGGTTAGAAAAATTGAAAAATATTCACCAAAGAGATTTTTATCAAGAGAAAAACTCAATTCATTTACATAAGTGTAAAAATTCGTTGAATACAAAATAATTAAAAATATAAAAATAAATAGAATTATGAAAATATCAATTTTTATAAATTCATCAGCAATAAGTGAATAAAATCGGTTTTTATCTTCTATTAAGTTTGCATCTATTTGTAATCGATAATCATTTGAAGGTATCAAAAAATTATCGAAATAAAATATAGTTAAACTAGTAAGAATTCCCTGAAGAATTAAAAATCTTAAACCGTATTTTACAAAACTTTTAATTTTCATTTCAATATATATATTATTAGCTAATTGTTAATAAAACTTGATAATTTTTATTTGAAACTGTCTTTTAATTAAGAACAAGTATTCTTTTTTCATCAACTATATCAATTTTCAAATGATTATCGACATTTTCGAAATTCTCAGGATCATGAGTGGAGTTGATAATTGTAACTTGCTTATCTCCTAATATTTTGAATATTAGTTTTCTTGAATAATCATCAAGGTTTGCTGTTGATTCATCGAGTAGTAAAATATCTGGCTCTGACAAGAGTGCTCTAATAAATGCAATTTTTTGCATTTGTCCTGAAGACAGACTCTTATTATCAATTACCTTGTCAAGACGATAATTTGATTCTTCTTTAAAAGTTTGAAAATCCTTTAACTGTTGAATTATGATATTCTCATCAATATTTTGATCATTTCCATACAACAAATTATCTTTTAAAGTACCAGTAAATATCATTGGTGTTGCTCCAACGTATCCAAATTTTTTATTGTTTGCATAAACTTTACCTTTTTGTGAATAGAAAACACCTGCCATGAGTCCAAGAAGGGTACTTTTTCCTGATCCATTAGGCCCAGTGATAATTGTGTGACTATTTTTTGTAATTTCTAGGTTAATTTTTTCAAATATAAACTCATCGCTATTGAAGTATTGAAAAGACAAATCTTCTATCTTTAATGCATATTCACTGTCTGTTTGTTCATTGATAAAATTATCTTTATGAACAGATATTTTATTTTTCTCCATTTCACTAAACTTTTCCATGTGCACATGTGAATTTAGAATTTGATTAGCTGAATTAGTAATTCCTCCAAATGATTGAAATAATCTGAACATTACACCAATAAAATCAAGAGTAAGGCTTCTCGCTATTGAACTTAGAGTTAATAATACTGCAAAAACAAACATTGTAGTAAATGATGGCAAAAATGAGTTGATCGCTCCATATTTGTGATTTTGAAGTGTGGTTGATGAGTATTCATGAAAAGTTTTTTGATAATTATTTATTTCCTCAGTATCTTTTTTTAGAAGTTTTATCAAAAACATATTCTCAATGACCCTCTGGACTTCTTGATTTGATTGTTGATTATATTCGTATGATTCATGCATAAATGATCTTGCCTTTTTAAGTAGTATTTTGGTTGGATAATAAAGTAGCAATGCACCAATTCCGAAAGTTCCGACTGTTTCAATATCTGAAATAACCAGATAGATTGTAAACGCAAATACTTGTAATGTTGAATTAATAAAATTTGTCAAATTTGAATAAAAATAAGAAATGTGTCCGGACAAGACATTAAGGTAGAAGAAACCATCAGCTATAGAGTAGTTTCTTTTATCAAATACCTCTTTAAGTAAAAACACATTTATGTTTTCTCTTACATTTAGTTCCAAAGCCTTTAAAAGCATACTTTGGTAGTAAATTGCCGCAAACCTTAAAAAAACAATTAATGGTAGTAATAGTTTATAATCTAAAACAATCTCTATAAATGGTCTTAATATATTCTCATTATCAAATGAACCTGTGATTATAGCTGCAAAAAGTAAGATGATTATAATATCTGAAAATGCAGTCAATTGTGAAACAATAACTGCTTTTAAAATTATCATTTTTTTATTGTGAGTTCCTGTAAGTTTTGAAACGTATCTTACATCGTTAATTACTCTTTTAATTAAATTCATGTCAATCAATTATTATAATGTTTAAAAAATTAGTTAAACCTTTATTTATTTCAAATCAATAAATTATTCATCAACGAAATAAACCTTGTATCTGTAGAAGTTTTTAGTCCGAATGTTTGAAAACTTTTCAGTTTTAATACAGGTTTTTACTATATAACATTCTGAGTTATTTAGCTCTAGTTCAACTTCTTCAATTAAGGCAGGGTGGTTGAGGTACTCTTCGGTAGAATTAATACTTTGATAAAAAATAAAGGGATTTTCAAAAAATTGTTGATAGGAGTATCCCCTAGGAGATAAACCAATTGTTATAAAAATCAACCCAATAAAAATTATCTTTTGATTTTGAATTGCTATATTGAATTTAAAGTTTGTTTTAGAAATCCCAATAAGAGATATCAATATCAGAAAAATCCCGTAACCATATCTTATAGTAGGTCCAGTAACCAAAAAAACTAGAATTAAGAAAACTGCATATAGATATAAACCATAAATTTTTTTATTTTCAAAAGGAAAATTAGTTTTTTGAAAAACAAGTCTGTTAAATATAAAAATTAGAATTATTGATATTAAAAAATTACTATAAACTTGTAAATTAAAGCTGTGGTTTATCCATGCATCAAACCATACATTTATATTTTCAAGCTTTCGCAAGGCAAAATTATTACCAACAGAAACTGATTCTGAAAGATTTTTGACTAAATTTTTATCTGTCCAAAATAAACCATCAATGCATGTTATAGATATTGGAAAAATGAGACATCCACTAATCAATATATTTTTTGTTAAATAAATAAAAAACAAAGCTAATAAATACTTAAGTTTTCCAAAAATGTAGGATAATGAAAATTTTGAATTTAGCTTAAAAATATAATAAATTAACAATATTGCTAACACAGAGCTCACAATTTTTATTTGAAATGCAAATAATGATAAAGATGCAAAAAACATAAGATTGTTAACTGAATAATGTTTATTTAAATAGTCTTTTATAAATAAAATAAAACATATAAATATTAGAACCCCCACAGAAAGATCTGGTTTTCCAATCATTTGAATATTTAGAAATCCATTAGCACCACCGTTAATACCAAAATTATCTAAAAATCCAAAAATAGTAATGTTCAGAGCTGTTACTCGTAACCAAAAATTTTCAGAAAATAAAAAATTGTAGGATAAAAAATTATAAAAAAGTACAAAAAATAATAGATTTACAAAATGTAAAACTATAAAATTATTTTCAATCCAAAAGTTAGAAAGTATATAATCGTAAATTGAGGACCAGCCATAACCCATATAAAGATTGGTTAAACCAATTACTATTTCTGACTCTCTTACCCAATTTTGAAAATTTAGATGATAATCTATAGCATCAAAATGTAGTTTAAGACCATATGAACTTATTGATAATAATCCTGGAACAATGAATTGTGAAAAAAATAAAAATAGATAACTCTCAAACTTTATTTTTTCATAAAAATTTATTACTAAAGTTAGAAAAAGAAAGATAATAAAAAAAATTCTTACAGAATTTAATGGGAAAAAAAAATTAATCAGAACGGATAGATTTCCGATTACAAAAAGGGCAGATATTGGATAAAAAATATATAGCGGTATATTAAAAATACTTATTTTATCAATTTCAAAATTTTTCTTTCTAATTAACTTATAAAAAACTATACAACCTCTGAAAAAAAAGAAAAATATCAGATTAAATAATATAAATAACAAGACAGTCATTTTTTAATGTATCTCTTTGTTCATTATGTTATCTAACTTTATAGTGCTTAACTTATTTTAAAAGGTGAATCATTATTTATTGCTTTTAAATCAAAGACTTTGTTGATATTGGTCGGGTAGTAAGTGATAATGAATAATATGATAGGGATTCGAACACCATTTAGAATTTCTTTTTCTGGGGGCTCGACAGATCTCCCATCATTTTATAAAAAAAATGGAGGAAAAGTAATTTCAACTTCTATTAACAAGTATATGTATCATTTCATTCATAAATTTGATGAAAAGCTAATACAGATAAAATATTCCGAGACAGAATTAGTTGATAATCCTTCAGAAATTAAGCACAAAATAGTAAAAGAGGTTGCTAAAGAATATGACATAACAGGATTGGATATAAATTCTATTGCAGACATACCTAAAGGTAGCGGGCTGGGATCATCAAGCGCATATACCGTTGGGTTAATAAATGGGATAAATTTATTTTCTGGGAGTGTATTATCCAAAGATTTACTTGCAAAAAAAAGTGCAGAGTTAGAAATTTATAAACTAAACGAACCAATAGGAAAACAAGACCACTATGCATGTTCATACGGTGGCTTAAATTTAATTACTTTTAATAAAAATGATACGGTAGATGTTCAACCTATAAAACTTGAAGAGAACGGAATGAATTTCCTTAATTCATCTTTTTGTTTATTAAAGATTGGCCAAACCAGGAGTGCTTCAAATATTTTAGAAAAACAAAATAAATTATATAAAAATGAAACAAACAAAGACACTGGAATTCAAATTTTAGAATTAGTAAGCTCTATGTTTGACGCTATAAAAAAATATGATATCAAAGAAATAGGAAACTTATTATCAGAAAATTGGCATCTAAAAAGATCTTTAGAAAAGAGTGTTTCAAGTAAAGAAATAGATGATTTGTATGAGTTTGTCACAAAAGAAAATGGAATTTATGGTGCAAAACTTTTGGGAGCAGGTGGCGGAGGTTATTTGCTGATATGCGGAGAGCCAGAAAAAATTAAAAATTTAAATTATGAACAAAAAACTTCATTTAAATTTGAAAATACTGGATCGACAATTATTTTTCAGGATTAGTTTTTTTAAAAGATTCTTTAATTGCATCGTGTGAGCTATATTTTGGTTTCCACCCTGTTTCTAACATTTTTTTTGAATCATAAGAATAATATGGTACATCCCCTGCCCATCCAATAGGAGTATCTTCATACCTAGGTTTTGAATCTGGACTTAAAACTTCAATGGCAATTTCAGCAATTTCTCTAACCGTAATACCGTCATCTAATGGAGTTAAGTTATAAATGCCATTCTTGTAATTTTTATTAGATATAAATTTCATTCCATCAATTAAATCATCGATATAAAGATAAGGTTTTTTTTGAGAACCATTACCCAAGACCTTTAATTCTTTTGGATTATTTTTTAATTTCTTTATAAAATCGAACACAATACCATGTGTTACGTTTTTTCCAACAACATTAGGAAATCGAAAAATTAGATAATTATTTAAAAAATAAGTAGTAATTGAAGAAATATAGGCTTCTGAAGCAACCTTCATAGCACCGTAATAAGATTCTGGAAGGATTGGTCCGTGTTTTTCTTTTATTGGACTTGAGACAGTACCGAAGATTGCAGATGAAGAGGCAAAAATAAGTTTTTTTGTTTTAATACTTTCTAAAATCCTTCCAGTGTTCACTGTTGTCAAAAAAGTATTTCTGAAATCCTTTTCAAAGCCATCTTCGTAGGCTCTTATGTCAGAATTAGCAGCCATATGCCATACTTCATCAATTTTTCCAATCTTTTTCAATTTTTCAATTAAATTACTTATTTGTGACTCGTCTGAAAGATCATGTTCAATAAATTCGAAATAGTCTTTATTAATGGACGTTATGTTTTTGATATTTTGCTTTGTTCCTAATAAGAAATTATCTATTCCAATTACCTTTTTTTTATCTTTCAATAATTCTTTGCAAAGTCTTGAGCCAATAAAACCAGCTGCACCTGTAACTAAAACAGATTCCATTAAAACTTCTCTGCTAATTCTTTAGCTAGTTCTATAGCTTTATCTGAATTAATATATTCGAATGTACCGAATCTACCTAAAGGCGTAATATTGACACTTTTTAGATAATCTAAAACTAAATCTGTGTTTTTTCTATGGTTTTGGTCATATATTACATAAGCGTATTTGAAAGTATTAGTAAAAATATTTTCAATTTTTTCTACGTTCACAATATCAAGAGACTTTAAGTCTTTAATAATTTTATCTTCTAAAGTAGTGTGATCTAAATCTTCCTTTAAACCTTTTCTAAATGTTGTTTCTACCATAATGTTTGTATAACCCCTCTGCGCATAATGTTCTCCTAAAAAGTTTAGTCTTGATAATCTATGAAATATTATGTCTGGGTCTGCAATTGTTATTGCAAAATTATCACCTAACCAATCTCCCTTAACTTTAAGGCATGTAATATGAATTGAGTTATACTTTAATTTACTCAATGCTTCCATGATTTCTGAAGGTGGCTCTGGATTTATAATTGGTAGTAATTCATGAATTGGAATTGTTGAAATAATTTTATCAAAGTTAAATTTTTGTTTATCAGTTACAATTTCGATATCGTTTAATAAATTAATTCCAACAATTTTATTTTCTAAAGAAACTTCTGCTTTATTTTCAATTTTTTTCGCAAGACTGTTTACTATTGTTTGAAACCCACCTTTTTCAGGGTAATGAAAATATAGTTGATGTAAATAACCTTCTGTTTGCTCTCCTTTTGCACTAGCAATTATATCTTCTGGTGGTGGTTTTGGAATTCTCTCAACCATTTGTTTGTCCATAAACGATGTTTCGTATTTCCATATTTTTCTGTTGTATGGTTCTAAAAACAATCTTGTTATTCCCTCTCCAAAAATCTCATAAAAAAATTCAAGCATGTTGGTAGATGGATAATTCTCATATGGGTTGTCTAAAAAAGTGTTTAAGCAATAGTCTCGATCTTTATCTGAGAGAGATGACAAATCATTTTCAAATGGATATTTGATAAACCTTCCGTCGTGAATAATTCTATTTGATCTTTTTAATTCATTCATCTCTGTAAGCGAGATGATGAATTCTAAAATTTCTTGATTCTTTGAAAACGTTATATGGGGTCCTATATCCCATGCTACTCCATCATCATCAATAAAAGATCTGCAGAGTCCGCCTAAAGTACTTTCTTTTTCAATAATTGATACTTTTTTTTCATAAAAGTGAGAAAATGCAAGGGAAGAAACCCCTCCACCTAAAATTCCAATCTTACTTTTACTCATAATTTTTAACTTGTCTTCTTATTTTAAAAGAATTTAAGATTGTTGAGATTATTACTTTAGGGATAATTATTAAAGGAAGCCCTCTTGACTTTCCTTCTCTATTTATATAATCCACATTAACTTCTTTATATTTGGCACCAAGCTTAATGCATTTAATCGTAAATTCAGAATTTAAAAGATGTTTGTTGTGTATTTCATCATTTAAAATTCGATTAATTGTATTTTTTTTATAAATTCTAAAACCAGAATCAGGATCTTTGGATTTAACCCCGTAAAAAATCCTAATGTAAAATGAATAAAAAAAAGTTAGCATTCTTCTATAAACTTGATCTTTTCTATTTTTTCTAACCCCTAAAATAAAATCATTTTCTGGTAGTTCATTTATCAATAAATTAATATCTTCCCAGTTGAATTTCCCACCCAAATCAGAGAAAAAAACAAAATCAGCATTTGAAGTTTTTATACCTTCAATTAGAGCCTGCGAATAACCCCTTCTTTCATCAGATTGATTAAGTAGAATACCAGTTTGCAATTCAAGTTCTTTCAATTTCTCAGAGGTTCCATCAGAACTTCCATCTTCAACAACAATTACTTTCTTGATAAGATTATTTTTTCTTGATAGATTTTTAATATGATTTAAATCTTTCTCAATAGTTTCTATTTCATTAAAAGCATTAAAAACTAAATCAATTTTGAAGTCTTTTTTCACTACTTTAGTTGTTTTATATCATTTTTAGTAATGTGGGAATAAATGTGAAAGATCATCATATGTAAATCCTCGACTGGACCGTAGTAGTTATTTGGAGTATTTAATACCATTGCTTCATTAGCAATGTTTTTTGCTTCTCCACCATCAAATCCTAGAAGTGCAAACGTTGGTATATTATTTTGATTACAGTAATCAATTAAATTAATTATATTTTTGCTATTTCCTGAAGATGAAATTGGAATCACTAAATCCTTTTTGGTTGGGTTAAAGTTCTCAATAATATCAATAAAAAGGTTTTCATACCCATAGTCGTTTGCAGAAGCGGTAATTAAAGGAATGTTAGATGTCAATGAAATGGCATTTAGTTTTTTCTCATTAATTGATATGTTACTTAGGTCAGTGGCTGCATGAGAGGCAATAGCTGCACTTCCACCATTTCCTGCAAAAAAGACCCTTTCTTTGTTGTCAAACCTATTATTGAGTGCATCAAATAATGAATTAATTTTTGATATTTCAGAATTTGTTAAAATTTCTTTTAATAAATTTAAGTATTTGCTGAGGTAATCAGAACTATCCACAAATTCATAATAGTGTATTAACATAAAATTTGTGTTGGAACAAGCAGTGATCATAGCTGGTGGTAAGGGTTCTAGGGTTAAACCTTTATTAAATAGTACGCCAAAAATTTTGCTAGATATTGAAAATGAAAAACTTATAGATTTTCAAATAGATTATTTATATTCAAACAATATAAATAAAATTCATTTTTGTTTAGGTTTTGGAAGTGAAGAAATTCTTGAACACCTTACAAAAAGAAATATTGACTATACATACTCTCTTGAAAGCAAACCTTTGGGTACATATGGTGCACTTGCAAACGCAAAAAAATACTTAGATTCAAAATTTTTTGTGCTGTATGGGGATATATTGACTAATTTTAATATACAAAAAGGATATGAAAAATTTAAAGAGCTAAAGTCTGATTTTCATTTAATTGTGAGATATACAAACCACCCAGAAGACAGCGATATAGTTCTTTTATCAGAAAAAAAACAAGTATTAAATATTACAAGAAGCGAGGAACTTGATTTTCCATATATGCCTTTAGGTAACACCGCTATATTTTTTGGGACGAAAAAAGCCATTAGTCAAGAGAATCAAAATTTTCCAATAGATGTTTTCAAAGATTATATTAAATCAAATATTAAAAATTATAAAATAACAGGATCTATTTCATCAGACTATATTCGAGATATTGGAACAGTGGATAGATATAAAAAAGAAATTTTTGATTTTAGAGATAAAATAAAATCATCTCAAAAAGTTGCTTTGTTTGATAGAGATGGAACGTTAATCCATGATCAAGGTAATGAAAATAATCCTTCGAAACTCACATTTAAAGAAGATATTTTAAAGGTAATTGAATATCTTCAGAAAAATTATTACAAAATTTTTATGATTTCAAATCAACCTGGCATAGCAAAAGGTTTTTTTACATCTAAAGATGTTGAAAAATTTAATGCAAAGCTTCAACATGAATTAATAAAAAATGGCCTCAATCCTCTAGATGGAATTTATATCTGTCCACACCATCCTGAAAAAGGACATAAGGGTGAAATAAAAAAATTAAAAATTACATGTACTTGTAGAAAACCTCAAACAGGATTATTTGATCAACTTCTTAATGATAATAATTTTGAAAACTCTAATTTTATATTTTTAGGCGACACAATTGTAGATTACGAATTTTCATTAAAACTAAATATTCCTTTTTACCTTATAGAAAGCAATTTGACTGAAAAAAGTGAATTTGAAAAAAAAGATATCGTTATATATAAAAAAAGTAAAGATTTAATTTCGGAGATAGAAAAAGCAAAATAGATTGTTGAAATATATTTGTATTGACATATTTTTCTTCTAGATACTATTTAAATAAAAGATAATCACAAATATAGTTATAATTTACTTGGAGACAATTATGAAAAAAGCACTCGTGCTCGGCGGCGGCGGTTTTATCGGAAGCCACATGGTTAAAAGGCTTAAAAATGAAAATTATTACGTAGTTGGGGTTGATTTAAAACTCCCGGAATACACAAAAACAGTTGCTGATAATTTTTATACAACTAATTTAACTAACCAAAGTGAAGTATCTGAGATATTAGCTCAAGAGGAAAATTTTGACGAGATATATCAATATGCAGCAGATATGGGGGGAGCCGGATTTGTATTCACTGGTGATAATGATGCAGATTTAATGACTAATTCAGCGTCAATAAATCTTAATCTTTTAAGCAACTTAAAAGAAAATTATAAAAATTTAGACAATTTAAAAATTTTTTATTCAAGTTCTGCTTGCATGTATCCCCAAGATATTCAACAAGAAACAGACAATCCAGGATTAAAAGAAGAAGATGCCTATCCGGCAAATCCTGATTCAGAGTACGGTTGGGAAAAACTTTTCTCAGAGCGACTTTATCAGTCATTTAATAAAAATTATGGCTTGGATGTAAGAATTGCTAGATTTCACAATACTTATGGACCTGAAGGAGCATGGACTGGAGGCAGGGAGAAAGTACCAGCAGCTATATGTAGAAAAGTTGCAATTGCAAATGATGGTGAAGAAATTGAAGTTTGGGGCGATGGAGAACAAACAAGATCATTTTTGTATATTGATGATTGCATTGAAGCAACAAGGAGACTGATGAATTCTGATCATACGACACCGATAAATATTGGATCTGAAGAAATGGTATCAATTAATGAATTGGTGGGAATTGTATCTAAGGTGTCAGAAAAGGATATCAAAATTAAGCATATAGATGGACCATTAGGGGTCAGAGGTCGTAATTCTAACAATGATTTAATAAAAAAAGTTCTTGATTGGAATTTTGAATACTCATTAGAAGATGGCATAACAAAAACTTATTCATGGATTAAAAATCAAATAAAAGCAAAATAACAATTGAAAAAAAATCTAATTATTCTAAGTGGCTCTCCAAGAGGCGGAGAGATAACATGGAAAAGTATTAAATCCAATCTAATTGATCCCTTAAATGCTGATTTAGCGGTTTCTTACGGAGACGATTATGTTTTACCGGATTATCTAAACTCATTAATTCAATATGATTGGAAGTTTGAAGAAAAAGAAAATTGGAGGGATTATATAGAAGAATTTTACTCACCTAAACTTGGAGATTTTTTTGTAAAAGGCGTAGAATATGGTTTGGCCGGTATTGATGGGCTCAAAGGTTCAGGCGCAATTGTATTTTCTTTATTAGATATTATTTATCAATATCATTTAGACATTGTTTTAAAATATCAAAATATTATTTATACGAGGTTTGATCAATATCAATTTATGCCCTTAGAGCATAAATTAGATGAAAATATCTACATCCCTGAAGGTGAGGATTATTTTGGAATAAATGATAGATTTATTGCATTACCAAACAAAGCAGCTAAAGAATATTTCTCAATTTGTAAATACATTGAAACTACATATTCATTAAAAGACTATGAATTTTTAAATACAAATTGTGTTTATGGTGAACATATAAAATTTTTAGAAAATTCATTTACTGTAATTAGATCAAGAAGAACTATGGCAACTACCGCAACAAGCAAAGACCAAACTAGATGGAGGAAAGCAGAATTTAATTTTTGGATGAAAAATGATTTGAAATTAAAGTATCCAGATGAGTTTATGAAATCTATTAAATTTTTACTAGAGAAACCAAGGCCACTTTCAATTTATATAAAAAATTTAACTTCAGTTATTCAATATTTTATTATTAAATTAAAGATGATTCTTGGTAACTTAAGAAGAAAAATCAATAAATCATGAAGCAAAAGATTAATTTTATAACATATGGAGATTCAAAAAAATATCTTATATCAAAAAAACACATCTTGGATATGGCTAAGCATTCAAATTTTTTTGAATATTGTACAGGATATGGTCCAGAAGACCTTGACAAAGATTTTGTAAATAAATATTCAAATATTCTTTATCAAAAACGAGGAGGAGGTTTTTACATATGGAAAATGGAAATAATCAAGAAACATTTAGAGGAATTAAACGATAATGATATTCTTGTATATTGTGATTCTGGGAGTACTTTAAATTACTTGGCCAAGCAACGATTCTTTGAATATATTGATATCTTAAATAATTCAAAAAATGGAAACCTGAGATTTGAAAGTAAAAAAAATCATATTGAGAAAGCATGGACAACAAAAGAATTATTTCAATACTTCAAAATAGATCTTAACTCTGATATTGCAAATTCTCCCCAACTACTAGGGGGACATTTATTGTTTCAAAAAAATGAACATACTAGATATTTCATTAAGCAATTTTTTGATGTACTTAATGAAGATGAAAACCTAATCACTGATTATTACAAAAATGGACAAATTGGAGAATTTATAGAAAATAGACATGATCAAAGTATTCTTTCTCTAATTTCAAAAAAACATGGAGGTGAAATTTTAGAAAATGAAACCTTTTTCAAAAAGAACTCAATTGACCAAAAACAATATCCTTTTTTGAGTGTCAGACACTATGGCCATGGTCTTAGAGATAGAATTCTTTATAATCTTGGTTTTTATAAAAAAACACCAATTTATTTTTAATAGAAATTAATTATTTGAATTATTGAAAGTAAATACGTAGTTTACATTTTTTATACTTGTTTGCGGTCTCTCTTCATTTATTTCATAACTTTTAAATAATTTTTCATAATCTTTTCTTTCCATGAATTTGTAAGCATTTGAAAAGTTTTCAGAATTAATAATCATATAACCACACTTTGAATTATTAATAACTTTTTTAATCGCTTTGTTCTGTAGGTGTCTTGGTAGCTCACTAAATGAATAGTTTGAAATGAATAAATCGTACTCTGAAAAATCATTTGTATCTAGTGTTTTGTAATTTTTTGAGAAATCTAGTTTGAAATATGATAAGAATTTCATGATTAGTTTATTAACTTCTGGTAAATCTATATATGTATAATCTTCAATTTTGAATATCTCATTTAAAAATATCGACTGACCCCCATAACCACAACCTAGCTCAACTATTTTTTTTGGTATAACTTCATTTTTTTCTAAAAATTTATTAATTTCTAAACTTGTATGAAGATATCTAAGTGCGGTACCAGATAACTCAGGAATAGTTTCACTTACTTTTATAAGATTAGGTTTGCCAATAGAATTAAATTTTTCAACCTTACTGTAAATTTCACTATCTAATAGTCCAAAATCTTTTTTTATAATTTGAAAATAGTTTATAGCAAGAGATTCACTTACATGTTCTAAAATATTTTGATATATTTTGTTGCTACGAAAAGTACTAAATACCTCATCATTAGAACTTGCTTCTAAACAAAAATTTGGATAACTAATATTATCAGAAACAGACTTTCTATATTTTAAAATATTTTTTATTTTTTTAAGCATTAAAGCCTGATTTAACAGATACACTTCTTCCAGTAATCGTTCGTTCTTTACGATATGGAAATTTATATTTTTTGAGCATATAAACAATAGGAGCTTTGAACTGTTTATTTTTTAAATTATTATTCAAATTTAAAAATTCTTGAACAACATTTTTATCTAGAAATGGATATCTACCCTCAATACCAAAACCACCAGATATTGATTCTTCTTTCGATAAATAGCTTGATTGAGTACCAAAATAAAAATTCTGCCAAGGAAATATGTCTTCAAGATTTTCTGGAAATTTCTCTGGGTTTGGTTCACCAAAGTGATATGAATCAATGTTTGACATAATTTCATCAGCACCATGTCCAGAAGCAAGTATTTTAATTTTTCTATTGTCATTTTTTACTTCATTTAATAAGAAAGCTAACCCATGTGCACCAGGATCATTAATTCCATCGAATACAGAATCATCTTTTTTTAAATTTGGTCCATAATCAAAAATAGAACATTTATCCTTAATTAATTCAATTGCTAATTCTCTCTCCTTTTCAGTAAGTTTTGCTTTCGAATAAATTTTCTCGAAACCGTCTAATAATTTAAGTCTTTTATTTAATATTTTTACATGTTCATAGTTGGAGAATGAATAAATTGTTGAATTAATATTTAATAGTTTGAAAGCACAAGCAATAGCGCCACTATCGAATCCACTGCTTAAAGGTAAGATAATTTCTTTATCAGTTTTTTTGAATCTTTTTTCTACAGCACTAATAAAACTATCAACCCAGTCATCATATTTATTTTTAAACTGACGA
>CENP01106004.1_pt1 | contig 16276 bp, 9 predicted proteins | sample 361281 | NCBI WGS metagenome assembly CENP01 (sample SAMEA2591122, study PRJEB7988) | marine metagenome | biome: marine biome (ENVO:00000447); feature: deep chlorophyll maximum layer (ENVO:xxxxxxxx); material: saline water (ENVO:00002010), including plankton (ENVO:xxxxxxxx) | depth 70 m
ACAGCTGCATTTGGAAATCCAGCTCGATCTAATCCAGCAGCTACTGTCACATCAATAAAATGATCTCCTTTATTTTCAAATAATTGTAGATTATACTCTGGAAGCGTCATATCAGTGCCGAAAAAAGGAGAAAAATTTCCTGTATTTGGAGGATGATTTAAAAGATATAGATCTAAAAGACCATCATTGTTATAATCAAAGAAAACTGAGTGTCTTGTTCTGCGATCTACATCAACACCCCACTTTTCTGCAGACTCTTCAAACTTAAAATTTCCTTTGTTGATGTATAGTTTATTTTTTCTAAGTATTGGGGCATCATCATAAAGTTCACAGCTTACATAAATGTCAAGTAACCCATCATTGTTTACATCAGCAACCGTAACTCCAGTAGACCATGAACCATTATTTATAATTCCTGATTTTTCAGTCTTATCTTCAAATTCGAAATTTCCAAGATTCTTATAAATCTTATCATCTATAAGATTCGCAGCAAAAAAAATGTCGTCAAGACCATCATTATCAAAATCTCCAATCCCTACACCAGCACCACCATAATAATTAGCATACAAAAAAATACTATGCTGTTTAGTATCAACTAAATCATTTGAAAAATCAATTCCAGTTTCAGAGTTATCTAACAATGTAAATAGAGACTCTTGAGCAAGTGTTACAACTGAAAAAAATAAAAAGAAAAATCCTGTCAGTTTCCTCATATTTCAAAAAAAAAGGGAGGATAAAAATCCTCCCTTAAATATAATTATAATAAACTAAAGTTTATTACTTATCCCACCACATTCTGGTCATCCAAGTGTCTGCACCTTGTCTTGCGACAGCAGCTGCATAGTTTTCAGCATTAGTTGCTGATTCACCACCAGGATAAATCATTCTTCTCATGATTTGGTTACCAGAAACACTGTTCGGGTGCTGAGTTGGAGATAGAGTTGGATATCCAGTTCTTCTCCAGTTAGCATAAGCTTCATACTCGTTTAAGAATGTAGCTTTCCAGTACTCATTCATTAGCATTTCCCAACCTTTAGAACTATCATAAGCACCAGGTCCAGCTAAGAAAGCGTCAATATCAGCTTGAGCAATTGGAGTAGAATCTGGGTAGAAATCTGCTAACATTGTCATGGCTGCTGTAACTCCAGCATCATAATAAGTTTTAACATCTCCTGAAACCCAACCTCTTACAATTGCTTCACCAATTAAGAAGTGTACCTCAGCTGTAGTTAGAAGTACCATTGGCACATCCTTTTTTCTTAATGCAGGATGTGTCTCTGCGTAGATCGATCTGTCAGCTATACCAGCGTAAGTTTGACCATCAGCTCCAGTAAAATCATCAGAAGTTCTACCATTAGGCATACCGATTATTTCACCAGCAGCATTTGAGCTACCAGGTGCAAATAATACTGATAATCTAGGATCTCCAGCTAAGTGAGCGCCAAAAGTTGCACTCATTCTCATTTGAGAATCCACGTCGAATACTTCACCGTGACCATTTTTGTTGATCCCTTCAGGACCATCCGTATGAGCGATCACAGCATTACCAGCATTAGATGCGATAATACCACCGTTGATTGCTTTTACAGCCCATGCTTGAGCAGATGCAGCGTCAGCTTTAGTCATTCTCATTGCTAATCTTAGCATCATAGAATTACCAAGAGCTTTCCACTTAGCACCATCTCCGCCATAGATAACATCTGAACTACCTAAGCTTGAGTTACCAGAAATCTGAGCAATACCAGCTTCCAATTCAGCTAACATATCCATATAGATGTCTTGCTGAGCATCATACTTAGGTTTTAAAGTACCATCAATATAACCTTTACCAGCTTCAGAATAAGGAATATCTCCATGAGTATCAGTTAATCTATGATAGATTATTACTCTTAAGATTCTTGCCATACCCATCTCTGTTCCAGAATTACCTTCATCATTTAACTGGTCAATGATATCTTCGATACCTTTAACAGCTGATGGGTAATATCTATCCCATAAAGAAGTAGCATAACTATCAACTCTAAAATACTTATCTCCAGACCAGTAACTAGCAGTAGTAGCATAGTGCTGAATTAAAGTAGAGTTATAAATTAAACTATTTCTCCAGTTTTCGTATCTACCACCACTTGTATCCAAAATAGTTTTTGCAAACTTATTTCCAACACCAATTTGGGCAGCAGCGTTTGGGTTTACATTCATATCTTCAAACCCCTTGTCAAATTCACAAGAAGTAAGAGCAAATGCAAACGCTAAAAATGTAATTAAAATCTTTTTCATTTTTTATTAAAATTTAAGATTAACGTTGAAACCAATTGTTCTTGGAACAGGCATACCTTGGAACTCTAGACCTTGAGAGTTGTTACTAGCATACGCTGATTCAGGATCAACATTTTCTACGTCATTGGATAAGAAAAATAAGTTCTTACCAATAAGTGAAACACTTGCAGATTGAATGAATGTACCTTCAAGAGCGCTAGACGGGATTTTATATCCAATACTTAACTGTCTTAATCTCATATAATCTGAATCTCTGACACCAGCTTCCGCAGCATCATTATATCTTCCCCAATATGCTTGTTGTTGAGCATAATCAAGAGATGTAGTAATTACAGAACCATCTTCAAGTACTCCATCAGGGACCATACCAGCTTCTCTACCACCTGAAGGAACAGTCATTTTGTGAAGACCATAACCAATTAGACGGAGGTTAGTACCTGAATAGATTTGACCACCTGATTTACCTTCAATAAGGAAACCAGCATTAAAGTCTTTATATCTGAAAGAAGCTCCAATACCAATTTGCTGTGGCGGTACACCAAATCCTAAGATTTTTCTGTTATTTACGATTACTGGCACCGGATAACCTCTAGAAGTTTCGTGAACGATTCTTCCTTGAGAGTCTCTTTGGAAAGAAGTTCCAAATAAAGCACCATATTTTTCACCAACGATATGAGTAACTCTTAAGTTTCTATCTCTTGGCTCATCAAGTGAAATATTTCCACCTGTATCATTTGTAGCAACTACTTTACTTTCGTTGTTCGTATAGTTAAGCGAAACTTCCATTGCGAAATCATCAGTAACTATAGGCTTATACTTTAATAGTAATTCAACCCCTGAGTTATTGATTTCACCTAAGTTTGCTAATGCACTACCGAAACCAGATGTTGCAGAAGCACTTACACCAACAATATCACCTACAGTTTCATTGTCATAGTATGTAGCATCTAAACTAAGTCTGTTGTCAAGCATTCTCATATCGAAACCAAATTCAGTTTCATTTTTCTCAAATGGAGTAATTTCTGTATTTGGAATTTGACCACCATTAATTTGACCTAATGAAGCACCTAAGTGACCTTGACCAACGATACCATATGTTAAGTTAAGTCTGTATGGGCTATCAGCACCACCAGCTACCTGAGAGTATCCTGCTCTTAACTTTAAGAAAGAAATACCTCCAAGATCTAATGCATCTGAAAGAACTAATGAAAGTGTTGCAGATGTATATAAATCGTTGTTTGGAGCATTTTTTCCAGATAAAGATAGAGTAGAGAACCAGTCATTTCTAGCAGTTACAGTTAAGTATGCCCAATCGTTATAACCGAATTCAGCAGAACCATAAGCTGAGTTGATTTGCTTTTCAGAAAATCCATATCCAGCAGATTTTGCTTTAACGTTATTGATAGACACTAAGCTTGGTACGATAAAATCATTACCATTAATACTTAATGACTCAGATTTAACAATGTTTGAACCGATACCAACAAAAGCAGTAAGGCTAACTTGATCAGTCAAAGATAAATTATCTGTACCTAAGAAAAAGTCAGCATCCAGTTGTTGGAATGCAAGTTTGTAGTGATTAATACCACCTTGTGGCTTATAACCAGTACCATATGGCTCTGAAGTTGTTCTGTGCAAGTCATATCTATCAGTACCTACTCGACCTCTAATATATAAGAAATCCGTTAAGTCTAATCTAGCATTGATCGATCCAATAAATCTTTCTTTTTCTGAATCATTAATGTAATAGTTTTGAGCGAACCATGGGTTCTGAATATAAATACTTGGAGTCGCTTGGAACTCTGATAAATCATCATTTCTACCATCTCCGTTTGGTCCTTTTGCCCAATTTACGTCCATTGATGGAGCGTAATTGTTGATAATCCAGTTAGCATTACCAGGTCCATCCGATAATCTTGGGTTACCAGATTGATCTTCTAATATGTATTTCATATTAGCATCAACTGTTAAGTTATCGCCAAGTTTTTGAGATGTGTTTACACCAATTTGATTTCTATCAAGTGTTGAATTTGGAGAAATATCATCATTATCTAAATTAGTTAATGAGAATCTTGTGTTTCCATTTTCATTCGCTGTAGAGAAAGAAATTGTGTTTGAAAAAGTTGTACCCGTTTGATAGAACTTGTTTTTGTTGTCAGAATAAACATAAGGTCTACTAACACCATCAAATTGTGGCACTAACTGACCAGACATTTTATCACCCCAAGCACTCCACATATTATCCATTGCAGAAGTTGAGTTAGATGGAGCAGCACCAAGTGATCCAGCACCATAAGTTGTCTGAGTATCCCACAAACTAGTGTTCAACGTATCAAACTGAGTAGTTGAATTAATTTCAATACCTAGACCTTCTGAACCTAAACCATTTTTGGTTGTAATGATAATTACACCATTCGAAGCTCTTGACCCATAAAGCGCAGCAGCAGCACCACCTTTAAGTACAGTTACAGATGCAACATCATCTGGGTTGATACTTGAAATACCATCACCAAAGTCAGTTCCACCCCACATACCTGCGGCACCTAGGTTATTGTTATTGATTGTAATACCATCCACAACATATAGTGGTTGGTTATTACCTGTTAATGAACTCGAACCTCTAATGACAACCCTAGATGAACCTTTCGCACCCATCGCGCTACCTGTGATATTAACACCGGCAACTTTACCTTGAAGTGCGTTGATTGCGTTAGTTGAAGGGTTGGCGCTGATTTCATCACCTTCGACATTGGTCACCGAATACCCCAGCGCTTTAGTGTTTCTCTGAACACCAAGTGCTGTTACAACTACCTCTTCTAAGGCATTGTCAGGCTCTAATGAAACATTGACGGTACTTGATGAACCAACTGCAACAGATTGAGAGGAGTATCCTACGAAGCTGAACACAAGAGTATCCCCTTGTGAAGCACTTATAGAATAGTTTCCATCAAAATCCGTTGAAACTCCGTTCGAAGTTCCCTGGACTAAAACAGTAGCACCTGGAAGAGGCACACCATTCTCGTCTGTGACTGTACCAGAAATCTGTTGAGCATACGCAGACAATGTCAACGCAAAAAACAACACAAAACTTGTACAAATCCTCGTGAATTTTGTTTTCATAAGTGTTTAATTTTAGTTATTGTAAATTAAAAATTAATTGTTAAGGAGCACAATTTAGACATTTTTCTTAAAGTTTTGTTAAAATTTAACATGTTTTTTTACGAAAGTGATACTCAGGGGAGCTAATAATTTGATAATCAGCATTAAAATTTGTCCTAAATTATCAATTTAACAATTAAAAAAATCCTACATCAACATTACCTCATCAATAAACAGCCAAGCAGCTTCTCCCTCAGCTGGATGACCTTTTGGAAGTCTCTTATTCGAAATAACTTTTAATCTCACTTTTCTTAAATTTTTGCTCACAGGGATTGTATAGGTGTGTAAAGGTGCTTTTTCCTCATCAAAAGTTTTTGAGTACACATTTTTTGAATATACAAGCTCATCATTACCTGTACTTATTTTATAAAGCTCGATTTTGGTAGGGAATAATATGTGAGATGTAATATCTGAAAGACATGAAACACCAATTTCTTTTACGCCATCTGGAATTGAGAATTCAGCAATCATATCTCCAGATCTAGAATCAGATTTTAAAAATCCATTCCAAGATCCATCACGAAAATCAAAAGACCCTACTGCATTGTCTGTTAAAATATCTTTTCTTTCATATGGTGGAACTACCGAGGTTAATAATTTAAAGTCAGTAATTCTAGCAGCAGTTTTTTTATAAAAAATTTCTTTAATTGGGCTTGGTCTTGAACCTTTTTTAAAAGCTTTAAATTTTAGATTGGAACTTTTATCAATATTTATTGGTCCAACATATAAAGTTGATAAGCTATCAGGTTCATCTCCATTAATTGTATATCTATATTCAGGCTTCGAAATATCTTCAACGATTTCAACATCAATAGAACTAGAAAATAATGTTTGAATAGGGTTAACAATCGGTGTCTTTAAAGGAACATTGGATGCAAAATCATCTAAAGAGATCCCAAAGTAGATCTTATTGTTAGAATTTGCTGAAATTTCTTTAGTTAGTTCAAAATCAGTTATCGTATTATAAGCAAAGACTCTTTCATTAATTGGGTTTGTAATAAATTTTTCAAAAACATTAACATCAATATCATTATTACTCAGAATTAATGTTTGAATCTCAAGATCTAATTTTTCAAGATCCTTTGATGACAGACTTGTATTATTTAAATTCAAATAGGTTAGATTTTCTAAATCATCAATTTTAGATAAATTAACAGAACTTAAATCAACAAAAGATAAATCAAGTCTTTTGATATTTTTACCAACTTTTGAAAGCAAATTAAAATAATTTTGTTTGAAGGTTTTCCCCTGAAACTTTATATCAATAAAATTATTTTCTGAGCTTATTCTTTCAATTCTAAATTCATTTTCAATTAGCTTTTCTAATTGTGATCTTTTAGGAGGATTTACATCAGCAATCTGTTTTGGAAGAAAGTTCAGAATTTCTTTCGAATAATCATCCTCTCCAATTTGAAAATAATTTTCGAAATCAGTTCCATTATCAATCCATAATTTAATAAGCTCTATTTCGTTTTCAGTTGGTTGGGCATTACCATCAGGTGGCATATGAAGCTTATCTTCTAAAGGAAGATTTAAATAAGTATAAAGTCTACTTTTATCTGAGTTACTTATTTCTAATATTTTTCCGTCTTCACCACCTTTCAAAATTTGTTCAACAGATGTTAACATAAGTTTGCCTTTACTTTTATTAATATTATGACACTTTACACATTTAGAATCTAATATTGGTGAAATAACTTGATTAAACACGTGTATGCTATCATAACTTATCAAAGCTGTTTTAGTTTCAAATTCTGGTATTTTTAAATAATCCACCCCATGAGTCATTGATCCGCCAAAATGACTTGTTACTGAAATTAATATTTGAGAAGTTAAAAAAGAGGATAGTACAACTTTCTTTGAAAAATTATTTTTGTGTAAATAAAGAGTAATCCCAATCAAGAGAGTTGAAATTATTGCAAGCCACATATGCCTATCAACTAAAGCCTCATTGTATCCTCCATCTAAATGTAGAATGTACCCTAAAATTGATGTTATTATAGCGCTTACAAATGAGAAGATTAGACCAAAGTTTATAGGAGCAGAGTAATTTTCTTTTAAAAAATTCTGAAGAAGATATAATAAGAAAGTAAATATAAATCCACCTATTGGCAAGTGCAATAAGAGTATGTGGTAATTACCTAAATATTTAATTAATTCCTCCAATTTTTAAACTTTATAATCTGCATCTACTAAAACAGAATCATTTTGATTATCTGTTAAAGCATAATTAAATCCTTTTTTTAAACTATATCCAGCGTAATCTCCAGACTTACTTAAGGCAATAAATCCAACTTGCAAATATTCCCATTCTGGTCTATTTCTATGTAGATTAGTAATCCTCTCAACTACTTCTTTACATGCATCTAAAGGAGTCATGCCATTTCTCATACACTCAACTACCATAGCACTACCAGCAGTTCTAATAACTGCTTCTCCTAAACCTGTTGATGCTGCCGCCCCAACTTCATTATCTAGAAATAAACCTGCCCCAATGATAGGAGAGTCTCCAACTCTACCATGCATTTTCCATGCAGCACCACTTGTTGTACAAGCGCCAAAAAAATTGTTTTCTTCATCGAGGAGCAGCATGCTAATCGTATCGTGATTTTCAATATTGATTACTGGTTTATACTCAGATTTTTTTAACCAATTTTCCCAATCTTTTTTTGATTTTTGAGTTAAAAGATTCATTCTTTTAAATCCATTTTTTATAGCAAAGTCATAAGCTCCTTGTCCAGATAACATTACGTGTGGTGTTTTTTCCATAACCATCCTAGCAACAGAAATCGGATTTTTAATGTTTTGCAGAAAACTAACTGCGCCACAGTCATTATTCTTATCCATTATACAGGCATCTAAAGTCACTTTACCTTCTCTGTCAGGAAGCCCTCCGTATCCAACAGATCTTTCATCAGGATTATCCTCAGAATCTCTAACGCCATACTCAACTGCTTTTAACCCACCATCTCCTTTTTTCAAAAGTTCCCAGGCAATTTTATTCGCGGGTACTCCGTGTTTCCAGGTTGAAATAATTCTGGGTCCAGGATTTGAATTTTTCATTGGTAAAATGTTATTACTTAAGCTCCCTACAGCTACTGATCCAACAACACCTTTTTTAATAAAATTTCTTCTTTTCAAATTATATATTATTTTCCAAGTTCTCTATTTTCAGCACCCTCAGCACCATTTAGTCTGTCTCCTAATTCAAATCTAGCTTTTTCTGCTAAATCCTCCATTTGTTTAGCAATTTCTGGGTATTTGTCATAAACATTTGTTTTTTCCTGTGGATCTTTAATTAAATTATAAAGCTCATTGGCTTCCACTGGATTCATCTCGTATTTTACTGGCAGTCCATCTTTACCGCCATTTCTACCGTTCAAGGATCTATATTTTCTTGGAAATTGCATTTTCCAATCGCCCATTCTAATTGAATGCAGTTCATTTACTCGATAGTAAAATAATAACTTTTCATGTGGAGTTTTTTCAACAACTCCTGATAAAAGAGGCCATATATTTTTTCCATCTATCTTGTTTTCTGACATCTGAGAATTTGTAATATCAGCAAATGTTGGTAACCAATCAATTCCCATAACTGGTTCATCGATAATTCTGTGATTCAATTGTTTTGTATATTTGATGATGCAAGGCACTCTAACTCCACCTTCCCAAGTAGTACCTTTACCTTCTCTGTATATTCCAGATGATCCTGCATGATCGCCATATGACAGCCATGGACCATTATCAGATGTAAATACTATAATAGTGTTATCACTAAGATTGTTTTTTTCTAAAGCATCAATAATTCTTCCAACAGAATAATCAATTTCTGTAATTACATCTGCATATAATCCTTCGCCAGTCTTACCGTTAAAATCAGATGATGCAAATAAAGGAACATGTGGTTGTGGATGAGGTACGTATAAGAAAAAGGGGGTATTTTTATTTTCCTCGATAAACTTTATACTTTCATCTGTAATATTTTTTGTTAGATCAGATTGATCAATCAATTCTTGAATAGGTGTTTCGTTTTGATATAATAATAAATCTTCTGGATATGAGTCAGGATATTCAGGATGAAACCTCCACATATCATTTGAATATAAAATTCCATAAAATTCATCAAAACCTTGTCTAGTTGGAAAATACTTTTCTACGCTTCCAAGATGCCATTTTCCAAAAATTCCAGTCTTATAACCATTATTTTTTAGCATCTCAGCAAGTGTTAATTCATCATAATTAATTCCACTTTTCCATTTGGGCCCCCATGCATTGTGAATGCCAATTCTATTAGGGTATGAGCCGGTCAATATTGCAGCTCTTGAAGCTGAGCAAACGGGTTGAGCAGCATAATATGAAGTTAATTTTACTCCTTCCTCAGCCATTTGATCAAGATATGGAGTATTAATGAAACTTGATCCGTATGAGGACAGATCAGCATATCCCAAGTCATCAGCTAAAATAAAAACGATATTAGGTGGTGTTTCAGATTTTTCGCCTGAGCAAGACATTAGGATTAAAGTAAATAAGAATAGCAGTTTTTTCATTTTAGTTTAAAATAAGTTTTAGAGCTTCATCCACGGTCTCAACTGGAAATTTACACGAATTGTTTACACAAACATATATTAAAGTATCACCCTTAATATATCTATTTTTAATCAAATATTCATCAGTATCAGATTTAGAAGCTGCAACTAATGTGTTAGGCAAATACCTACTTGTTAAGTCTTTTGATATCTGAAATGCATTTTTTCCAACTACTACAATTTCATAAAAGTTCTTTGAATAATCTATTGAGACATTTAACCAATTCATATAATCCAAAGGATCATTAACTACCTTTCCAATTAACGAAAAAATCATTTTCTTTCCGATGTTCAAATAATCTCTATTTCCATTATAGTGAGATAAAAGAAATAAGTTATTTGCCATAACTGAATTTGATGATGGGATAACACCATCTTCTAAAACAAATAAGTTTTCTGAAAACAATGTAGACTGGTTTGAACTGAACTTAAAAAACCCTTGCCCTTCATCAAAGAATATTTCGATAGCTTTTTTAACTATTTGATCTGCACGATTTACCCAACTATAATTAAAAGTTGATTGGTACAGTTTCAAATATGTATTTGCTAAAAAACTATAATCTTCCAAAAATAAAATATTAGATTCTTCAATGCTAAACGATCTACTTATTCTTAAGTCTTTATTTATTAATTTTTTTTCTACTGCATTAACAATATTTATTGCTTTATTCAAATAAACTTTTTCATTTGTTGCCATGTAGGCATCTAAGTATCCTGAAACTGTAAGTGAATTCCACGAAGAAATAATTTTTTCATCAATCTCAGGGTATTCTCTTAAACTTCTTTTTTCTTTTAGAATATTTTTAAAAGATTGAATTTTTGATTTTAGCTTCTTTTCCTGGATTTTATAATCTTTTGAAAAATCTTTGTTACTTTTCGTTCTTCTTAAAACATATTTATCTTTTTCCCAATATCCTTGACTATTTATGTTATAGTAGTTTTCAAAGATCTCATAATCATCCTCCAGGTATTTTTTCAAATCATCTTGATTCCAAACATAATAATCCCCCTCAATTTTTTTATCACCATAATCCGTAACAGCAGATATACTTGAAAAAATCAAACCATCACTAGAGGTCATTTTGTCTTCTATAAATCTATGCGTATCAGAAATTAGATCTTTGTAGAGAGGCCTTTTTGTTAATTTGTAAGCTTTAGCAAAAATGGACAAAAGTTGTCCATTGTCATATAGCATCTTCTCAAAATGGGGGACATGCCAAATCGAATCAACTGTGTATCGATGAAATCCTCCCTCAATATGATCATTAATTCCTCCATATCCTATGTTTTCTAAAGTCAAATCGACAAAGTCCAAGAACTTGCTTTTCTCAAACTGTTTTCCAGATCTTAAATAAAAATCTAATAAAGATGGCAATGGAAATTTTTGAGATGTTTTTAGTCCACCATTATTTGTGTCTAAAAAGGTAAATGCTGATTCACTCAGTTCAATGATTTTATCATACAACTTATCTGATTCTAATTTTATATCAACAATACCATCCTGTTTTAATCCTTCTTTTAACTTATTTGAATATCCCAGAACATCATCATATCTGTTTTTATAAAGATCATTGATTTGTTTAAGAACACTCATCCAATTGGTTTTTGGAAGATAAGTTCCTCCCCATATTGGAGATCCGTCTGGAAGAGCAATTATATTCATTGGCCATCCACCAGAACCCGTCATTAACACTAGTGATTTCATATAAAGTTCATCAATATCTGGTCTCTCTTCCTTATCTACTTTTATACTTATAAAATCACTATTCATTACCTCGGCTACTTCATCATTACTGAAGGTTTCTTCCTCCATAACATGACACCAGTGACATGATGAATATCCAACACTTATTACAATAAGCTTTTCTTCTTCACTTGCTTTTTTTAAAGCATCAGCACTCCAAGGCATCCAATCTACTGGATTTTTTGCATGTTGTTTTAAATACAGACTTTTTGAATTTGATAGTTGATTCATTCTTTCTTGTGTGAATATATTTACTACAAAAAACAGAGAAAAAAATATGGATAATAAATATTTTAAATTCATATGCTCTATTTCTTATTTAAAATAATTCATAATTTACTTTTAAATTATAAAATAAATTAGACACAATAAATGAAAAAAATTGCATTATTCATTTTTATAATTCTTATTAGCTGTAACTGTAAGAATAATCAAAACCCAAATATTGTTTTTATTATGTCTGACGATCATACATCTCAAGCTTGGGGTATTTATGGTGGAATCTTAAGTGACTATGTCAAAAATGATGGAATAAAAAGACTAGCAAATAATGGTACAGTATTAAATAATTTATTTTGTACAAATTCTATTTGTGTCCCAAGCAGAGCTTCAATTTTAACAGGAAAATACAGTCACATTAATGGAGTTTATAATTTACCAGACGCCTTATCGCCTGACTCTTTAAATATTGCTAAGATTTTGAAAGAGAATGGCTATCAAACTTCAATAATTGGGAAATGGCACTTAAAAAAAGAACCGTCTGGATTTGATTATTATAAAGTGTTGCCAGGGCAAGGGTTATATCATGATCCTTATTTCAAGACTGTTGAAAATTGGGAAGATGGTTATTCTGGTGGAAAAAAAGAAAAAGGGTTTTCAGCAGATATAATTGGAGACAGTTCAATTGAGTGGTTAAGTAATATTAGCAGGGATAAGCCTTTTTTTATGATGACTCATTTCAAAGCAACTCACGAACCATTTGATTATCCTGAAAGGCATAATAATCTGAACAAAGATGTTGTTTTTCCAGAGCCACAATCATTATATGAATTTGACTCCAACGAATCAGGCAGAAAACACATAGGTCAAATTGTAGAAAATTTAACTGAACGATGGCTTAATGATACAAGTAAAAATATTAATAGATATCCCGGAATGCCATTCACACTGAATACAGAAAACAAAAAAGAAATACGTTCAATCACATATCAAAAATTTGTTAGAGATTTCATTAGAAGTGGTGCTTCAATTGATGATAACATTGTAAAACTTTTGGATTATTTAGAAAAAGAAAATCTAATTGAAAATACTGTGATCATATACACTTCTGATCAAGGTTATTTCCTTGGCGAACATGGCTATATGGATAAAAGGTGGTTTTATGAAGAATCTGCCAGAATGCCATTTGTAATTTCATATCCAAATGAAATTCCAAAGAATAATAGAATAGATGATTTAGTCACAAATGTTGATATTCCTTCTTTAATTTTAGACTATGCTGGGATTGAGAAGCCAGAATCTTTCCAAGGCTCTAGTTTTAGAAATGCAATTCTCAATGAAAATAAAGACGAAAAAGAGTACATATATTATAGATACTGGCAGCATGATGTTAAAAGACCAGCTCACCTAGGTATAAGGTCAAAAAAATATAAACTGATTTATGTATATGGCGATGGATTAAATAAATCTGGCGTAAATAATATAAAAACAAAACCAACATGGGAATTTTATGATTTAGAAAATGACCCATTTGAAAACTCAAATGAAATAAATAACCCTGATTATAAATCAATTATTATGAGTCTTCGTGATCAACTAATTATTGAAAAAAGAAAAGTCAAGGATTATGAATTAGAAATACCTTCAATATGATATTGCGAATTTTTTTAATTCTATTTATTTCTTTAAATAGCTACTCTCAAATTGAGAAAAGCATTGATAGTTTAATCAATTCTTCAATAAAATTAAATGCCTTTGCTGGTGCTCAATTATATATCAAAAAAGGAAATTATGAGTACAAAAAATCATATGGCTTTCATACTTATGACTCTTTAACTAAAGTCGAAGATGATCATCTATTCGACTTAGCCTCAATAACAAAAAGCTTAGCAGGAACTTTAGCAATAATGAAGATGAAAGATGATTATGATTTTAACATTGACAAGAATCTAAAATTTTATCTTGACGATTTTAATAAAACAAGGCAAGGAGAGACGTCGATTAAAGATTTGTTAACACATACATCAGGGTGGATACCATATATAAGTCATCAACAATATTTAGTTAAGAAAAGTGGAAAACTCAAAAGAAGATTTATTAAAAAAAGTTTAAGCAAAAAGTTTTCAAATCAATTATCCAGATCTTTATATATTAAGAACAACTATTATAAAGTAATTAAAAAAAGAATTAAAAAAACAGAATTAAATAATGTTGGGGGTTACAGATATTCTGGTTTGTTTTTCTGTCTCATTCCTGAAATAACCAAAAACCTTACTGGAGAAAATTTAGATAAATATTTATATAACAAATTTTATTTACCAATGGGGCTTTCAACCACATTCAATCCTTTAAATAAATATAATATTGAAAAAATAGTTCCAACAGAGACAGATAATAATTTTAGAAAGGAACTTATACAGGGTACTGTACATGATGAAACTGCAGCAATTATGGGTGGAATTTCTGCCAATGCTGGACTTTTTTCAAACGCAGAAGACTTATCAGTTATTCTTAAAATGATATTAAATAATGGGATTCACAATAACAAACAAATGATTAATAGTGAAACTGTTAAGCTATTTACAAAAAACCATATTAATAATGATTCTATAAACAGGAGGGGTCTAGGATTTGATAAAGTGAGGATAGTTTTAGAAAATAAGGTTTATCCTAATGAAAAACTTACAAGTAAAAGTTTTGGTCATACCGGATTTACGGGCACAATGTTTTGGGTTGATCCTGAGAAAGATTTAATACTTGTTTTCTTAACAAATAGAGTGTATCCAAATAGAGATGAAGGAAGTTTTTATGAACTTGATGTAAGAAATAAGTTATTTGAAATTATACTTTAATCTCTACTATTCATCTTAGCTAGTAATCTTAAAATTTCTAGATACAACCAAACTAATGTAACTAAAAGACCAAAAGCACCGTACCATTCCATATATTTTGGTGCTCCATTTTCAGAAGCTTCCTCAATAAAATCAAAGTCTAGTACTAGGTTTAAAGAAGCAATTACCACAATAAAAAGAGAAAATAATATACTAGTCATCGAACTATTAGAAGGGTCTAAAATTGAAAAACTTAATCCAAAAAAACTACCAATTACAGATACTACATAAAAGAGGAATATTCCACCTGTAGCTGCAAAAATTCCAAGTTTAAAATTTTCTGTTGGCTTTATAACTCCAGATCTGTAAGCTAATAATAGTGAAAATAAAATTGTTACTGTTAATGTAATTGCATTAAAAATAATTCCTTCAAACATTTGACCATACATAAAAGAAATACCTCCTAAAAACAAACCTTGGCATAACGAATAAATTGGAACTGTTATTGGCGCAGCTTTTTTATTAAAAATAGTAATAATCCCTACTATAAAACCTGCGATAGCACCAACAAAAGTTAAGGAAGTTATTTGTTCAGAATAAACATAATATCCAGAAAGAAGTAGTAAAGTTAGCGATAATGCTGTTTTATCAACCGTACCTCTAATTGTCATTAACTCAATTCTACTTACAGCGCCAGCAGATCTATCAACACTAACATTCCTAAAAGAATTTTTGTTTAGTGCTGGATTGCCTGATCTAAATGATAAATTTCTAGCCATAAATATTTAAATTTGAAAAATGAGACTTAAATTAATCATTTTTCTATTGGTATTTATCAATAATTATGCCCAAACATCAACTGAAAAAAATGAAGTTTCTCCAATTTTCCCAATTTGTGAGTTGTTACCTGAATCTAAATTGGCTGATTGTTTTAGTGAGACAATGCAAGAGCATATTGACGAAAACTTCTTTTATCCAAAACAAGCTTGGGATTTAGATTTACAAGCTATAGTTAGAGTCAGGTTTGATATCAATGAAAATGGTCATGTTTCAAATGTAATACCTAAGGCAAGCGTTGTGGGAGTTAGTTTTAAACAAAGAGAAGCATTAAATGCAGCAAGACAATTGTTTCAAATTTCTGCACTTGAAATAATTAACTCTCTTCCAAAATTTACACCTGCTAAAGTTGATGGTATGGCAATAAATAAAACATTTCAAGTAACGATAAAATATGAAATACCTCGAGAAGCAAGTTTTGATGAAGTTACGGTTGCGCCTCTTATTGAAGGGTGTGAGGAGCTTGAAGGAAATGAATCCAGAGATTGCTTTGAAAATGGTGTTACCAAACATATAAGTGAAAATTTTAAATATCCTAGAAAAGCCTTGAAGAATCAAATTGAGGGTGATGTTTTTATTCAATTTTCAATAGATGAATTTGGATTTTTAATTGATTTTACAAC
>CENP01049355.1_pt1 | contig 16272 bp, 11 predicted proteins | sample 361281 | NCBI WGS metagenome assembly CENP01 (sample SAMEA2591122, study PRJEB7988) | marine metagenome | biome: marine biome (ENVO:00000447); feature: deep chlorophyll maximum layer (ENVO:xxxxxxxx); material: saline water (ENVO:00002010), including plankton (ENVO:xxxxxxxx) | depth 70 m
CGATATTGACAGTGTATCGATTAAAATAAAATATGCGAATGATTCATTATGGACAAACAAAGGTTTTTTACCTATTGATAGTGTTCTAGTTCCCTATTTAAATACAAACGATTATCAAATTAAGTTGACGTATAAAAAGTTTGAATATATTCCTAATCCTGAAGAATCTGGGTTTATATCAATGAAAGGAATTGATAAAACTCCAGATCAACATGTGTTTAGACCAAGTAAAAGAAATCAATTTTTATGGCTTCCTGGAATTTATCTTGGGGATAAAAATAAATGGGAAGAATTTACAATTTCTAAAACCGAAGTCTCAAATTCAGAGTACAAAGAATTTGTTGATGATAATGGTTACAAAAAACCAAGATATTGGGATTTTCCTATAGAAATTGATGGTCAAATTTATGAATTCGAAAATACAATAAAAATATTCAAAGATAAATTCGGTCAGTTTGGACCTGCTTCATGGTCTTACAGTAAATTTCCTGAAAATCAAGAAAATTTTCCTGTAACTGGAATTTCTTGGTTTGAAGCTAGAGCTTATGCAAATTATGCAGGAATGAAACTACCCAATATTTATCAATGGCTTGATTCAGCCAAACTAACTAACTGGGATTTAGTTGTCTTACCTGATAATGACAATAGTAATCTAAATTCAAATTTTTTAAGAGAGGTTGATGATGAGAGGGGTATTAATTCTTATGGAATTAAAAACTTAAGTGGAAACGTTAGAGAATGGACAACCAATCCTCATGGTAAAAATAGATTTGCTATACTTGGTGGCGCTTATTTTGACAAATCATACAGTTTTTCATCCTTTTACAGTCTTTCTCCATTTGATCGAAGTGAAGGAAATGGAATAAGATTAGTTTCTTCTGAAAAAAATGAATTTTTGGATGAAAAAATAATTGAATATGAAAAAAGAGATATTCTTAACGAAAAAGATGTAAGCGATGAAGTATTTGAAGTTTATAAAGATCAATTTAATTACCCATATACAAAACCTGAGGTTTCAATGGAAGAAATTTCAGGCTATAACGATAATTATAACATTGAAAAATTTGAATTGAAAACAGTTTATGAAAATAATGAGCCTCTACATGGGTATATTATCTACTCAAAAAAAACTGAAGGAAAATTAAAACCAGTTATAGTCTTTCCAAGTGCAAGTGGAATATTTAATTCATCAGATTCAGAGATGATAAAAAGTGAGATTAATCAAAAAAAATATTTATTAGATGGAGGGTATTCATTAATTCTTCCAGTATATTATTCTACGTTTAGCAGAAAAAAAACCATCAATACTTGGTGGGCAAATGAAAGTGATAATTATAAACAGACCATAATCAAAATTGGTAAAGATTTCAAAAGAAGCATCGATTACCTTGAGATAAGAAATGACATGGATATGAAAAATTTATCCTATTATGGATATAGTTGGGGCTCTATAACTTCAAATATACTTTTAGCAATCGAAAAAAGAGTTAAAACTGCTTTTCTTGCTGCAGGTGGAATTCAGCTTCCTAAAAGTAAAAAAGAAATAGATCCTTCAATCTTTGTAAGAAGAATTAATATTCCAATTATGCATGTTTATGGAAAATCTGATGGGTTTTTTAGGTATGAAGATTCATTTGTACCATGGAAAAATCTTATCGGGAGTGATTCCAGAGATATTTTTATTATTGAACTTGATGAAATTGGTCACGGAATTCCACCTGATATACTACTAAAAAATCATTTAAATTTTTTAAAAAAATATCATTAATAAATATGAAAAAAAAAATAATCTTGATTATTAAAATTTCTTTTTTTTTTAGCTGTACCACTAGTATTGAATTGAGACCAGTTTCAGTTCGTGAGTTTTCAATTTTTATTGATTCTACCAGCTATGTAACTGATGCAGAAAAATTTGGTTGGTCATTTATTCAAAGAGATGTATATAATTTTGATGTTAAAAAGAAAGTTACTTGGAAGTCTCCAAACGGAAATCCCGTTTTAAATCAAAATTTACCTGTAACACAAATAAGCTATAATGATGCTCTAGCTTATTGCAATTGGGCTGGAGTAAAATTACCCACATATAAAGAATATTGGGAAGCAGTCTCAAATGATAAAAGACCAGTAGTAAGTGAAGCTGATTCAATAGAGGAAGTTAGTAATGTTAATATTGTTGGAAATGTTTGGGATCTTACCTTAACAGAAAATGAAAAAGGAGAAATAAGATTGGCTGGCGGATCATATTTATGTTCAATAAATACTTGTCATGGAACTCAACCAGACAGGATATTGTATGTCGATAAGGAAACTGCAAACACACATATTAGTATGGTTGTATACGATCATGATAAATAATAAATGTATATTGGATTAATTATTTACTACGAATTAAAATAAAATCTGTTTAAAAAAAACAAACATGAAATATTATTTATTTCTTCTGACAATTTTAATAACTTTTCTTCAAGGTTGTAATGAGGCTTCCGAAATAAAAACAAAACCAAACATATTGTTTATAATGTCTGATGATCATGCATATCAAGCTATTAGTGCTTATGATGATAAATTAATACAAACTCCAAATATTGACAGAATTGCAAAAGAGGGAATGCTTTTTAATAATGCCTGCGTAACAAACTCTATTTGTGCACCTTCGAGAGCAGTAATTCTTACGGGGAAACATAGTCATATTAATGGTAAAATTGACAACAAGTCGAAATTTGATGATTCTCAGATTACATTCCCTCAACTTTTTCAAAAAGCTGGTTACCAAACTGCAATGTTTGGAAAACTTCATTTTGGAAATAATCCAAAAGGATTTGATGACTTTTTGATATTACCAGGACAGGGAAACTATATTAACCCCAAGTTTTTAGGAAAAGAAAAAGATACGATTATCAAAGGTTATGTAACTGATATTATAACTGACTTGACCCTAAATTGGTTCAAAAATAAAAGAGATGCTTCTAAACCATTTTTAATGATGTATCTGCATAAAGCTCCTCACAGACCTTGGTGGCCAAGCACAGATAAATTTGCTGAATTTTATGGTAAGGAGTTTCCTGAACCTGAGACATTATTTGATGATTATTCTGGAATGGGCAAAGCGGCGAAATCTGCTGAAATGAATATTTTAAATCACATGCAGTATATGCATGATAGCAAAGTTTATCCATCTACAATTGAAAAAATGGATAAGGTTGAGCCACAGATAGAATATATGAGAGAAAATGGCACAATTGAACGTCCAACGCCACAAAGATTTTATAATCCTTACGGGCGAGCTGATGCCGAGCAAAAAGAAAAATATGATGTGGTCCTTAATAAAATTAGTGAGGATTTTAAATCCAATTGGCCTAAAATGAATGATGAGGAGAAAATGAAGTGGAAATACCAAAGATATATGCAAGATTACCTTGCAACCATTTCATCAGTTGATGACAATGTCGGAAGGGTATTGGATTACCTTGAAGAATCAGGATTAGATAAGAATACCATTGTAGTTTACACATCAGATCAAGGATTTTATCTTGGGGAGCATGGATGGTTTGATAAAAGATTTATTTATAATGAATCTTTTAAAACCCCATTAATGATTAAATGGCCAAACGTAATTAACGCAGGAACAACGAACAAGGAAATGGTTCAAAATCTTGATTTTGCGCAAACATTTTTGGAAGCTGCTATGATAGATATTCCTAATGATATGCAAGGGGAGAGTCTTATTCCTTTGCTTAAAGGAAATTCTGATGAGTGGACAAGAGATGCAGTTTACTACCATTATTATGAGTATCCCTCAGTTCATATGGCTAAAAGACATTATGGAATTGTAAATAAAGAATTTAAATTGGTCCATTTTTATTATGATATTGATGAATGGGAACTTTATGATCGTCTTAATGATCCAAACGAAGCAAATAATGTTTATAATAATCCTGACTATAAAGATGTAGTGGAAAAATTAACTCAAGAGCTAAAAGAAATGAGAATAAAATATAAGGACTCTGAGGAACTAGATAAAAGCTTTATATATTAATAATATATGGCTTTGAATTTTAAATGCTTTTGATTTTTATTCCATTAAACTATATTTGCTTATTATTTTAATTTATTAGATGAAAAAATTTATCGTTTTTTGCGTTTCGGCCATAATATTTGGCTGTAGTAAAGGTTCAGATTCTGATGTAGAAACTCAAAATATAGTTACACCCACTACCCCTCCAGTTGTTGTTCCACCTCCTGCTCCTCCTGAGCCAGATTTTGATAATGACTCAATTTATAGCTCAACTAGCTATAACGACCTATATACTTACTGGATTGCTTTTCAAAAAACTGCTAGTTTGTTTGATGTAGATTTGTCCTATATTGAAGATGTCGTGATTCAATCTGGAACAAGAAATGGAACTACAATGGCATCAGCTGAGGGTTCGTGTCATGATTATATTTATATTGTTGTTGATGAAAGTAGATTCAGAAATGCAGAAACTGCTGAAAGAATTTTTACAATGTATCACGAATTTGGGCATGATATTTTTAATGCATCTCATGCTGGTGGAGGCCTAATGGCACCTAATGTTAGGGAGCTTGATTATAAACTTTTTCAAACGGAAGTCTCTGATTTCTTTAATAAAGTTGATTTCGTAGAATGGACTGATGAAGAATGCGAACAAATCAGAGAAATAACCGAGCCTTATCCTGGTTAGTAAATCAATATCTATAAATTTTTACTAAGGTGAAATCAAAAAATAAGTGGTTTTATCTATTTATCTTAATAAGCAATATAATTTATGGACAAGAATCTCCCCCACCTTCATTATTAGCTGATGGAAATCAAGTTTATTGTCCTAATTCGGATCAATTAATAGTAACAAAACTAGAAATAGAGAATCTTGATCCTAGTATTTTAAATTCAGTTTACATTCAAATCTCTATTGGATATATTTTCTCTGAAGATATTCTAAAACTAAATGGTATACATCCAAATATTAATACTTTCTGGGATCCTAATGAGGCAAAGCTAACCTTGACAACTAGATCTGTAGGAGAAGTTTTCAATCAAGATCTTATTTCTGCAGTTGAAAATGTTGTTTTTTCAAGTACGAATCCAAATCCAAACGTTAACAAAACATTCTCTATTTCTCTTGGTTCAGCAAATTATCTTCCATCAACAGGACATTATTACGAGTTTTTTCCAAATATTAGTATTCCATGGACTGATGCCAAAATATCTGCGGAAAATAAATCATATTATGGAATTAAGGGTTATTTAGTTACTATTCTTTCTCAGGAGGAAGCAGATATCTCGGGCAAATTAACTAATGGTGTTGGTTGGATTGGAGGTTCTGATTCTGAAGAAGAAGGAGTATGGAAATGGGTAACTGGTCCTGAGGCTGGAACTGTATTTTGGGTAGGCAATAGTTCAGGATCTTCAGAAAATTATGCCAATTGGAATGATGGTGAACCAAATAATGCTGGAAATGAGGATTACGCTCATATTACAGATCCCTCGATTGGATTTGAGGGATCATGGAATGACCTTGCAAATTCTGCTGCTTCATCAGGACCTTATCAATCAAAAGGGTATATGGTAGAATATGGTGGTTCTCCCGGGGATCCAATTCTAAAATTCACAGCAACCACAAAATTAATAATGCCAAAATTAATTTCATTCTCTGAAGGTGAGGCATGTTATGGTGATCCAATAACACTGTCAGCAAATGCTTCTCATTCTGAAATAAACTGGTATAAAGTTCCCGAAGGTGGTGAAATTCTTTATTCAGGAGATTCTGTGACTATAAATACAGAGACATCTACAACTTACTGGATTGATATTATTCCAGGGGATTGTATGAACGAAACCAGAACTCCAGTGACTGCAACAGTTCATCAATATCCAATAATCAATGAAAAAAATCTAATAATTGAACAGTGTGATAATGATTCAAAAAATGATGGTATAACTCGCTTTGATTTAAATGCATTTAATTCATTAATATCACAAAATCATGAAAATGAAATATTTGAATTCTATAATGAATCAACATATAGTGAGAGTTCCATAATTTTAAATCCATTGGAATATGTAAATACCAGTTTTGAAGATAGAATTTATGTCAAAATAATAAGTTCTTATGGGTGTTCTGAGACTTCCAGTCTTACTTTAAAAGTGGCTGCAAGTTTAATTGATTCCGAGTTTTCACTCGAGTTTGAAAAATGTGAAACCGAAATCAAAACCCTAGACCCAGGAATTGAAAAGTGGAATATTTCAACTTTGGATACCATCTCTCAAGAATTGATTAATTCTGACACTAAATTTTCAGCTCAAAATATAAATATCACATTTTACTTTAATGAAAATGATGCTTATTTGAGGCAAAATGAGATCAAAAATGAAAATAATGAATTTTTAATGACAAATCCATATGAAGAGAATATATGGGCAAGAGTAGATAACATAGACTTAAATCAAATTTCATGTCTTGGAATTAAAAAAGTAGCAACACTTAAAATAAAAAAACTTCCAGAGTTCCAGTGGTTAAATTCGTTTGACGTTGTTTGTTTGAACCTTGATCCTGTGTTACTTGAAGTTCAGGCAACCGATGAAAGAGATTATAAATACACATGGTACAGAGACGGTTTAATTTTGAGTGGAGGAAACGAAGGAAGAATTTTGATTAATGAAGGTGGGACATATGAAGCTATGGCAACAACAACAAGTGGAACACTTTGTTCAAAAGCTATATCAATTCAACTATTAACATCTGAAATCGCTAAAATCACTCAAAAAGATTTAAATGTAATTGACCTTGAAGGAGATACGGGATCCGTTGAAATAAATAAAAATAATCTTGGAGTGGGTGATTATGAATTTGCAATTGATGATTCTTTGAGCTTATATCAGGACATACCCTATTTTGATAATTTACTTCCTGGAATTCATAACATATATGTTCGTGATAAAAATAATTGTGGATTGGCAGAGATAGAGTCATCAATTCTTGGACACATGAAATTCTTTAGTCCAAATGGCGATGGAATCAATGATTATTGGAATGTATTGGGAGTAAGTGAAAATTTTCAGCCAAAGACAAGGGTTTATATTTATGACAGAAGAGGTAAATTATTAAAAGATTTAAGTCCTCTATCCAAAGGATGGGATGGAACTTATAATGGACTTACTCTTCCTCAGGATGACTATTGGTTTCATGTTTATTTTGAAAATGGTAAATCTTATTCTGGTCACTTTAGTTTGTTAAGACAATAAAATGAGAAAAAAATATAAATCTGCTTTGTTTATTCTTGCTCTATTGATAAATCTAAATGTCAGATCTCAGGGCTTTATCCCAATGTTTAATGAATATCTTTCTGAAAACTTATACGTCATTCATCCAGCTATGGTTGGTGTCAATCTTTCAGGAGCAAGAATTCAATTTGGAAACAGAAATCAATGGTTTGATATCGAGGACGCTCCAGGAACAAAACTATTGACATTAGAGTATAAAGCAAAAGCTAATTCAATTCTCGGAATTCAGTTAATTGATGATCATAACGGTTATCATTCAAAAAACTCAATTTATATAACTTATGGTTATAGAATTTATTTAAATAATCAAATCTGGAATACTAAAAGATCATATCCAACAAAAAATGATAATATCAAGGAGTTATCTTTTGGATTAAGTCTAGGTTCTGTAAAATATAATTTAGATCAAAGCAGTTTTGATTCTAGAATAGTTGATCCATTATTAGGTAATAATTCTAGTATGCAGAGGTACCTCACATTTGATGCAGGAGTAGCCTATGTGTCTACGCATTTATCATCACAACTTTCAATAAAAAATTTAACATTAAATCCATCAGATAATAACAGTGAAGATTCAAATATTTTTGATTCAAATAATTTTAAACATTATTTATTCTCTAGTCAATACGAAATATATTTTGATAATGGGTGGAACCTTGAACCTTCTTTTCTTTTTCAATATCTTGAAAAAACAGATGAAAGAAGTTTTGATTATAACTTGAAGGTTTACAGAATTATTCCAAGTGGAAGAGTTTGGTTAGGAATATCATACAGAAGAAATTCTGTAGGAGTTTCATATGAAAAAAGTGGGGAAGTAATTAACCAATATTATAAACACATAACCCCAATATTTGGATTAAATTATAAAGATTATGTTATCTCTTATCATTATACCTCAAACCTAGGGGATCAAAATATTGGGTTATCAGGGCTTCATTATTTCACAATTGGAATTACCCTATAATTTTACTCGATTAAAAAACTTTTGAAAAAATAACAGATGATATTCTAAAGAATTAGAAAAATAATTCCAGTTATGTCCTCCGGGTCTTTCAATAAAATCATGTGGAATTTTTCTTTCCACTAATTTTTCATGTAATTCTAAGTTAGCATCGAAGAAAAAATCATCAATTCCACAATCAAAAATAAGTTTTAAACTATCCTCATTAATTAAATCTAGCATATTAATTACTGAATTCTTTTTCCAATATTCTGGAAATTCATTTTGATCACCTAATGCCTCAATCAAATTCCATCTTGATTCCCCTCCTTCAGGGTAAAATCTAGATATATCTAGACCGCCACTTATACTTCCGGCTGCTCCCCATATGTCTTGATGTCTGAAAGAGAGATAAAATGCTCCGTGCCCACCCATACTTAGACCTGTAATAGCTCTTCCAGATCTTTTTTTAAGAGTATTATATTTAGTATCTACGACTTTTATTAACTCTTTTGAAATAAATGTCTCATATTGAATTTTTTTATTTATCGGACTATCTAAATACCAACTTGAATAACCTCCATCAGGACAAACTATCATTAAATTATATTTATCAGCATAGTCTTTAATTTCGGGCACTATCTTGAACCAAGTATCAGACTTATCTGTATGACCATGGAGAAGATACACCACAGGAAGGGGCTCTTTTTCGTCACCTTTTATATCGGGAACTATTACTATATTTTTTATAATTTTATTCATTGATTTACTGTAAACCTTTAAAGTATCGACTTTTGAAGCATGTATTAAAAATGAATTTAAAAGCAAAAAAAGAAATATTATTTTTTTTTCCATGGTATTAAATAATTTAATTGATTTATCTTTTTTTATAATTACTGTTAATATTAATAAAACCCTTTAAGTTTAAATAAATTAATTTATAATTTTTTAAAATGAGCCCAATTATTTGAACAAAATAAATTATCTGATGAAAATTAATTCAACTTTAAAAAAAATTCCTGTTTTTATCTTATATTTTTTAATTCATCAAAATTTTTATTGTCAAAATATTGACGACATAATTTTAAACTTTCATATTATAAAGTTCGATGTTCAAAAAAATAAGACCGAAACAGTTTTTGAAATAATAAATAACTCTGAAGAGAATTTAGAATCTAATGACTGGGAACTACATTGGAATCAAATGAAAGGTTTTATCACAAAAAATACATTACCAAGAAATATAGATTTTAAATATGTTAATGGGCAACATTATTTTAAATTATTTTTTGGTGAGGGTTGGGATCTTAATGCTGGTGAGAGGTTAAATTTTAAAATCAAATTTGAAGGAATAATAGATAGGAAAATCATGGGTCCTGTTGGAGTTTTTATAGTAAATAAGAAAAATGCTTTTGATATAAAACTCAACACTATATGGAGAGAAGCTGAAGAAATTAGCCAATTAAAAATTCCTACTTCAATTGAACTTTATGAGACATACCCTAATGATAATTTTAAAAAATCTGATCAAATTAAAATTATACCTACTCCCAAATTACTCAATATAAATAACTCTAATCAAATCATAATTGAAAATTGGAATGTAAAGATTGATGAGGCTTTTGAAAAAAACTCCACTTTGATAATTAATTTTTTTGCAAAATTTTTTAATGATAAAATTACAATGGATAATAAAAGGGCTCATACCATCTTAATTAGATCTAATAATTATCTAGATGATGAAAACTATTTGCTAGAAATTAAATCAAATCTAATTATTATTGAATCTAAAGATATTTTTGGAATCAGACATGCAATCCAAAGCCTAAGACAAATAAACTCAATTTATAAAAATGAAAATATTGGGCTTCCAATTATAAAAATTAATGATGGTCCAAGATTTTCTTACAGAGGATTCATGTTGGATATTTCGAGAAATTTTTTCCCAAAGAACAAAATAATGGATGTTTTGGATGTCCTAAGTTTATTAAAATTAAATTATTTAGAATTAAGGTTGACTGACGACGAGGGGTGGAGAATTGAAATTCCAGGTTTACCCGAATTAACCCAAGTTGGGGCTCAAAGAGGATATACAGAGGATGAACAAGATAAACTAATTCCTGCATATGGCTCAGGAGCACTTGGGCTAAAAAATGGAAATGGATACCTTTCGAAAAAAGATTTTAAAGAAATATTAGTTTATGCAGATAAGCTGGGAGTTAAAGTAATTCCCCAAATTAGTTTTCCAAGTCATGCTAGAGCAGCAATAAAAGCAATGGAGGCAAGATATTTGAAATTCATTAATTCGAATGATAATAAAAAGGCAACTAAATATCTTTTAAATGACTTTGATGATAAAAGTATATATAGATCTGCCCAAGGGTACAATGACAATATTATTTGTATTTGCATGAAAAGCCCCTATACATTTTTTAAAAAAGTTTTTAATGAAATAAATAAAATGTACAACGAGACTGGAGTCAAATTGGAAAAATTTAGCATCGGCGCAGATGAAGTTCCTTATGGTGTTTGGAAGAAATCAAAAATTTGTAAAGAAAAATTCGGTGAGAATATGGATGTAAACAATCTATACGATAATAATTTGAGAGAGTTATTTAGTATAATTAAAGAAAAGGGTGTAACCATGACTGGATGGGAAGATGTGTTATTAATTCAATCTTCTGAAAGCCAACATGAAAAGAAAATCAAAACTGAAAATTTTAATTATGAATTTATTCCATATGTTTGGAACAACACATGGAAAGAAGGGAGGGAGGATATGATATATAGATTCGCTAATCTTGGTTTTGAAACTATAATGAGTAATTCTTCTGCTTTTTATTTTGATATGGCAGATAATAAGGATTTTGAAAACTATGGGCTAAACTGGTCTGGATATGTCGACTATTTTGATACTTGGGCTATAGATCCTTTAGATATTTTTTCTAATAATGCTTTGAATGAAAAACATGGTTTAAATAAAGATTATATCGAAAAAATGGAAAAAATTAAAACCGATAAGATTAAAAATTTCTTGGGAATTCAAAGCCAACTATGGACTGAAACAGTTATAAATAATGATGTATTTGATGAACTTTTTATCCCTAATATCGTTGTTTTTGCTGAAAAGTCGTGGAGTAAAAGACCACAATGGTTATCAGAAAATGATGTAAATATTCAGAAAAAAGAAATGAATGAAGATTGGGATAAATTTACATCTTTCTTAGGGCACAAATTTTTATCATTTATCTCAAATAACAGTAATTTTAAATTCCATTTACCCAAACCGGGTGGTAAAATATTTCAAAATAAATTGATTTTGAAAAGTCAATTTCCAGGGTTAACTTTAAGATATTCAACTGATGGAACAATTCCAGGGGTTGATTCAAAAATATATTTTGATCCAATAGATGTTTCAAATGAAAATATAATTTATGCTAGATCCTTTGATTCATTTGGAAATGGAGGGAAAGCAATTAAAATAATTAAAGATGAAAAGTAAATCAGAAAGACTGATTTCAGTCGATATTTTAAGAGGTTTAACAATAATATTTATGATAATTGTTAATGATCCTGGTTCATGGTCTCATGTTTATGCTCCTTTACTTCATGCAGATTGGAATGGGATTACACCAACTGATTACATATTTCCAACTTTTTTATTTATTGTTGGCGTATCAATTGTTTTATCACTATCCAAAAAGAAAGAAGAAAACTTTTCAAAAAAAATACTTTTAAAAAAAATCATCTGGAGATCTCTAAAAATTTATCTGGTAGGACTTTTTCTTTGGCTCTGGCCAAATTTTGAAGTCGATAATATAAGATGGGTAGGAGTTTTGCAAAGGATTTCCGTCGTTTATCTATTTACTGCAATAATATTTCTTTACCTTAACTTAAGATCTCAAATTATTTTATTATCTCAAATTCTTCTTTTTTATACTATAATAATGTGTTTTGTTCCAGTTCCAGATATTGGATTTCCTGATTTGTCTGTGCCTGAAAAAAATTGGGCACATTATCTAGATAGTATACTTTTACCAGGTATAATGTGGGAAAAGACATGGGATCCAGAAGGAATTCTGAGTACTCTTCCATCAATAGGAACAGGAATATTGGGTCTAATTGGAGGCTACATCATCACAAGTAAAAATGAGCTCCAAAAGAAAATGTTGAACTTGTCATTATTTGGTTTTGTCTTACTTTTTCTTGGAGATATTACCCAGTATGTTTTCCCATTAAATAAAAATTTATGGAGTACTTCTTTCACATTATTAGTTGGTGGAATCTCCTCTTTATCTCTTTGTTTTTGTATTTATATATGTGATTATTTAAACCTTGGAGAAAGGTTTAGGTTTGCTCAGTCCTTTGGTGTAAATTCAATTTTTAGCTATGTAATGGCAGGGATGTTAACATTTCTTTTTTACGATAATAAAATAATGATTTTTCAAAATACTATAGTTGATTGGGGAGTTGGATTAAATCAGTTATTCATTAATGTTTTTTCCGAAATGGGCCTACCTCATAAGCTTTTATCATTTTTATTCGCTGTTTTTTATGTCATAGTTGTTTGGGTTCCAACAGCATTTTTATTTAAAAGAAAAATATATATCAAATTATAGATTAAATGACTTTTTTAGAATTTATTGAACAGGTAATATTTATTGTAAAGAATCTTAGTTTGTCTTTCTGGGTTTCTGTAATAATTATATCTCCTCTTTTTATGTGGTTTGAAGAAATTATCCAAACCATAATAACTAAATTTCTATTTATAATTTTTGTCAGATTTCCAAACAAATATAAAGTTGTTCAGAGGGCTTTAGGGTTCAGTGACGCTGATAAATATGAAGAACTCCAAAGGATTCATGATATGTATGAAAAAGATAATACTATATCCGAAAAATTAAAAATTAGCGAAGATTTTTTAGATGAAACAAGGGGTGCAATGTTTGTCTATAACGAGTTAAGTGATATTGTTTTAGGAAAAGTTTTAAAAGAAGAAGGTAAAAATGGTAAGGAACTAACATTTGTAGAAAATAAAAATTTTGATAATAATTATTTTGACTATAACGTTATCTATAAACTAGATTTCAATATTAAAGAACTAAAAGAAATTAATTCTTCTAAAGTTTTAAAAAATTCAAAAGAGGGAAACGAATTGTTTTCAATTAGTAAAAGATTCTCAAACGATTTATTAAGAAAAACAGTTTATAGAGAAGCACCTTTAGTGAAATTGCCAGAAAATTTTATTAAAGCATTTAAGACGAAAATGATGGAAGTTGAAGGTCACTTTTTAGAAAATGTTGAAATGTATTTATTTCAAAAAAAATTATCATTTAAATGGAAGATTTTCAAAGTGGTTGTATTTATACCCTCCATGTTCTTTTTAAGTAATTTACTTCAAAGTTTATTTGATTATTTTGGAATTAATGATACGATTGACTATATGATATTTTAATACCCTACGAAATTTTATTCCATCCTTTTTTTATATCAGTTTGAATTTGTTCATTAAATATTTTAGTTATTTGCTGTTTATTATTTGAAACTTTTATATCCCTTTGAAGTTTTAGTGATCGAGTTGGCGAATAATCTATCTTATAAAAAACATAATCAGGATAATTATTAGACCCTGAGTTTGTTTTCCAAATAAAATATTTTTTTACCATTTTAATGCCTCTTGTTTCCTTTACATACAATTCTTTACTAATAAGATCTGAAGCAGACTTGCTCTTGGGTTCAACATCTGAATTAGCTAATTCTATAATTCTTGTAATTTGAGTTAAACCCGTTTGATCTTCAGTGACTTTCTTGTCTTCCCTTAAACCTTTAAAAACAGGAGAAATCAGACTTACTGATGGCGAATTATTTAATTTTAAAAATTCTTTTTCAAAAAATAAAACAGATTTCGAAATAATACCATTAGAGTTACTATTAATAATATCAATTGATTCAATTTCAGCAACCAAAACAGGCTTTATCATTGTAAAAGGCACATTGACTCCTGAAGTTTCTATTGCATTTGAAGGAACCTTAATTTTTTCTAACTGTTTTGAAAAAATTTTTCTTTGATCAATGGAGAATCCTGTACTAACTTTTCCTACTACTAAAAATGTATTTTCTTTTATTAAAACTCCAAAAATTAATTCCTTTAAAAGTGAAAAATCATCTGAATATCCCATCGCATATCCTAAAACAACAAAGTCAAATGTTAGAGTCGGTTTAATTTTAAAAGTAGGTCCATTTAACCCGCGAACAATTATACCCTCCTCATTCTTATTATTTACTCTTTGGTTAAATTCATTTACAATCTCCTTTCTTGATGTTAATTCAATCTCTTCAATAGGATGAATAATATCACCCTCTGAAAAAACACCACTTATAATTTTTTTCTTATCTAACCAGTTAGCAGTTTCAAAATTCTTATCATCATAAATTATTAAATCAAAAATTCCAATTTTAATTACTGAATTTGATTCAGAAATAGCTTTGGTTAAATCAAATGATCTTGTTCTTTTTCCTTGATTATAATGATATATTTCACCAACAAATAATGCGCTACTAACTGATATTTTTTTAGTAGCCTCAGAAATCAACTCATCTCGATTAAAAGATTTTCCATTGAAATTATATAAATGAACGTCTTTATTTTTTTTGAAAATAAAACATAAATGACCATCAACTTTTGTTGAGACATAATACTTATCAAATTCAAAAACTCTTATTGTAATTTCATCTCCTCTTACAGGAATATATTTACTTGATTGAAAGCTTTTATATGCTTTAAGTTGATTTAATAAACTTTCATCCATATTATATCGCCTTTAATTCTTGATTTGATAAGTGAAGAATTAAACAATAGGATTTATCATTTATTCTTCCCTCTAAAAACCCTCGGTAGGGTTTTCCACCATCATTAAAAACTAGTGGATCACTTCCTTTACCTCCACCCATCATCATAAAAGAATCTTTTTCATGTAGAGTTTTTGCAATATTGAACAAAAAATCAAAAGTAAGTCCATTCACATGTTTTATTTGATATTTTGAACTTAGAACTACTTTATTAAATAGCTTACTTTTTGGAACATACTTTCCTGTCCACTTTACGATATTTTCTTCATTAATATTTGATTGTAAATAAATAGGTTTTTGTTCCTTGATTAAATTACCCTCAGGATCTTTTAGATTCTGGGCTACTTTAATATTATAAACAGGCTCATCTTTTTTATTGGTATATATTTTATCTGTTTTGTCAATAAATCTACCAAAAAGTTCAAAGTCTATTTCTATATCATTATTTATAAGGTTTTCAGAAAATTGATTATAATCCTCTTGTGATGGTGACTCTTTTCCAATTAAAGTTTCTAGACTTTTGTCTTTAGACGATTTAATAACTTTTCTGTTTTTAGGTTTTTCTCCAGTCTCAATCGCCAGATATACTGAGGCCTTAGAGTTTATAGATTTAAAAGTAATTTCAGCATCTCTTTTTTTAGAGTCTTCTATTTTTATATATCTAACCATAGTTAAAACATTGAAAAATCAAGATTATCTTCTTCAGTTTCATCTTCCTCCTCTTGGTCAATAGAAATTGTATCTAATTCCAAAAACTCATACTTATTTTGTTTTCCAACTATAACAAAAAAATCACTTCCATTAGATATAATATAGGCGTCATCTCCTTCGAAATCCTCTCTGTAATTGAATATAAAATGGTAGATCTCATTATTTAAAAAACAATTCTTCCAGGTTTGTAAATTGTCATTTTCAATAGTTAATTGATAAACAGATTTAATATTAGCAGATACAAATTCATCGATAGAAGTCTTTTTACATTTATTTTCTTGTGAATAGATTGATGCAACTTTCTCAACTTTTTGATCTGATTTATTAAATCCAACCAGATTAGATCTTGAAACATAATTTCCTTTTTTATCAGTTAAAACTTGACTTACTGAACCCTTAGGTAAGATTACTGAACCCTGATATAAATCTGACAATGTACACTCCTCACCATTTTCATCATAAACTACCC
>CENP01035061.1_pt1 | contig 16240 bp, 15 predicted proteins | sample 361281 | NCBI WGS metagenome assembly CENP01 (sample SAMEA2591122, study PRJEB7988) | marine metagenome | biome: marine biome (ENVO:00000447); feature: deep chlorophyll maximum layer (ENVO:xxxxxxxx); material: saline water (ENVO:00002010), including plankton (ENVO:xxxxxxxx) | depth 70 m
AAGTATCATATGATAAAGCAAGCAATTATTCCACTAGCAGGTCTAGGCACCAGATTGCTACCCTTAACGAGTGTAATTCCCAAAGAATTATTACCTATAAACGGCAAGCCCAATCTAGAATATATTTTAGAAGAATGTATAGATGCTGGTATTAAACAGTTTATCTTTGTAGTGCCTAAAAATAGACCGAGCATAAAGAAATATTTCTTTAATGATAAATTTTATAAAAAAATTATAAAAAAGAAAAAAAATGATAAAAAACTAAAACAAGTATTTCAACGGATTAAAAAGTATCAAAAAATGATAAAGTTTGTTTACCAGAACAAGCCAGAGGGAACTGGAGATGCTGTCTTAAAGTGCAAAAAATATCTAAAAGAGAAATATTTTCTAATGTTATTAGCTGATGATTTAATTATAAAAAAAAATTGTTCAAAAGAAATGATTGCTTTACATAAAAAAAAAAGGAGTGCAATCATAGCTACAAAAAAAGTAAACATTAAAACTGTATCAAGATGGGGCATTCTTGGGTTTACCGATAAAACAAAAAATTCCTTTTTAATTAATAAAGTTATTGAAAAACCAAGCAGAAGTGAAGCTCCATCAAATTTTGCCATAATCGGTAGGTATATTTTGCCCAAAAAAATAATAAGTGTTTTGAGAAATCAGAAAAGAGGTAAAGGTGGCGAGATTCACATAACGGATGCTATAAGAACTTTGATTCAAAAACGTGAAAAGTTCTTTGGCAATATATTTAAAGGTAAATATATTGATTGCGGAACTTTAGATGGATACATCGACTCAAACTTAAAAATTTCAAAAAAAAATTAAATTTATGAAATTATGTATGATTGGAACAGGATATGTTGGGCTTGTAAGCGGTACATGTTTTTCAGATTTAGGTAACCAAGTTTATTGCATAGATAAAGATTTAAATAAAATTAAAAATTTAAACAAAGGAATAATACCTATATATGAACCTGGTTTAAGTGAATTGGTTAAAAGAAATTTTAAAGCGGGTAGACTTATTTTTACATCTAATCTCGCAGAAGCAGTGCATAAATCTGATATTATTTTCATTTGCGTAGGAACGCCCACAAAAAAAGGTTCTAAGTCAGTTGATTTAAAATATGTTTATAATGTCATTTCACAAATCTCTAAACTAATAAAAAAGAAAAAAATTATAGTTACAAAATCAACAGTGCCTGTTGGAACAGGAGATCAAATTGAAAAAATTCTTAAAAAAAAAAGAAATAAAAACTTTGAAGTTATTTCTAACCCAGAATTTTTAAGGGAAGGAGAGGCAATTCGAGATTTCAGATTTCCTGATCGAATTGTCGTTGGTTCAAATAACAAGAAAGTATTTAATATTATGAAAAAGCTATATCAGCCTTTGATTGCAAAAGGAGCTAAGTTTTTTACTACTTCAAGACGTGGAGCAGAGTTAATCAAATATGCATCAAATGCTTTTCTGGCGACTAAAATTACATTTATAAATGAGTTAGCTAATTTATGTGAAAAATTGGAGATCAATGTTGAAGAAGTTTCACTAGGAATGGGTAGTGACAATAGAATAGGTGGAAGGTTTTTGAGAGCTGGACCAGCATACGGTGGCTCATGTTTTCCTAAAGACACAAAGGGATTAGTAGTTACCGGTGATAAACAAAACATAAATTTATCAATAGTTAAATCAGTAATAAGATCAAATCATAACAGAAAATTGCTTCTGGCAAGAAGAGTAGAAAAAATTTTGGGAAAAAATCTCAAACATAAAAAGATATCAGTGCTAGGCGTTACTTTTAAACCCAACACTGATGATATGAGAGACTCTAGTAGTTTAATAATGATACCTTATTTACTAAAAAAAGGTGCTTTAGTTTCCTATTACGATCCATCAGGAAAGAAAAAGATTTTTGATAAATTTAAAAATCTTAAATACTATAATAATATAGGCAAAGTTTGCAGAAAATCTGATCTAGTAATTCTTCATACTGAATGGGACGAGTTTAAAAGTATTGATTTTAAAAAATTGGTCAAAAATAAAAATTTTAAATTATATGATTTGAGAAATCTTTATAATCAAGATGATATGATTAGAAAAAAAATTAAATATTATTCAGTTGGCAGATCGAATATTAATTAATTTCAAAAATAGAGACTATTTCTACAGCAGCACCTAATGGTAGAGAATTTACGCTTAAAGCAGCTCTTGAATGAATACCTATTTCACCAAAGATATTTGTTAATAATTCTGATGCGCCATTTAATACCTTCGCCTGATCAATAAAATCACTAGATGAATTTATATACCCTGCTATTTGAATACAGTTTTTAACTTTGTTCAAATCCTCATTACATGCTTTTTTCAATTGAGCTAATATATTTAAACAACACAATTGAGCACCTTTTATTCCATCTTCTAGTTTTAAGTCCTTTCCAACTTTCCCCTTTAAAATTTTACCACCCTCATCTATGCTAATCTGACCCGATATAAATACTAGGTTATTTACTTTTTTGAAAGCCGCATAAGAACCAACAGGGGCAGGAGCATTTGGTAATTTGATTTTGAGCTTCTTAAGTTGATCTTCAATACTCATCAATCCTTTTTAAAAAGCACATCGGTTAGTGTTGACTCTGTATTTAATTTATCTAAAATCTTTTTACCCGCAGACTTTGCTTTGCCGCCTAAGCTAGAAGCTTTTTCTCCTAAGTTAGAAACTGTTTTATTATCTGGCAACTTAAGTTTTTTTGTTTTCTGGTCATATTTGCATGGTCCTACAAGGGGGTCTCCTAATTTCCATGGTCTATCACATTTTTCTTTAGCAGAAATATTTAAAATTAAAGTTAGTGTAAATATTAGACCTATAATAATATATTTCATTATTTTCTCCTTTTCTTTTTAGACTTATCATATTCTTTTCTTTTTTCAATTAAGATTAAAGCTTCTTCCATCGTCAGTTCACTTGGGTCTTTATCTTCAGGTATAGTAGCGTTTAAAGATTTATACTTGATATATGGACCATACTGACCTTTCATAACTTTAACAGGTTTTTTATCTTCGGGATGTTCTCCAAGATTCTTAATTTCTGAAGAAGATATTCTACCAGGTTTAGCTTCAGAGATTAAAGTTATTGCTCTATTAAGACCTATTGTGAATATTTCATCAACACTTTCAATTCTTGCAGACTTATTTGAACATTTTAAATAAGGACCAAATCTACCGACGTTGACAGTAATGTCTTCATTCAAATCAGGATGTTTACCTATTACTCTAGGCAAAGAACAAAGATATTTAGCCTTTTCTAAATCAATATTTTCAATCAAGAGGCCCTTTGGTATAGACACATTTTTTAAGTTTTCATTTTCTTTTTTCTTTTTTGATTTTTTAATTTTTTTTTGATTTAATTCTGCAGCCTCAATCTCAAATTGTAAGTACGGACCAAAACGACCATTTTTAAGAAAGATATCTTTGCCAAAATCGTTTTTTCCAATAAGTTTAGGTTCAGCAAGATTAAGTTGTTGCGATGCTTTAGTTTTAGATAATGGTCTAGTAAACTTACATTCCGGGTAATTAGAACAACCTATAAATGCACCACCTCTAAAACTGTTTTTAAGACTCAGTTCACCTGTATTGCAATGCTTACATTTTCTATCAATAGTATCATTGTCGTCTCTTTCAAAAACAAGATCGCCTAGACTTTCATTTAAAAGATCTAGAACTTCTCTAGTTCTTTTCTCTTTTACTTTACCAACGTTAGAGTAAAAGTCCTTCCAAAAACCATCTAAAACTTTTACCCAATCAACTTTACCACTGGTAATCTCATCTAATTGATTTTCTAAATCTGCAGTAAAATTATAGTCAACATATTTAGAAAATAATTTTTCAAGAAAAGCAGATAGTAATTTACCACGGTCTGTAGGATGAAATCTTTTATTTAATAATTCTACATAATTTCTAGTAGATAAAACAGATATTATACTTGCATAAGTAGAAGGACGTCCTATTCCTAATTCTTCCATTTTTTTAACTAGACTAGCCTCTGAATATCTTGGAGGCGGATCAGTAAAATGCTGATCATCTATTATTTCTTTTATAGAAACTTTATCTCCAACTTTGACTTGAGGTAAAATATTTTTAAGATCTTCATCTTTTTCATCAAATTTATAGATTTTTAAATATCCTTCAAATTTAACGGTAGATCCATTTGCTTTAAAAGTAATATTTTTGTTTTCAGATTCTATAGTTATACTTTTTCTATCAAATTCAGCAGGATTCATTTGTGAAGATACAGCTCTATTCCAGATTAATTCATAAAGCTTAGATTGATCGGTGCTTAAATATTTTTTCATTTGAGAAGGCTCTCTAGAAACATCGGTTGGTCTTATAGCTTCATGAGCTTCTTGAGCATTCTTTGCTTTTTTTCCTTTATAACTATTAGGTGTTTCCGGAAGATATTCTTTCCCATGATTTTTAGTTATAAAACTTCTAAAATCTGATATTGCTTCATGAGAAATTTGAGTTCCGTCTGTTCTCATATACGTAATAAGACCAACAGTATCTCCTTCGATGTCTATTCCTTGGTAAAGTCTTTGAGCGATTTGCATTGTTCTGGATGCTCCAAAACCAAACTTACCAGATGCTGTTTGTTGTAACGTAGATGTAGTAAAAGGAGCTAGTGGGTTTCTTCGATATACTTTAGAAGAGACATCACTTATCTTATAAGATAGTTTTTTAATTACATTTAGCGCACTTTCAGAGTCAGCTTTCTTTTTAAAAGTAAATTTTTCTACTTTATTTTTATCAAAAATAGTTAGTTTAGATTTTATAAGCTCGTCATCATATTTAAAGTTACTAGAAATAGTCCAAAATTCTTCTGGTTTAAAAAGTTCAATCTCATGCTCACGTTCAGTTATTAATCTTAAAGCAACTGATTGAACACGACCAGCAGACTTTGAACCTGGAAGTTTAGTCCACAAAATTGGAGATATATTGAAACCAACAAGGTAGTCCAAAGCTCTTCTTGCCATGTAGGCATTAACTAACAAGGACTCAATTTCTCTTGGATTATTTATTCCATTAGTGACAGCTTTTTTTGTAATCTCATTAAATACAACTCTCTCAACTTTTTTACCTTTTAAAAGTTTTTTACTTTCAAGTATTTCTCTAACATGCCAGGCAATAGCTTCACCTTCTCTATCCGGGTCAGTAGCTAAAATAATTCTTTCAGACCCAGCTGCTGCTTCAGTAATTTCTTTAACGTATTTTTTTGAAAAGCTATCTAATTCCCATTCCATCTTAAAATTATTTTCTGGATCGACAGATCCATTCTTAGACGGAAGATCTCTAACATGTCCGTAACTAGCTAAAACAATATAATCTTTTCCTAGATATTTGTTTATAGTTTTTGCTTTTGCTGGACTTTCTACAATAACAAGATTCATTATAATTGACTTTACTGACAAAAATAAACGTTTTTGTCAAACTAAAGTATAATAAACGTTGATTTTAAAGTTTAATTTTACGTTCAGTTTTGTTTTTTAACCTTACTAAATTTTCTCTATGTGCGAAGAGTATAATAATAAAAAAAGTAAGGTAAATAAAATCTGGGTAAATTAAGGTAGAATAAAAAGAAAATAAAAAAACATTTAAAGAACTTAGTATTGAGGACAAAGAAGAATATTTAGTAATGTATAAAATTAATAACCAAGAAATACCAAAGATCAAGGCAAGTTCAAAAGATAAAGCTAAAAGTATACCAAGATAAGTTGCTACTCCTTTGCCGCCTTTAAGTTTCAACCATATTGGAAAAATATGACCTAACAAACAAATTAAAGCAGCCAAATGAATAAATTCTGGAAAGTTTACTAAAGTAAAATAAATACATATATAACCTTTTAATATATCAAGAAATAAAGTTAAAATTGCTAATGATTTTTTTCCAGTCCTTAAAACGTTTGTTGCTCCAATATTACCAGAACCAATTTTCCTCACATCTTGTTTTAAAAACAATCTGGTAATAATCAAACCAAAGGGTATTGACCCTAATAAATACGAATAAAAAATTATAACTGTTAAATCTGAATTCACTGTTGATTAAATACTAACTCACCATTTAAAAAAGTCATCAAAACTTTTCCTTGTAGTTTTCTATCCTCAATAGCTGTATTTTTAGACTTTGATTTTAATTCTTCGCTTTTTATAACCCAAGGTTTGTTCAGATCAAAAATACATATATCTGCATCAAAACCCTTTTTAAGTGAGCCCTTTTTTATATTCAGTATTTTAGATGGATTGATAGTTAAAGATTGTATTATTTTGCTTAATTCGAGTGACTCGTTATGGTAAAGTTCTAAAGCTAAAGGCAATAATGTTTCAACTCCAATTGCACCAGTAGCTGCTTGTGAAAATGGTAGCCTTTTAGACTCTTCATCTTCAGGTTTATGATCTGAGACTATTACGTCAATTAAATCCTCTTTAATACCATTTATTAATGCAACTCTATCTTTTTCTGATCTCAAAGGAGGAGACAATTTTAAAAAAGTTTTAAAATCACCAATATCATTTTCATTTAGTGAAAGATTGTTAATCGAGACACCTACTGTAAATTTTTTACCACTAAGTTTATTTTTTTTAATTACTTCCAGTGATTTCATCGCTGAAATTTGATTTATATGATATCTGCAAGGATATTCCTCTAATAAAGATAGATCTCTCTCAATTATTATTTTTTCAGCAATAGTTGGTATACCGCTCAATCCTAATCTTGTTGAAATTTCTCCTTCATTAACAAGTCCATCTTTTGATAGTTCATAATCTTGAGCATGTTGCATAATTAAAACTCCCATATCAGAGGCATAATTCATCACTCTAGCCATAATAGATGTATTTTGAATTGTTCTTATTACATCGGTAAAACCAATTATTCCTCTGCTAGATAATAGACCGAATTCTGTCATTGAATTTCCGTCAATATTTCTTGTAAGAGCTGCACAAGGATAAATATTTATTTTAGCTTTGTCCCTTCCTCTTCGCATTATAAAATCTACCATCGAAACATTATCAATAACTGGTTTTGTATTAGGCATAGAAACTACGGATGTAACGCCACCGGATAATGCTGCCTGACTTAATGTTCTAAAATTTTCTTTATATTCATATCCAGGTTCACCTACAAATGTTTTCATATCAACTATCCCAGGAATTAAGATATTTTTTTTTATATCAATTATCTCTGCATTTTTAGATGCAATATTTTTATTTATATTTTTGCCGATTGCTTTAATTTTTCCATTAGAATCTATTATTAAACCACCAATACAATCTAATTTTTGTGATGGATCAACTATTCTTGCATTAATTAATATTTTCTCTTTCATTTTTTACAATATATTTTTAGGCACGCCATTCTTATTGCGACACCAAGTTCAACTTGTTCTTTAACTAAACTAACATTTATATTATCTGCAAGTTTAGTGTCTATTTCTACGCCTCTATTCATCGGTCCGGGGTGCATTACTAATGCATTATTTTTTGCAAATTTAAGTTTTTCTGGTGTTAAACCAAAATATTCATAATACTCTCTTTTAGAGGGCAAAAATGATCCCTGCATCCTTTCATTTTGCAATCTTAACATCATTACGATATCACATGAGTCCAATCCTTTTTTCATATTTGTAAAAGATTTAACTCCTAATTTGTCTATAGATTTTGGCATTAATGTTTTTGGTGCAATTACATTAACTTCAGCCCCTAGCATATTCATTAAATAAATATTAGATCTCGCAACTCTTGAATGTAAAATGTCTCCACAAATTGCTATTTTTAAACCTTCAATTTTTCCTTTTCTATCTATTATTGTTAATGCATCTAAAAGAGCTTGAGTGGGATGTTCTCTTCTTCCGTCACCAGCATTTATTACTGAACAATTAACTTTTTGAGAAAGTAAATTTGGCGCACCAGAGTCTTGATGACGAATAACTATTATATCTGGGTGCATTGCATTCAATGTCATTGCCGTATCTATTAAAGTTTCACCTTTTTTTAGAGCTGAATTAACAATGTTCATCGTCATTACATCTGCTCCCAATCTTTTACCAGCAAGATCAAAGGAGCTTTGTGTTCTTGTTGAAGGCTCAAAAAATAGGTTAATCTGAGTTTTTCCTCTAAGAGTGTCTAATTTTTTTGAATTACTTCTATTAAGTTTTATAAACCCTTTTGCTTGATGTAAAATTTCTTTTGCTTCTGAAAAGGAAAGATTTTGTATACCTAAGAGGTGTTTGGGGTAATTTTTAATAGCTTTAGTTTTTTTAATAACTGCCATTAAAATCAACTCTATAGGCCTTTTGACTTATGATATCAAGCTATTTTTTTAAAAAATCTAAAACACCCTGTAAAATAAAAGCAGCTGCATTTTCATCTAATTTTTTAATTTTTTTACTTGTATTTATGTCTAAATTACTAGCTAATTTGAAAGCACCTTCACTTGATAACCTTTCATCCCACATTGTGATTGGTTTTGAAATATTTTTTGATAGATTTATAGCTAAGTCTTTAGCAGATTGAGAAGACTGACTATCCGATCCATCTAAGTTTATTGGATTTCCAATGACAATTCCCTCAATATTGTACTCATTAATAATTTTCTTAATATCTACAATAAATGATGAAAAATTATTCTTGATAATGGTCTTGTGAGGAGTGGCTATTCTCCTGTTTTCATCTGATAAAGCAATACCAATTCTTTTCTTACCAGGATCTATACCCATTAATCTTGAATTTTTATGGAGTTTTGTACTAAATTCTTCAATATCCAGCATTTTTATTTTATATTTTATGTTATTAATTTTTAGTATATTTAACATATTTCACAAATGGTCATAGATAAAGAAAAAATTATTCATGTAAGCAAGTTAGCACGAATATCGCTAGATAAGAAAAAATCTGAAGCTTTGGCCAAAGACCTATCATCCATTTTTAAATTCATTGAGCAATTGAATGAGTTAAATACAGATAAAATAGAGCCTTTGTCCTCAATTTTAAACGAACCTTTAAGGTCAAGGCAGGATTTAATAAGCGATGGAAAAATAAGAGATAAGGTATTGAAAAACTCACCAAAAAAAAATGAGGAATTTTTTGTAGTACCGAAAGTTATTGAATAATGAACGACATAACAAATCAAAGCTTAGACGAAATAATTAAAAAGATAAAATCAAAAGAAATTTCATCAGTAGAATTGACTAAGTTATTTATCAAAAATATAGAAAATGCTAAAAAACTTAATACTTTCGTAACAACAGCTTTTGAACAAGCGTTAGACAATGCAAAAAAATTTGATGATAACCCTAATTTTGATCAACTGCTTCCAGGCATTCCTTTAGCAGTAAAAGATTTGTTTTGCACATCTAATATTAGAACAACAGCAGGTAGCAATATATTAAATAATTTTGTACCAACTTATGAATCTACTGTAACCAAAAACTTATGGGACAATGGCGCTTTTCTTTTGGGCAAACTGAATTGTGATGAATTTGCTATGGGCTCATCTAACGAGACGAGTCACTTTGGCAATGTAATTAATCCTGTTGGCGATAAATTAGTACCCGGTGGATCATCAGGCGGTTCGTCCTCAGCTTTAGCTGCGGATTTAACACCTGCAACAATAGGAACAGATACCGGCGGGTCAATTAGACAACCAGCTTCATTTACAGGCACTGTAGGATTAAAACCTACCTATGGTTTATGTTCAAGATGGGGGATAGTTGCTTTTGCCTCATCTCTAGATCAAGCAGGACCTATGACTAAAACAGTAACTGACTGTTCATTAATGCTTGAAGCAATGTCAGGCTTTGATGAAAAAGATTCCACATCTATAAAAAAAGAAAAAGAGAAATACTCTAAAAATTTAAAAGATAATATTAAAGGTTTAAAAATTGGTATTCCCAAAGAGTACAGAGTGAACAACATGCCTAAAGAGATAGATAAACTTTGGGAGAATGGGAAAAAAATTTTAAAAGATCTAGGCGCAAAGATAATTGATATTTCTCTGCCTCATACTAAATACGCACTACCAACTTATTACATTGTTGCTCCCGCTGAAGCCTCTTCAAATTTAGCTAGATATGATGGTGTACGCTATGGACACAGGTCCAAAAAAGGGAAAGATTTAATTGAAATGTATGAAAACACAAGGTCAGAAGGTTTTGGTGATGAAGTTAAGAGAAGAATTTTAATTGGAACCTATGTCTTATCCTCTGGATATTATGATGCTTATTATTTAAAAGCACAAAAGGTCAGACAGCTAATAAAAAAAGACTTTGATGATAATTTTACAAAAGTAGATGCCATTTTAACTCCATCAACCCCTAGCTCAGCTTTCAAAATAGGGGAAAAAACAGACAATCCAGTTTCAATGTATTTAAATGATATATTCACAGTTCCTGCCAACTTAGCTGGTTTGCCAGCTATAGCATTTCCAGCTGGTTTGGATAATAAAGGTTATCCCTTAGGCTTGCAGTTAATTGGCAAAGTTCTTGACGAACAAAAAATTCTTAATATTGCTTATGCATTTGAAAAAAATTGTAAATTTAATAATGAAATAAAAAAATGGTGGGTATGAGCAAAGATAAATTCGATTATTTTATTAAAGGAGATAAAGATAATTATGAGGTTATCATTGGACTTGAAGTACATGCACAAGTTTTATCAAAATCAAAACTTTTTTCTGGCTCCTCAACTAAATTTGGTGGAGAACCTAACAAACAGGTAAGTTTAATTGATTCTGCATTTCCAGGAATGTTGCCAGTAATTAATGAAGAGTGTGTTAAACAAGCAGTAAGAACTGGTTTGGGTTTAAATGCTAAAATTAACAACTATTCTGTTTTTGATAGAAAAAATTATTTTTATGCCGATCTTCCTCAAGGTTATCAAATCTCACAATACAAAAATCCAATAGTAGGTGAGGGAAAAGTCTTATTAGATATGCCTTATGGATCAAAACAGATTGGAATCGAACGTCTACATTTAGAGCAAGATGCAGGCAAAAGTATTCACGACCTAGATCCATCTAATACTTATGTTGACTTAAATAGATCAGGGATTGCTTTAATGGAAATTGTCAGTAAACCAGATCTTAGGTCTCCGGATGAAGTAAACGCTTATATCAAAAAATTAAGAAGCATTATGAGATATCTTGGTACTTGCGATGGAAACATGCAAGAGGGTTCACTCAGGGCAGATGTTAATGTCTCTGTTAGAAAAATAGGCGATAAAAAATTTGGCACACGATGTGAAATAAAAAATGTTAATTCAATAAAATTCATGCAAATGGCTATAGAATATGAAGCAGCTAGACAAGTTGAATTATTAGAAAGTGGCAAGCAAATTGATCAAGAGACCAGACTCTTTGATACGAAAAAAAATGAAACAAGATCTATGAGATCAAAAGAGGATGCTCATGATTACAGATATTTCCCTGATCCAGACCTTCTTCCTCTAAAACTTGAACCAAGTTTAGTTGATGATTTGAAAAAATCTCTTCCAGAGTTACCGGATAAAAAGAAGGAAAGATTTATAAAAGACTATGGTTTAAACATTTATGAAGCAAATGTATTAGTTTCTGAAAAAGAAATTTCAAATTACTATGAAGAAGTTGCAAAAATATCGGATAAAAAACTTACAGCAACTTGGATGATGGGAGACTTATTTGCAATGTTAAATGAAAAAAATCTCAATATATCAGAATCTCCTATTTCAGCTAAAGACTTTGCAGAATTGATTCAGTCGATTAAATCAGGTGAGATTTCAGGAAGAATAGCGAAAGAAGTATTCGAGATTATGGTTGAAAGTGGCGACAATCCCAAAAAAATAATTGAGTCTAAAGGAATGAAACAACAAAGTGACCCTAAAGAATTAGAAAAATTGATTAACGAAATATTAAAAAAGGATAAGGGAAAAGTTGATCAATATAAGGCTGGAAAGGAAAAGTTATTTGGATTTTTTGTTGGTCAAGTCATGAAAGCTTCTGGTGGAAAGGCAAATCCACAATTAACAAATGAAATTTTAAAGAAGTTTTTAAAAAAATAATTATGCCTAAAAATATAGATTTAACCGATAATCTTGAGAAATATATAATTGATCATTCGGAAAACATGACTGATATTCAGAAAGAAATAATAGATCATAATACAAGCCTTGGAGATCAAAAGAGATTACAAATATCGATTTCTCAAGCTCAATTTCTACAAACAATAATTAAAATATCCAACACTAAAAAGATATTAGAGGTTGGAAGTTTCACTGGCTTTAGTGCTTTGTCAATGGCTTCAGCTTTACCCTCTGATGGAATTCTAATTAGTTTAGATAAAAATTTTGAATTTTGCAATAAAGCTAAATCTTTTTATGAAAAAGCTAAAGAAAAAAAGATTAAACAAATCATTAAACCAGCTATGGATAGCCTAAAAGAATTAAACAATTCTAATCAAAAGTTTGATTTAATATTTATAGATGCAGACAAAGAAAATTATATTAACTATTTCGATATAAGCATTAATATGGTTGTTAGCGGGGGATTAATCATTATTGACAATGTATTATGGCATGGAGAGGTATCAGATAAATCAAAAAATGACAAATTTACTAATATTATAAGAGAATTTAATGATCATCTTAAAAAAGATAACAGGGTTACAAAAAATATAATTCCCATAGGTGATGGACTAACTATTTGTATTAAAAAATAATGTTTACTATTTTAGGTTTTTATAAATTCAAAGAATTAAAGTCATTAAAAAAGAATAAACTTTTTCTTCAAAAGTTATTTAAAGATAATAATATTAAAGGAACTCTCATTATTTCAAAGGAAGGAATTAATGGAACCATATCTGGAAAGTCTAGAAGCATTTCTTTAGTGAATAGAAAAATTAAGAGTTTGTTTGGTATTTTAAATTTTGACAGTGAGAATGTGTCAGTAAATAAATTTCAACCGTTTCACAGACCTAAGATTAAAATAAAAAAAGAGGTCGTTCCAATGGGTTTAAATATCTCACCTAAAATTAAAAAAGAAAATCATATTGATCCAACAAAATGGAACAATCTTATCAAAAATAGGAATACTTTTATTTTAGATGCAAGGAAACCATTCGAGTATCAAATAGGAAGTTTTAAAAAAGCTATTAATCCTAAAGTCGATAACTTCAGAGAATTTCCTGAATATTTAAATAAATTAGATAAAAAAAAACCAATTGCTATGTTTTGTACTGGAGGAATTCGATGTGAAAAAGCCTCAGTATATTTAACTCAAAGGGGATTTAAAAATATCTTTCAGTTAAAAGGTGGAATTTTAAATTATTTAAAAACTATAAAGAAAAAAAATAGTTTGTGGAGAGGTGAGTGTTTTGTTTTTGATAACAGAGTTTCCCTTAAACACGATTTAGTTTTAGGAACATATTCTATCTGTAGTGGTTGCAGAACTCCAATATCGCCAAAAGATAAAAAATCAAAAAAATATGAAGAGGGTGTCTCTTGTAATAGATGTTATGACACACTCACAAAGACGCAAAAAACTAGATTTAGAATGAGACAGAGACAGATTGTACTTGCTAAGAAAGCTGGAAAAAAGCATATATTCCAAAAGGAATTTTAATATTTATGGATTTAACTAAAGGTTCTATTTGGCAATTGTTGAGAAAGGTAACTATCCCAGCTAGCACTGGATCACTTTTCCAAACATTTTATAATCTAGTAGACACTTATTTTGCTGGAAGAATTTCACCTGAAGCTTTAGCAGCAATTGCCAAATCTTGGCCAATATATTTTATAGCTATCGCAGTAGCAGTAGGTATTGGCGCAGGTACAACAGCCCTGATAAGCAATTCAATTGGAGCTAAAGAAGATAAAAAAGCATCAATGTATGTTGCCCAGTCTATAGTTTTTGCTATTGGTATTTCAATTTTTGTTACAATATTTGGATTAAATTTTTCAGATGAACTTTTAAGAATTATGGGTTCAAATGAACAAAGCATTATTCTTACACGCGAATATTTAGATATAATTTTTTACGGAGCTATAATTGTTTTAGTACAACTATCCTTAAATGGAACTCTTAATGCACAAGGAGACACTAAGAGTTATAGAAATGTTTTAATTTTTACATTTTTTTTAAATATTTTTCTTAATCCACTTTTTATTTTTGGTTACGGCTTTATACCTGCTTTTGGAATTGCTGGCTTAGCTATAGCTACTCTTATTTCTCAATTTATTGGTTTAATTTATTTAGCTAATAAAGTTTATTCTTGTAAATTAAAAAAATATCTTTATTTAGAATGTTTTAAACCAAAACTAGATTATATCACAACACTTTTTAAACAATCTGTTCCGATTATGTTTACAATGTTAATGATTATGTTTGGTGTTTTTAACATTTTTTATTTTGTAGGACAGTTTGGTGAGTTGGCAACAGCTGGCTATGGAACAGCTGTGAGAATAGAACAAGTTTTGCTATTGCCTGTTATAGGATTAAACACAGCTGTATTATCAATTGCAGGACAAAATTTTGGTGCAAAAATGCACTTTCGAGTTAAAGAGGTATATGGAAAAGCATTAGTTTTTGGATCAGGTTTTATGATTTTAGCTGGTATTTTTATTTACTTAACATCAGAAATAATAATTTCTTTTTTTACAAACGATCCACAAGTGATTAAAAGTGGAGCGCTTTATCTTCAAGTTGCAGCTTTAATAGGTCCAGTTTATCCAGTCTTTTTTATTACCTCAGCGCTATTCCAAGCTCTTAAGAGACCTACCTACAGCTTATATATGACTATACTCAGACTGACATTAATACCATTTATGTCGTTATGGTACGTAATTAATATTAAAAATGGAGAGTACCAGGATATTTTTTACACAATAATGATCACTAATTGGGGTATGGGATTAGTTGTATTAACTTTTGTACCTTTTTTTTTAAAAAGAGTATTTAAAATTTCTTTTAAAAAATTATTTGTATTTTAATTTTTTTTCTAATTTCCTTACTAAAAAAGAAACAAATAAAATTAAAACTAAATACTCTAAAATTAAAAAAGTATATATCTCCAGAGGTCTATAAGTAGTAGTAACTAGTTCATTAGCTTTTCTTGTTAAATCAGCGATACCAATAATTGACACAAGGGAGGACATTTTTAAAACATAAACAAATTGATTTCCTAGGGCAGGTAATACCACTTTAATTGCTTGAGGAAGAATTACAAACCTCATTTTTTTCCAAAAATCCATTCCAAGAGAGTGTGATACTTCGTGTTGACCTTTATTAATAGAATTTATACCAGCTCTAAAAATTTCTGCTTGAAAAGCACTCTCGCTGATAGTTAATGCAATTATACCAGATACAAAAGGAGAGAAACTTATACCTAGCATTATTGGTAGTCCATAATAAATCCAAAGTATTAATACCAATAGAGGTATGGCTCTTACAATTTCAACATATAAAATATTTAAGTAGCTTAAGAATTTATTGTTAGATATTGATGGTAAAGCAATAACTAAACCCACAAACATAGCAAAAAATATAGAAATAACAGAAATATAAATTGTTGTAGTAATTCCACTGATTAAAAATTTAAGATTAGTTAAGCCTTCAAAATTATTTGGACTCAAAATATACCAACCCCATTCATAATTTGAGCTACATCCTTGAAGTAGTAAAAAACAGGAGATGTATTTAATAAATTTCACTTTTATAAAAATATTTTTTGAAAAATAAATATATTATTATTAGAAGCTATTTAAACTTAAATTACAAACTTTTAAGATTGTATTTTGCCAATAAAGACTTAAAGAAACCTGAAGATTTTTTAGTTTTAATCCAATTACTAACATAATCATTCCAAACTTTATCATTTTTAGGAACCATCATAGCTAAAAAAGCTGGATTTTTCTCACCGTCAGGAACTATTGCTAATTGAGGATATTTAATTACTAATTTATTTGCTTCTGTAGAACTAGTAATATTACCATCTGCTCTACCAGCCAGAACTTCCTGAAAATCTCTCGCTGGAGCTTCGACTGATTTTAGTTTTGATTTAGGAAAAAACTCTTTAGCTTTTTCTTCTTGAGATGTTCCAAGAGTTGTAGCTATTGTAATATTTTTATTGTTTAAAGAATCCCAAGTAGGAAATTTTTTTAGATTTTTTTTAAGCACTAATGGAACGGTACCGTATTTATAATAAGTAGTTGTGAATCCTGCTACTT
>CENP01190557.1_pt1 | contig 16239 bp, 13 predicted proteins | sample 361281 | NCBI WGS metagenome assembly CENP01 (sample SAMEA2591122, study PRJEB7988) | marine metagenome | biome: marine biome (ENVO:00000447); feature: deep chlorophyll maximum layer (ENVO:xxxxxxxx); material: saline water (ENVO:00002010), including plankton (ENVO:xxxxxxxx) | depth 70 m
CGAAAACTGAAGCAGAAAATAAATTTAAAAACCTTATCAACAAGGCTAAAAAAACTAATCCAAAAAAACCTGTTGATACACAAATGTTAAATCAAAATTTGCAAACATTGATATCTGGATTGCCTGATTCCCAGAAGCAAGAATATTCTGATCATTTAAACAAATTGGTGCAAAAAATAATTAATCAAGGCGGCCTGCAGGGTAAAACTTTGGAAGATTTTTTTAAAACACAAAAAAAACAAGACTTTCAAAATAGAAATTCTGATGCGTTTAAGACTATAATTACTGAATTAGACAAACTTGGACCTAAAGGGGAGTCAAGAATATTTAATCTTTTTGTATCAAGGAGGGATTTTATAATTCACACAACTGACAACCTATTCCACAATTCAAAATTTAAAGACTTTCTTGATACTAATCCTGTGGGGAAGTTTATTAAATCCACTGGTTTGATTGGTCTGGGTCAGACAAACCGCGCAACAGGAACATCAGGCACGGCTCCAAGTGTTGGAATCGCTAACAATAATGCTTCTTCTAGTCCTAAAAAATATGGACCATTAAATATTAGTTCAAAAATAGAAGCTCCACTAACTGAAAGCGGAGATGCTGTTATTCAGTTTTTTTTCTTGGGTGATCTATTTGAGATATTAGCCAAAATAACAAATCAGCAAGTTAAAGGCCGCAAGGTTCAATACCTTTTAGGCTCAATGCCATACACAGATCCTTTAACAAAAAAAATTAAAATTGTTAATTTGGCTGATGTGCCAATATCTCTTGAAACTTATAAGGCTTTTATAGCAAATAATTATGTAAAAGAATTCACCGGCTTGGTTATACCTTTAAATGATTTCATTAGAAAGCTATTCCAACAAGTGGTAAAAAGAGCATTCTCAAGCGAATGCCATCCCTCTGTTGGCGTTATCGGCTCCCATGCTAATCTTGTAACCATGCATACAAAAACTTTGCGTAAGGCTATTCCAACCGGAAGAATTGCTATGGATGCTCTTCAAAGAAACTTGAAAAATAGGGGAGAAAATGTTGATGTAGTTCTTTTCGCTGCCAATATGAGCCCGTCTGTTGGTACCACTGGTAACCCTGAGCAAGATATGAATCTTGGAATATATCATTACCACCTAGGAAGAGATTCTGGATTGGTAAAGAATGCAGACTTTAAGAAAGAAGATCTACCGTATCTCTCAGAAAGAAGAATTGTTACCAACTCGGATCCACTAGACCAGGCAAGGGAGCCATACAATGTTGATCTATCCATGGTGGGCACTAATATGTTTCAGCCAGGGACCAAATTCTATCTGACGCCCTCTATTCCAGGTTCGGATAGTTATTTAGTAGCTAAGCGTTTAGGCTTGGGTGGATATTTTACAACTATGGATGTTGCTCATTCTATTACAACTAATTCTTTTACCACCACACTTCGTGCTAGAAGTGATCAATCGTTACAAATAGGTGAAAAAAGAAAAGCACAAAAAATGAGAAAGGGCGAACTATTAAAGAGCGATAAAACTTCAAGCAATGCACTGTCAGAGCAGGGACCTAAAAGATCTATCAAAAGCAAAAATAAAGATTAAAGAAGGGGGCATTTTTAAGTGAAGATTCTAAAAGACAAGACATTTTTCCCAGCCAGAAACAGTGATAATGTAAAGCACCTTTTCTACGCCAGGAACGAATATGCATTGAAGTCATTGGCCTCTGTGGATCCCAACAAGAGAAATAGAATAGTTGATACGATTAACATTCGTGATCTTTACGGAAAAATAAACATGCAAGGCAAGCCAGTTTTTATACTGAACTCTGGTTTGAAACAAATCACAACACCCTCTGGAGTTGTTTTCGCGGCTAATTTTGCGGCAGATGCATTTAAGGATATGATTGACGACTATATTTACTTGTCGACAAGAAGAGAGATATTTCCTAGTTTCGGAGGTAGTCTAAATAAGCTTGAAGCCAAAAGAGGCTGGATTGATGCCGAGGTTGAATATTTTAATCACATGACAAATATGAAAAACTTTTTTATTGAAGAGTACCTTTCTAAAACTAAAAGAAAAATAATATCTTTCCTGGATGTTATAGAAGAATTTAAGTTTTTTGTTCGGGACCATGCAGCAAGATTCCCCATGTCTTTGAGCACATTCATTATGTCCGATTATTGCCCACCAAACATATCAGGGTTGCAAATAGATATGTCAGAAGATGACAAGGGTGATGATTTTAATAAAAAATTAGTTATAGATAATAGAAATTTTAATAACCTTATTACGCTTGCGAGTAAATATGGTTTCTATATTGATAAAAATTCACCCACCACTCTTGTGGCTGATTTGGGATCGCCAAGAATGCAAACATATATGCGTGCATATGCTGTAGATGATCCAAAGAGATATTTTGATGAATATTGTGTAAAGGCATTTATTAATGATATACAAGGATTAAAAGATTTTCTATATGATTGCTATTACGCTTATTTTAAATCTAAACCATATTACAGAGTAAGAAAGATATGCAAAAATACTGGTAGACTTAAAACGTCACAAATGCCAAGATACGTTACGGACAAGGAAGGCATAGAAAACCTTACAGGTGATGCTTGGTGGGATAGTTTGTACTTTTTTGTTAGGCAAACAGAGATAGGGATCAAAGTTGAGCCAAATGTAAAAAGAGAGGTGATGAATCAGGTGCGCGTTATCAGAGGCCTTATGCCAAAGTCTAAGCTGTCACAATATTACAGTGAGTACATTACCGGCACCGGAGCGATATCCGCTGAAAATGATCAAGACATTCAGAGTGAAATAATAGAGTTGCAAAACACATATAACGATAACTTAGGAAACTATATAAAAAACCAAAACACAGCTTTATCAATAATTGATAATTTTTTCCTTGACAGAGATCCCAGATTGCGTAAACTATTAGAAGGACTACAAGGAAAAGCACTTGAAGAATCAAAACAACCGGTATATAAGAATCCAACATTTCAAGAGGTATCTGACGCCCTTGCAAGAGATAAAGGAGTTGATAACCCTGAAAGCGACTATTAGTAATGATATTTAATAGGGTTGACGCCAAGAAGAATTGCAATCTTGTAATTACAGAAAATCAAAACATTACAGAAACCAGAGACTTTGAAGGACTCAGTGCAACATGGTCTCACTTCAATGAACTGCCAGATGATGTATTGGTAGCTCAGTTGGTCTGCATGAAAAAAACGATTGATGAAGCATGCCCAGAGAGTTTGCAGGGTAGCTGGGATCTTGTAAATAAAAAAATGAACTATGTTAAGAAATCACTCTTGACAGCCAAGGTTGACTGCAATATTAACTGTGTATATGACATTGTACCAGAACATATCTTACTGGATTATTACAATGTAAAAAACCAGATCACAAAACACATTATTGATAACACTCAGAGGCCTAAAATATACGATCACTTGCATGCCACCTCTACCATTCTTTCTGAAATTAAAAGTAGAAAAGTTAACATAGACATGACTAAGCTGAAGAGAGCGCTTGGGCCTTCAAAGATAAATAGGTTTTTTAAGAAACTTAAGAACATGGCGCTTCATGTTAATTACGATATCTTTGGTACAAAGACTGGTCGGCTAACTTGCAAAAGGGGAACCTTTCCGATATTAAATTTAGATAAAGAGTTGAGAAAGTTCATTGTACCCAATAATGATCTGTTTTTGGAGATTGATGTTAACGGTGCAGAGCTGCGAGCACTTTTATTTTTATTGAACAAAAAACAGCCTAGTGTTGATATTCATGATTGGAACTGTAAAAACATTTTCAAGGATTCAACAACCAGAGATGAGGCAAAGAAGAGGGTGTTTGCATGGTTATATAATCAAGAATCAAAAGATGACCTATTGAATGCAGAGTATGATAGAGATTCAATAAAAAATAAATTTTTTGATGGACAAAAGATTTTAACTCCGTATAATAGAAATATAGAATGTGATGAATTCCATGCTGTTAATTATATTCTGCAGTCGTTCTCGAATGATATGATTTTGGAACAAGCGCAAAAAATTAACTTGACACTGAAAGACAGAAATAGTAATATAGCATTCTTGATGCATGATTCCCTGATCCTTGATTATTCTTCGGAGGACTCTGCTCATGTAATTGAACTGGTAAACATGTTTGAGAATACAAGATTCGGAAAAACAAGAGCAAACGTCAAGATTGGTAAGAATCTTCTGGATTTAAGAGAGGTATCTTGGAACAAGTAATAGCACTGGGCACTGCAGCCTGTAATCTTGCTAGTCACTTTGAAAGCCATGAGCAATATAAAGTTTATCGTATCAACGATAAGGGCGACAGGCAAGAAAAGAACTTTATCAAAATACCAACTCTTAAAAATGCAGAAGACTACGAAACAGTCAACCTAAACTTTAAGAGAAAACTCACCAGAGTTGAAGGGGATGTTCTCTTCGTGGTTTGTGGGTGTTCTAAGGTTGCATCAGCATCGCTTGTAGTTCTACAATATCTACATAAGAAGTGCAACATATCCTTGTTGTATATAAAGCCCGATATGTCCTTTCTAAGTGAAAAGGAAAGGTTGCAAGAGAGGGCAGTATATAATATACTACAGCAGTATGCAAGATCAGGCGTCTTCAATAATATAATGCTTGTTTCCAACGAAACAGTTGAAGGTTTCCTGCAAGAGGTGTCAATATCAGAACACTTCAATTTGCTCAACAAAACGGTATCTGATGCTATCCATATGATTAACTATTTTAATCACGTTAAACCGGTCAGTTCTACGTTCTCAGACGTTTCTGAAGCTTCTAGGATATATACCATTGGGTTTTTTGAGTTGGAAAATAATCAAGAAAATATGTTCTTTTCTCTTGACGAAACAAAAGAAAAAAGATACTATTATGCTATAAACAAATCAACACTTGAAAGCGAGAAGGGATTGCATAAAAAAATCTTAAATCAATTAAAAGAAAAACAAATTGAAGGTGTTGGTGTAAGTTATTCAATTTACGAAACAAGCTACGAAACCAACTTTGGATTCGTTGTCGAATATTCTTCAGAAATTCAAAAATAAAACTTGACAGAACAATAAACATTTAGTATAGTATATAAAGTTGGTCGGGTTATTAGCCGACCTGCTATAGCCAATGAGCAAAAAAACAAGGAGATGAAAATGGCTTTAGATCTAGATAGAATGCGGAAAAAATTAAACGATGTTACCGGCAAGGCTGGTGACTCTAATAGGACAAACTTTTGGAAACCACAAGATGGTGAAAGCAATATTCGTATTGTTCCAACTAGTGACGGCGACCCCTTCAAGGAAAAGTGGTTTCACTATAATGTAGCTCAGGGTGGCTTCTTGTGTCCCAAGAAGAACTTTGGAGATGAATGCCCTGTATGTAGCTTTGCAACAAAGCTATGGCAAGAAGGCACGGAAGACAGTAAGAAGATGGCAAAGGGTTTGTTTGCAAAGCAGCGATTCTTTTCACCAGTTCTTGTTCGTGGTGAAGAAGCAGAGGGTGTAAGGGTCTGGGGCTACGGAAAGCAAGCATATGAAAAGCTGCTAACCATTGTGCTTGATCCAGACTATGGAGATGTGACGGACCCTGAAGAGGGCAATGATCTCAAAATCATGTACGGAAAGCCTGCAGGTGCTTCGTTCCCTAGAACTGATATCCGACCACGACCTCGTAAGACGGTGTTGTGTGATGATGCCGTTGGTGGCGATGAGCGATGTGCAGAGCTTTTGGAAACTATTCCAAACTTTGAAACTTTATTTGAAGTAAAGTCTACTGACCAAGTCCAGGGATTGCTAGATGCTTATCTTGATGGAGATAATGTTGGGGATCAGGTTGAAAAATTTGGAGACTCCAAAAGTGGACAAAACAACGCAACAGGAACAGATGCCGTTGAAGCAGCTTTTAACGATCTTTTGAACGGGTGATGGACAGTGACAATGAGAAATAGAACTAAGATATCAGTCAGCGTCGACAACAACACAGTCAACAAGGTAAACGATGCTTTAAAAAAGAAAATAGTGAATGAGATTAATCAAGGAAATGTAAAACGATCTAGTTTTTCTAGTTTTGTGAACAACTTGATAGACATTGGTTTAAGTAACCATGGGCCTTCAGAGGAAGAACAAAAACCTGATAATTACACAGAAAAGTCTAAGAAGTCTTTTGCCCTTAGTATAAAGCAATTAATTCAGGATCATCTTCCGTTAGTTTATATTGATCAATCCTTTCAGAGAAGGGTTTGTTGGAGTCCTGAAGATCAAAAACAATATATTATAGGCGTTATCAATAGAGATGACGCGTCACCATTTGTTTTTGCTGATGTGCCCTCTGGTATTGCGAGATCAGAACACGAGGGACACGAATCATCTAAAAGCAGATTTGAAAAAGTTAAAAACCTTAACAAGGAATACATATCTATTGACGGTCAGAACAGAAGCCAAGCTCTGATGGATTATGTGGACGACAAGTTTGGTGTAACATGCAAAATTACTCACAATGGTGAGACCTATGACTTAAAGCATTGTAAGTATTCAGAACTTCCAGACGCCATTAGAGGGCGATTTGATTCTGAAGAAACCTATATTGTTCTGCATACTTATGCTCTTTACGATAATCTTAGCGTTAGCTTTCAAAAGATAAACTCCGGAGTGCCACAAAACAGGATGGAGAAGCGAAATTCATTGATTACGTGGATTGCAGGCTATTTAAGAGAGTGCGCAGAAAAGAAGTATCCAGAATTCTTAAAAAGAGTTATAACTGAAGATGAACACAAGAGAATGCTTGATATAGAGCTTTTGTTAAAAATGTTAGTTGTGACACACAAAGACTTTAACTGGGCGAGCACAGGTGCAGATACTTTAGATTTGTTTTATGCGCTTGGTACAGGTGGAAAGACTAGGAACTTGGTGAATGAATATCATTCCAAGCACATGGATCGTTTCTTGAAAATCATGGATATGGTTGTTGATGTTTTGGGCAAACCAAAGCACTCAAACTTACAAAAAAACGACGGCTCTTTGCCAAAGACGATGATGTGGGCAACGGTTCTTATCTGTGAATATTTGGTAGACAATGGGCTTAAATTTAAAGGTGAATTAACAGAATCTCCTGATGAACTAATTTATAAACTTGATCGCTTATTGAATGACGACCATCAGCAAAATTATGCTGCAGCAATTCAACTTTGGAAGAGCAATGGTTCAAAAGACGGCGAAGATCCTAGTGAGAGAGATTACTATCAGTGGTGGAGAAATAGACCTCATCAATTCAGCCCAACTACAAAAAGAAAGCAGCTACTTATTGATAAGTTTAAGGAGCTGCACGTAGATAAAATAATTAAACAGCAACCTAAGCTCGCGCTTGTAGAGGGTGCGCAAAATTGACCAACAAGGGAGTATATAATTGTTAAAAATGGTTAAACCAAAAAATGGCTCTTTAAATGTAGACGAAATTAGAAAGCTTTTAAATAAAAAGGCTGGTAGAGAGATTGCCCACTCCTTGAAAGAGGACAACCCAACTGAGGTTAAGGAATGGATTCCAACTGGATCTAGGTGGCTAGATTCAATTGTTTGTAAGGGTAGGCTTGCAGGTATTCCGGTTGGTAAGATTGTTGAAATTGCAGGATTAGAAGCAACAGGCAAGTCATTTATGGCAGCACAAATTGCTGGCAACGCTCAAAAGATGGGCATTGATGTTGTATATTTTGATTCTGAATCTGCAATTGATCCAGGCTTTTTGGAGAGAGCTGGTTGTGATCTTAATAGGCTTATGTATGTTCAGGCTGAGTCTGTTGAATTTGTATTGGAAACAATTGAAGAGCTTTTGTCGACAGACAATAAATGGCTGTTCATCTGGGACTCTCTGGCTCTGACTCCATCTATTTCAGATGTTGAAGGAGACTTTAATCCACAGTCTTCAATGGCTGTAAAGCCTAGAATTTTATCAAAAGGCATGTCAAAGCTGACTGTGCCGATTGCGAACAACCAGGCAACGTTTCTAGTTCTTAATCAGTTAAAGACTAACATTACTAGATCACCTTCGGAAGCCATGGTCACACCCTGGGTAACCCCAGGGGGTAAGGCTATGCACTATGCATACTCTTTACGTATCTGGCTAACTGGTAGAAAGGCTAAAGCTTCTTTTGTACTAGATGAAAATGGCTTCAGAGTTGGATCAGAAGTAAAGGCAAAGCTAGAGAAATCTAGGTTTGGCACTGCTGGCAGACATTGTAACTTTAAAATTCTTTGGGGTAATACTGATAGTGTTGGTGTGCAAGATGAAGAGAGTTGGTTTGAAGCTATTCAGATTTCAGATAAACTCAAGCAATCTGGCGCATGGTATACTCTAATCTTTGAAGATGGAACTGAAAAGAAATTCCAGCGTAAGAAGTGGACCGATGAATTAAAAGATGAAAAATTTAGAAAAAGAGTTTTACAAATCATTGATGAAGATGTTATAATGAAGTTCAGTAACCGTGAAGGTAGTGCATCTGATTTCTATGAATCAGACGAAACTAAAGACCCGCCAGTCAAGGACTAGAACATCTCCCGCTCATCCTTGACACTAAGGCACTCTAGACCTATTACTAGAGTGCCTTTTTTTATATGTGGAGCATAATTATAATGGAGGCATAACTAATGAAACTTACAATGGAACAATGGAGGCGATATCTAAACGAGTCTAGGTTTAAAGGATTCGAAAGAGAACTTAAAAGTAAAGTATTTCCTCATTTACCAGATTTTGTATTTAATGATATGTACGGTCATGAAGGCACAAAAGATTATGCTATTGATAGATCTGAAGATATTAACAAAATAGGATTAGAGAAATTTTTTAAAACAGATGAGTTTGCAAGAAGTGTTTACGATAGATACAATTTAAATTGGACCAAAAAACCTGTTATCTTGAAATTGCGGTGGGAAGATCTAGAACCAGAAGAAAGGAAGTTTTTAATGGATAAGCATTTGGGATTAAATCCAAACTTTCCTATGGACAAATATAGAGAAAAAATTCAGCGTATTATCGATACTCTCCCAGGATTAGGTAGTGGCGATCACGAACCTGTTATAGTTAAAATGGAAGGCGATAAAGTTGCCGATATCTTGGGCGGACGCCACAGGGTTTTTGCTGCTTTTCTTAAAAATAGTGAAACTGACAACACTGGAGAAATCAAATTTAATCCAACAAAAATTAAAGCATATGTTGGAAGGCAGTGAAAAAATGAAACTTATAATGGAAAACTGGAAAAGCTTTCTTCTAGAAAATAAAAAGCAAGAAATCCGAGACCTTAGATATGGGGAAATTAAGAGCAATAAATATAAGAAGAGACTATCTCAAGAAACAAAGATCATAGACGTCGAGTTATCTGATATACCAATAACGAAACACCCACCAAACGATAGCGAGGCAGTTAAGACCGAACTTAAAAAAGTATTAAGTTCTATGTCAAACAATAGAGAGCTTTCAAAAAAGGAGCTTGAAAAAACAGATAAGAAGCCAAAGCAAATGTTTACAAAATATCTCAAGGACAACGATCTAGAGTTTGATAAAGAGTTTATAGATGACCTGGTAACAGACGTTGCAATAATTTCCCTTAAACTAAAAGTAAGATATAACAGACCAAGACCAGAACAGCTTGGTCACCTTGTGGGGTATGATGTAAGATCTATAAAGACTGAAACTGATGACACGCCATCTTATCCTAGTGGCCATACCGCTCAAGCTTGGACTGTTGCATATTATTTAGCTGATAAGTTTCCTGATCATAAAGACGAACTGTATGCCATAGCTGAAAAGATTGAGAACTCCAGAATAGTTAGGGGAGCCCACTACCCTAGCGACAACAAAGAAGCAAAGAAGATTGCTAAAAAATATTTATTCCCAAATATTAAACAAAACAAGTCAAACTGATTGACATTCACCCCATTCTTTGGTATTGTATATAAACAATAACACGAAAGGTATCTACATGAATCTTGGATATGCTTGTATCAACATGGGCTTTTCTTCACTGCCCAAGTCAAAACGTATCACAACCAATCGCTCTATGATTAAGCGTACTTTTAAGGAAAGGGGCCTAGCATATGCATCAGAGCTGGCACTGCAGAATGTCAAGGATTTGTTAAAGATTCTTGAGTGGAATGAAAAGAATAATATTAAGTTTTACCGTATGTCGTCAGACATTTTTCCATGGATGAGTGAATATGAGATTAGAGATCTTCCCGATTATAATGATATCGCTTATCATCTCGATTGTGCTGGTGAGTTCGCTACTGTTCACGGTCACAGATTGACATTCCATCCTGGTCCTTTCAATGTGTTGGGGTCGCCCAGGCAGTCTGTGGCTGACAAGGCTATTAGAGAATTGAATCAGCATTCTGAGGTGATGGACCTCTTGGGTTTCTTGCCCAGCCATTACAATAAAATCAACATTCATGTTGGTGGTACGTATGGTGGTGATTTTGCCGGTACTGCAGAAAGGTGGTGTAAAAACTTTCTCAGATTGGACAAAGGAACCAGGGCAAGGCTAACCCTTGAGAACGATGACAAGGCTTCTATGTGGTCAGTTAAACATCTGTATGACTTTATATACAAGCAAGTTGGCGTGCCAATTGTTTTTGACTATCACCACTTCAGATTTTGCAAGGGCGGCCAAACAGAAGAGGAAGCACTTAGAATGGCCGCATCTACATGGCCGTCTAACATAAAGCCTGTTGTACATTTGTCTGAGTCTAGAAGAAAAGAACAGGGTGATCAAAAGATTAGACCCCAGGCTCATTCTGATTATGTTTATGATCCTGTCGACAGCTATGGCTGTGACTATGACATGATGATTGAGTCTAAGGCTAAGGAGCTGTCGCTGTTACACTACAGAGATATCTTGTCAGAGAGGGCAGCGTAATGTCTGATAGAATTATGATTGTAGACGCCCAGAATCAGTTTCTGCGCTCTTATATAGTTGATCCAAGCCTATCTTCAAATGGGCAACCCATTGGTGGATCAAAGGGTTTTTTAAAAATCTTAAATAAATTAACCAGGACAGTCAAACCGAGCATGATCGTAGTCGTCTGGGATGGCGAGGGCGGTTCTCAGAAGAGAAGAAAAGTCAATAAGAATTATAAAGAGGGTAGAAAGCCAATAAGGCTAAACAGGGGCAATAGCGACCTTACAGAGGAACAAGAGAAATTAAATAGAATCTGGCAGCAGTTAAGGATCATTGAGTACCTAAATGCAACGCCAATTGTACAGTTTATGGAACCGCACGTTGAAGCCGACGATGTTATAGCATATATTTGCAGGATGCATATGTTTAAAGACTCACAAAAAGTTATTATCTCTAGTGATAAAGACTATATCCAGCTCTTAGATGATACGACTGTCCTCTTCCGCCCAACTCAGGATGAGGTCTTAAACAAAAATAAGATTTTAGAGAAGTTTAATATACATCCAAACAATTTTGCCATGGCAAGAGCTATTGTAGGCGATACCAGTGATAACCTCAAGGGTGTTAAGGGTGTTGGCCTACCTACTGTTGCAAAGAGGTTCCCTTTCATGAAAAGTGAAACAGAAGCCATGTTGGCAGATGTAATAAATTTTGCCGAGCAAAATTTTGAGATTTTAAAGGTATATGAAAATGTTAGTAACTCTGAGAAGTTAATAAGAGAAAACTATCAGATTATGCAACTCTATTCCCCCTCTATATCAATTCAGGGTAAAAACAGGATAGAAGAGACTTTGGACCAGCACGCTCCAGAATTTAACAAAACCTCTCTAAGGGGTTTGATGCAAAAAGATGGCATCGGGGAGATCTCTTTGAATGACCTTTTTCAGGCATTTAACAAGATGGTGTCGGATTTTAATCTTCCATAAAGTGATACCTTATGGTATCATCTACAAACAAGTAATAGGCGGGAATAATGGAACAAGAAAAGGAAGATTTTTCCAAATTTGGAAAGTCATTTCAAGAGGATTTGTGTCAGCTTGTCTTAAAAGACAGGCCGTTTGCAGATCAAATATTTGAAGTGTTGGATATTAACTTTCTGGAGTTAAAGCATCTACAGATTTTTGTAAAACGGATAATCTCTTATAGGGAGAAATATGGGGTTCATCCGACACAAAAGATTATGAATTCAATTATCAGAACTCAACTAACTAATGAAAATGAGTCTGTGCAAATAAGAATCAGAGATTATTATGCTAGGGTCTTATCTACAGAAGTTGAGCCAGAGGGTGCAACATATATCAAAGACGTAGCACTTGACTTTTGCAAGAAGCAAAAACTTAAAGAAGCGTTGATCAAGTCGGTCGACCTGATTAAGAGATCTTCTTTTGATGAGGTCAGCAGAGTTATAAACGATGCAATTAAGTTGGGAGCGGATAATAACCTAGGGTATGAATACCTTAAAGACTTTGAAGCAAGGTTCATCCCCAGGTTCCGGAAACCCGTTACAACAGGGTGGAAAGAGATTGATGATATCTCAAAGGGTGGTTTGGGTTCTGGTGAGCTAGGAGTTGTAGTTGCTCCTACTGGTGCTGGTAAATCTATGGTATTGGTACATCTCGGCGCTCAGGCTTTAAAGGATGGCAAAAATGTTATTCACTATACTCTAGAATTGGGAGATACTGTTGTTGCATGTCGTTATGATAGTGCTATAACCGGCGTTGAACTTAAAAACTTAACTGTTTTCAAGGAAAAGATTTATGATGAGATAAAAGATATTAAAGGAAGGTTAGTTGTAAAGGAATACCCAACCAGGTCAGCAACAATTCAGACAATAAAAAATCATTTAGAAAAGATGAAAATTCGTGGTTTTGAGCCCGATATGATAATTGTTGACTACGGAGATTTGATTAGGCCAATTTCTTCAAGAAAAGATGAGAAAAGACACCAACTCGAAACTATTTATGAGGAGCTTCGTGGTTTAGCTCAGATATGTGAGTGTCCTGTTTGGACCGCATCACAAACAAATAGGTCTGGACTAAATGCAGAAGTCATAACAATGGAGTCTATATCGGAAGCATTTAATAAGTGTTTTGTTGCGGACTTTATCTTTTCTGTCTCGCGAACTGTAAAAGACAAAAATACTAATGGGGGTCGTGTGTTCGTTGCGAAGAACCGCAACGGCCCAGATGGATTGGTTTACCCAATTTTCATGGATACTAGCTGTGTTAGTATAAAAGTTATGCCACAAACGGGAGATAGTGTAGAAGATATAGTGCAGAAAAGCGCTAAAGAAGAGTTGCAATCGTTAAAAGAGAGATATAAGTCATTTAAAAAGGAGAAAAAGAAAAATGGAGTTGGCTAGTAAGATTTTGTCTGATATAACAGTTTACATGAAATACGCGAGGTTTTTACCAGAGAAGAACCGCAGAGAGACTTGGGAGGAATTGGTCTCTAGAAACATGAATATGCACCTTAAGAAGTATCCTGATTTAGAATTGCAGATTCACAAAGCATATAAACTTGTTTTTGACAAGAAAGTCTTACCATCAATGAGGTCTATGCAATTTGGTGGAAAGCCCATTGAAGTCGCTCCAAACAGAATTTTCAATTGTGCGTATATGCCTATCGATGACTGGAGAGCATTTGGTGAAGCTATGTTTCTTCTTTTAGGTGGCACAGGTGTTGGCTATAGTGTTCAGAAACATCATGTCGAGAAATTACCTGAAATTATGAAACCAAATAAAAAGAGAACAAGAAGATTTCTTGTTAATGATTCCATAGAGGGATGGGCTGACGCTGTGAAGGCTCTTATGCGTTCTTATTTTCAAGGCGGATCAAAATTAAAATTTGACTTTTCCGATATCAGGCCAAAGGGCGCTAGATTGATAACATCTGGGGGCAAGGCACCCGGACCACAGCCTCTTAGGGAGTGCTTGGTCAAAGTTGAGGGTATTCTTAGAGAAAAAGATACTGGAGACAAATTGTCTCCAATTGAAGTGCACGACATTGTGTGCCACATCGCAGATGCTGTTCTGGCTGGCGGGATCAGGAGAGCAGCACTTATTTCTTTATTTTCAGCTGATGACCAAGAGATGATATCATCAAAGACTGGTAATTGGTGGGAGACAAGCCCACAACGAGGTCGTGCAAACAATTCTGTTGTATTACTGAGGCACAAGATCGATAAAGAATATTTTATGTCTTTGTGGGATCGTGTCAAAGCTTCCGGTGCCGGTGAGCCTGGTTTTTATTTTTCCAATGATAAAGATTGGGGTACCAACCCTTGCTGTGAAATTGGACTAAGGCCATATCAGTTCTGCAACCTAACAGAGGTCAATGTTTCAAATGTTGAAAGCCAGCAGGATCTTGAAGACAGAGTGCGTGCAGCATCTTTTATTGGTACTTTGCAGGCCAGCTATACAGATTTTCATTATCTTAGGGATATCTGGAGAAGAACCACAGAACGAGATGCGCTAATTGGAGTTAGCATGACCGGCATTGCTTCTGGAAAGATTCTTGATTTAGATATGACTGCTGCAGCAAGTGTGGTCAAAGAAGAAAACAAGAAAACTGCCGAATTGATCGGAATCAACCAGGCAGCAAGAACTACCTGCGTTAAGCCTGCAGGGACTACCAGTCTTACACTTGGTACTAGTTCCGGCATCCATGCATGGCATAACGATTATTATGTTAGAAGACTCAGGGTTGGCAAGAATGAGGATATCTATAAGCACCTACAGGCAAATCACCCTGAGCTAGTGGAGGACGAATATTTTAGTCCTCACTCCACTGCAGTTATCTCAATCCCACAGAAAGCTCCAGCTGGTTCTATTTTAAGAACTGAGTCGGCTCTACAGCTACTAAAGAGAGTCAAAAAGATAACCACCGAATGGGTAAAGACAGGCTTTAGAAAAGGCCAAAATACTCATAATGTTTCAGCAACAATCTCAATCAAGGATGCTGAGTGGCCAGACGTTGGAGAGTGGATGTGGGAAAATAGAAGCTGTTATAACGGGCTATCGGTCTTACCATATGATGGTGGATCTTATATACAGGCACCGTTTGAAGACTGCTCAAAAGAAACATACGAAGCGATGCTGAAAGCATTGCAGGATATTGATTTAACTAAAATTACTGAGGTTGATGACAATACAGACCTTACAGGTGAGCTAGCGTGTGCTGGCGGATCATGTGAAATTAAATTTGTTTAAAAAATCTAATTTGTGGTGTATTCTAATAGATGAAAGGAAGAAAAATGAAATTAGCACCGAAGTTTAAACCAGTCAATAGGCATTTACTAATTGTGCCACACTTTAAAAAGCAAGAGGATAATAGCGGAGTCTTGTTACCAGAGGACTACAAACCCCGAGAAGACAAATACATATCTGCAACCGTTTTGGATGTTGCACCTGATTGCTCGAGCACTTTTTTAAAGTACAGTCAAGATACACGCATGTTTCAGGAGAACTCAACAGTAATCGTTGATCGCTCAATGGTTGAGACAGTAAATTTCAGGGATAAAGATTATTATATTATTCTTGAAAACTATGTTTGCGGTAAAATCAGCGAGTTGTAATATGCACAAAGGGCTGCTCGTAATCTGTTCACTTTTTTTATTGTCATGCGATGATGAATCTATCAACACTGCCCCACAAACACCAGATGCCAGCCCTTTAGGTCTAAAAATCCCCGACTCTACAGTAGATAAGGATAGCGAAGTTGATGCTGAAACTGTTAGGCAAATACCTGACGCCTCACCTGATGCTATCATTCCCGACGCCGCAATCATAGTCTGTGAGTTCCACTCCCACCGTCGCCCATGCACTTTAGAAGGATTTCTAGGTCCTTGTGCAGAGGGCGAACAACCATGTAATATTACCTATTGGGGTCAATGCTCGCAAATCAATTTTCCTAGAATGGAAAAGTGTGATGGCGTCGACAACGATTGCGATGGCTTAACAGATGAAGATGAATATTCTCAGAATGAACTGTTAGCAAGGGCATGCTACACAGGGCCTCCTGAAACAATAAAGAACGCTCCGTGCAAGTCAGGTATATCTATATGTGAATTGTTAGAAGAAGTTGAAGATGAGTGGACAGGGGAGATGCAATACATATATGGCTACGGAGAGTGCACTGAAGAGGTAACACCAATAGAAGAGGTCTGTGACTTAATTGATAATGACTGTGACGGCCCTGTGGATGAAGGATTCACTCTCTGCGAGTGTCGTGGTGATCAAGAAATACCAGAGGAAACTTGCAATCTGATTGATGACGA
>CENP01172693.1_pt1 | contig 16233 bp, 9 predicted proteins | sample 361281 | NCBI WGS metagenome assembly CENP01 (sample SAMEA2591122, study PRJEB7988) | marine metagenome | biome: marine biome (ENVO:00000447); feature: deep chlorophyll maximum layer (ENVO:xxxxxxxx); material: saline water (ENVO:00002010), including plankton (ENVO:xxxxxxxx) | depth 70 m
ATTATTTTCTTGCTCTAAGTCAGATGAAGTGCCTGATGAAAATAATAATCAAACAGAAAACATTTTATTAGTTAAAGAGATTACTCATCAAGACGTAGAGGAAACCAATTATTCTTATAAAGATGAATATTTCTATGATGGGGCTAAACTAGAGCGCTATGTAACAAAAGGATATAATAACAATCAATTAACGGGGTCAGCTACCTATAATATCACTTACACTAATAACTTAATTGTTGATATAACTAGTGAATATGGCACATATAAATTTTCATATGATACTTCAGGAAGATTAGAACAGTCGACATATTGTGATAATGATATTAGCTGTGGAAATCCAGACAGGGTATTATACTCCTACAGCAACTCTGATAAAACCATTACAGCGGATGATTATAGTCAAGGTAACTTAGTTTATAGAAGTATAGTTCAACTCGATTCGAATAATAACGTGATTAGTATTAAGGAAACAGATTTATTAGACAACTCTTCTTTTACTGTTAATCTTCAATATGACAATTTTAAAAGCCCGTTTTTAAATATAACTGGTGCTGTAGCATTAATATCTCCAACTTCTTATTTAACTAGTGCTAGTTTATTTGCTATGAAAAATAACTGTGTTTCATATCAAGACGAAAGTGATTATAATGTAACATTTGATTATGATTATAATGATGATGGTTATCCTCGTCAAGTTATAACTAACGAGGTTGGGTATGGCAGTGGCAATATGCAATTATTATATGTTTCAGTTAATAATGATTAACTAAACCATAGGCATATCCTCTTCTTTTAGTTCTACTACTTCTAATCCTCTTAAATATGTAAGGGATACATTAAGACTTGAACACCCGATAGCGGTTTGCAACTTAGATAAAGATCCATCCAATGGACTTACTGTTTGTAATTTACATCATGATTATCCATTATCTCTCTAGCAATTTTATGAAGGTCCGTAATAAAACCTGTATCATAATTTAATTTAGTTAAATCCTTGTTGTAAATACTATTTAACCAAATTAACGTCCCAGTTTCTATAACAATTTGTCCTTGGTGGCCCTTATTATCTGTAAATATCGATTTTGATTTAGGTCCAAACATGTCAATATCATCTAACAGTTCATTTTCAAGGGTCATTTGAGCTAAATTTTTTGTAGCCCATCCCGTTGGTATAGTAAAGATTTTTGTTAATGGAAATTCCTTCCGCAATTTATCCACGATTTCTTTGTGTATAATCTCTGTTACATAATAATCATATAATTCTTGAATAGAACTGAATCCATAGTTTAATGCTAATTTATTCCAGTCTGGCCGACTTCCATTTGAATTTCCATTTGGATAATCAAAAGGAGATATAGATATAAAAATCGTAATATTTGGATTTTTTTGTAAAGCATATTCAATCCACTCTAGATAACCCTCGGTTGGATTTTCTTGAACATGACCAGTTGTCATTCCAAAAAAATCAATATTACCTTGATCCAATGCAGATTTAATGAGTTGATGTTCCTCACTTGTTGAGTCGTTCCAAAAATTAATAGGGATTCCATTTTTACCACCACGAAACACTATGTTAGCACTGTGATTTTTAAGACCAGCCTTTATGGCCATGAATTCCAGATGATTTGCGTAAGGTTTGAAGAAACTATGCCCAATCAATAACATATTATAGCCTGTTGATTCATTTTCAGATGAAAACTGACCATTTTTAAAAGACAATATTAATACTAGTAAGAATAATTTAAGAATACTTTTCATGGAGTTGTTTAACTATTTGTACCTTAATTTAGTTTAAATTTTGTAACAATTATGAAAAATAAAGAAACCAAAAGCTTTAAAAAGGCGGAAGGCTTTTTTTGTGCACTAAATATCCATAACTATTACCAATTATATAATTGTAAAATTACTAATTTTTGACACTCTAATTGAAGCTTAGTCTAACCCCAAAATAAGTAGTTTTGGGCTGTGCAGGCCCGTAAATGTAATTGCTGTCTCTATTTTTACCAATGTCAAAATCTCTTTGATAATCATTAAAAATATTTTTAATCCCAGTATATAAGTCTAGAGAAACTGAGGCGGCAGAGATTGTGTAATTAAATTTTAGGCTGAGCTCGGAAAATGAATCTGTAGTGACAATTTCGTCAATGAGTTGATTGGGTGCACCAGCGAAGTGAGGCACTTTCATAGATCCTGTATAAACATAGTTTACTGTACTTGAAATATTCTTATTGGTGTAAGTCAGAACTGCATAACCATAAGTGTCAGGTGTCCTTATAAATTCTTTTATGGCAGGAATTCCTTTAATATATTCAACCGAATTGTCAAAGTTACTAGACTGAACCGTGTAGCCCCCTTCCAGCTGAACAACACTATTAAAATTCGCTCTAGCTTCGAAATTTATTCCCTTTATTAAGGCACCCTGACCATTTTGTTTTTCAAAAACCTCACCAAACGCGTCTTGCCCAATGGGTTTAAGTATGAACGCGTTTATTAGTCGGGTATAAAACAAGTCAAACGTGAAGCCAGCGATCCAATTTTCTTTAGCCTTGTCATAATTCATGGAAAGATTAAAACTCTCAGATTTTTCTTCTTTCAGTTTAGGAGATAGGGTTACTCTTGAAATTCCTCCTCCAGCGAAAGCAATATGAAGATCAGTGTCTAATGCCTGCGGAGCTCTAAAACCTGTTCCATACCCAAACCTAAACTGTAAATCATCATTTGCTTTATAAAGCATGGATGCCCTTAAGCTAAAGATTGTTTTGTCAACAAAATTGTGAAAATCCGCTCTCAAACCATTTAGAAAACTTAACTTTTGATTAATTTCCCAATCGCTTTGAAGAAAAATTCCTAAATCTTTTGAAACTTGATCCACATGATAGTTGTATGCATTAATCTCATCAAAAACGCTGTCATGCAAATAATCAATCCCTAATGTCAACAAATTATCACCAGAAAAGAATGGGTTTACCATGTGGTTTAACTGTAAGCCCGTGTTAAGGGTTTTGACGTAGGAATCCCCATATGGAGGCTTCTTTAGGAAGATATCTAATTTAATGTCATCATCAGGTTTAATACCTGTATAATGTTCGCGATTTGTATTTTGATAAGCTAAATAGGTAATTAATGAGGAATTATAATTATTGAAGTTGATTTGATAGTCTATATTAGCCATAAAAATACGGTGCGTTCTTTCTTCTGACTGATTTGCAAAGTGAGAAGGATTTTGAACTGGCATTTCACCTCCATAACGATATTCATATACTGAGTTAAAGTTGATATCTAGTTTCTGATTTTCCATTGGTAAAAAATACATGTTAGCACCAAAGGACAAATTGTTTAATTGTGGAAGCTCAGAGAAACGATCGTTGTTGCTATCATAGGCTTCACGATCCCTTTTGTTTACAAACAGTGATAGCCCTGCTTTTTTAGACTCTGAAACAATACTCGCATTTCCTAGTACTGAATAGTCATTTGATTGTTGATCAATTAAATGCGTGGCAAACTCTATTTGTGAATTATTTTCCTTCGGAATTTTGGTAATGATGTTCACTGTCCCTCCAATTGCACTCGATCCGTAGAGCGTAGAACCGCCCCCTTTCATAACTTCAATTTTTTCAATCATATTTGAGGGTAATTGTTCCAAGGCGTACAGACCCATAAGCGGACTGAAAGTTGGTCTTCCATTAATCAGTATTTGAGTAAAGCCACCACTCATTCCATTAATTCTTAACTGTGTGTAATTGCAAGTTTGACAGTCTGTTTCAACGCGAAGACCTGTTTGAAAAGAAAGGCTTTCAGAAAGATTACACGCTTGAACATTACGAATGACTTCGCTATTAATAATGTTAATGAGAATCGGGGAATTGGTCTTTCTTTTGGGTGTTTTAGTTGCTGTGACAACGATATCCTCAAGATTTACAACTGAATCTTTTTGTGGATAGGACACTTTAGCGTCACTTTGAGAAAAAGTGTTGGTGACTATAAAACAAAATAAAATAACAAACCGCATTTATATATATGATTTGCAAAAATCATCATTTTTTCTAATTTTTCTCATGTAATTAACCAATTTAATTTTAACGTAAACTCACAATCATCCATATGTATTAAAAGTAAAATAGTTTTTTGATTTTTAGTAAACCTTTTAACATGTAGGTTTCAAAGCTTGTGTTTACTTTGATTGTAGCCTTGGTAAAAATCCTTTAAATTAAAGAGGCTTTTAATTTCGCACCCTTGCGACTTCTTCTAGCAGCATTTTTTTGATGTTTTCCAAAGCTTGCGAAGGATTATTTAGCAAGTTGATATTTTCATAAGCATCGTTATTTAAGTTATATAGCAGTTCCGTTCCATCGGGTTCTACAATGAGCTTATATTGGTCATTTCTAATGGCATAACTTACAGCACCATTTTGTGATTTTTCTGCAAATGCATATGTCCTTTGAAGGGCATTTGCATCACTAAGCAATGAATAGAAACTCTTACTATTGTGCTTTTCTATTATTTCGCTGCCAGCCATTTGGGCAATGGTGGTAAAAAGGTCGGTAGACTGTATTAGAGCTGTTTCACGTATTCCTTTTCTGCTTACTCCAGCTCCAGCTATTACCATAGGAACATTAATTCCACCCTGATGGATGCTGCCTTTTGCCCGCCGGAAGCGATAAGGAGATTGAATAACTTGACTAGGCGTCCCATTGTCGCCTAAAAAAATGACGATGGTATTTTCTAGCCCATCTGGGATGGCTGAAATCACTCGTCCAAGCTCTTGATCCAAAGCTTCAATGGCAGAAAAATAATAAGGCAGCGGGTTTGCTGCTATAGTGGTATCATCTGAAGGTAAGCTTCCTTGATTATGTAAGTTGGTAGGAGCAAGATGAAAGGGGGTGTGGGGAGCGTTATAAGCCAACCACAAAAACCAAGGTTTTTCACGGCTGCTGATCCAATCAATTGCTGTATTGGAAAATGATGTTGTGGTATAGGTAGTGCTATTTGTTCTTACACCATTTTTAACTTCCTTCCAATTAGTATAAGAACTTACCCCACCTCCTAAAATACCGCAGAAGTAGTCTATGCCCATGCTATTGGGGTCAGATATGTTTTTCGACAAATGCCATTTTCCAATCAATGCAGTATCATAAGCACCCTTTGATTGGTTTTTGACAAAATTATGTAAGCTCTCTTCGCTTAACGAAATATCTTGCCCTACTTCCAAGACTCCAGTATAGTAACCAAGCTTTCCTGTTAGTACAGATGCTCTTGTGGGTGAACATACAGGATAAGTCCATACATTGTCAAAGGTCATACCGTTACTGGCCAATTTTTCAAGTGTTGGCATTAGAGGCTTTTGCTGTCCCTCCGAATAATTTGGGGTAGCATCTTTACCCATGTCGTCTGCAATTACAAAGAGGATATTTGGCTGAGTCGGGTCATTAATAATTTCTATATCAGGGCTTTTTTCTTTGTCACATGACAAAACAATAAGAGATATCAGTAGAAGAATGCTGGAATATTTTACCATAGCTTATTCAGGACACTTAGTATGCCATAAAGTTTGTTTTAAAATAAAAATTCGTCCACCTGTTTTTACATGATCTCGGCATTCTTATGGGTTTATAGTTTTGAATCGTAGACATAGTCTGACAAAGGAATTTCAGCTTCTTTAATTGCCTTAAAGCCTCCAGCAACATCTATAATGTTGTGAATACCCCGATTTTTAAGAATAGAAGCAGCAATCACAGAGCGATAACCACCAGCACAATGAAGATAAAAGTTTTCTTTTTCGGGGAAAGCTGCAAGATGTTGATTTAAAAAGCTAAGCGGAGTATTATCTGCAGAAGGAATATGCTCGGAATTATATTCAGATTCTTTACGGACATCAAAAACAGGTATTTTACTAGCTAGTGCAGTTTTAAGTGCAGTTGCAGGTATCGATGTTAGCGTATCAATTTCTTTGCCTGCTGCACGCCAAGAATCAAGCCCACCTTTTAAGTAACCTATTGTGTTATCAAACCCTACTCTTGACAATCGTGTAATGGCTTCTTCTACTCTATTAGAGTTTGCAATCAACAATATAGGTTGTTTTACGTCCGCAATTAAGGTGCCTACCCATGGCGCAAATCCTCCGTCTAGTCCAATAAAAATGGCACGCGGCACATGCCCCGCTATAAATTCACTTTGGTGTCTAACGTCCAATACTACCGCATTAGTTTCGTTTGCTGCCAGTTCAAAAGAGTCTGCAGATAACCCGTTTATACCCTGATTCAAAACGTCTTCTAAGTCAGCGTAGCCTTCTTTATTCATTTTAACATTTAAAGGGAAGTATTCCGGAGGGGGTAACAGGCCATCTGTTACTTCTTTTATAAACGTTTCCTTTGTCATGTCGGCACGTAATGCGTAATTAATTTTTTTCTGATTGCCAAGAGTATCAACCGTTTCTTTCATCATATTTTTTCCGCAAGAAGATCCAGCCCCATGCGCAGGATATACGGTGACATCGTCAGCAAGGGGCATGATTTTTTCGCGGAGGCTATCAAATAAAATCCCTGCTAAATCTTCTTGTGTAATATTCTTTCCTTTTTGTGCCAAATCGGGTCGTCCGACATCTCCCAAAAAGAGTGTGTCACCTGTAAAAATGGCATGGTCTTTTCCATTTTCGTCTTTAAGTAGATAAGTTGTGCTTTCCATGGTATGACCCGGTGTATGTAATACTACAATAAGTGAATTTCCGAGTGGAAAAATTTGTCCATCTGTAGCTATAATAGCATCAAAGGACGGATTGGCATTTGGACCAAAGATGATTGGAGCACCTGTTTTTTTACACAGTGTAACGTGCCCGCTTACAAAATCGGCATGAAAGTGTGTTTCAAAAACGTATTTGATTGTCGCATTATCTCGAGTAGCTCGGTCGATATAAGGAGCAGTTTCACGAAGTGGATCAATAATCGCCACCTCACCATTGCACTCAATGTAATAAGCACCTTGAGATAAACATCCGGTATATAGCTGCTCTACTTTCATAAATGAACAATTTATTTTTAAAATTACAAATTTATAATCTTTACGTTTATTGTATAAGACTTGTCTTAAGTTTTAGGGATATTTTTTATTGTAACGCATTTCTTTTTTTGTTGTGTTGTAAATGCAAATGTATCAGCCATTTCCACAAAAAAAATGTCCTTTCCCAATAAGGTTAAAAATATTGGATTTCATGATGGACATCCACCAGCGTTAACCTAGCTTCATGGGGTTATCTACGCTCATAAACTTCTTCAAAAGGTACTCGGCAGCGGTCACCCCAAATCCCTTTATTTCCATCTCGAATGCCACATGATATAATCATATTGACCCCTGTTCCTCTTGGTAAATGGAGTAATTTTTTCACCATTTTAATATCAAAGCCTTCCATGGGGCAAGTGTCGTATCCTTTCTCGGCCATGGCAAGCATAAAGGTTTGTGCCGCAAGGGCACAGGATTTGTGAACAACAGTTCTGATTTCGGTTTCAGATACTTCACGAACCACCGGCCGAAAAATACCCATTATTAACACAATGAGCTTTCGCATTATTCCCAATAATCGAAAAAACCGGGCATACAACAAGGGCATTAATCTTCCGTAATATACTTTTCTAAGGGCAATGCGTTTTGCTTGCCTTTCTGTAGGGCTGTTTCTTTCAATATTTAATTTTTCAAAGTTTAGCAGGAACTTGGCTCTAGATCGAAAAAAATCTTGGCGGGTGACAAATACAACCCACTGTGTTGCGGTCGAAGCCGCTTTTTGACCTAAACACGCCTTGGTTAGCCCATCTCTCCAACTAGAGTCAACCAGATGGATGAATTGCCAAAGTTGCATGTTTGAACTTGTAGGCGCCAGCGTTGCCTGCCTAAGGCAGTCTTCAACGTCATTTGGGGGAATTGATCTTTTGTCATTGAAAAGTCGCACGGACCGCCTGTGCTCCAATAGGTTTTGTAACTTCATAATTTAAAGATACACTATTAAGTTCTTTTTCATCAGCTTTAAATCTTTCCTACAATGTCGATTCACTCTTCTAACTTTAACAAACGCATGTAGAGCAGATGTAAAGATTTTTTTCAAAAAAATAATTTAAAGTTTTTTAAATTTATTAATTGAACATTTTTGGAGATAAATAATCGCCTTTTTAATGAGAACTTCATAATTATTTATATCTAAGCAAAAAAGAATATGCTGAAATTATCTACAATCCAATTTATTTCCATCTTTTTTTGTTTCCTTTTTGGAACATATTTAATGGCCCAAACAGCAATAGGATCTGGGAGTTATACGACCACTTATCCAGGGGCTGACTCTGCTGGCCGGAATGGTTTTCCAACAGGCAGTCCACAACTTTCTAAAACCGCAGTAGGTAAGCCAATACCTACAAATGACTGGTGGTCTAAATTGGTTAAGGAAAACCATGCAGATAATTTATTCAATTATCCGTTGACTATGAAGACTACCAACAACGGACTAATTGTTACATATGTACCTTCAGGTGTAATTGGGGACAATAGTGCTATTGAGGTAGGACTTGTGGGATTAAACGTTTCTAATGCGACAGCCTCAGATTACTCAGACTGGACCATTAGCATGAATTGGAATGATGGCGTTCACGAATTCGATGCAACATCAGGAATTGGGATGCCCTTTTTATACTTTGAAAAAAATTCCGGATCAGTAGCTAAAGTAAAAGTTAATAGTGGTACAGTCTCCATTTCGAATGAACTTTTAATGATTGATAACGCTAGCAGTGGAGCTGATTTTGTTGTCTATGCACCTGCAGGGAGTACATGGTCCGTTTCGGGGAATAACTACACTTCTACGCTTAATGGAAAAAATTACTGGTCAATGGCAATGCTTCCTCAAAGTACTAGTAATGTCGCTAACACAGCTCAAGAATTTAAAAAATACGCTTACGTTTTTCCATCAAATACCACGACTTCATGGAACTATAATCCAACAACATCTATGATGACAACAGACTTTAGCGTAACACCCGACGTTAAAGAAGGAGAAAACACCAATGTGCTTATGGGATTATTGCCACATCAATGGAGCAATCTTGCCAGTAGCTCGCCAACCCCTTCTGAAAAAAGTTACCAATCGATACGAGGAGAGTTAAAAATGCTTGATGGGAATAGCTTTTCTGTAGCGCGCCTTTTTAGAGGCGTCTTGCCTACGCTTCCTTATTTGGCAAACTATAGTACAGGTTTTGACCCAACGAAATTAGATCAGAAAATAGCAGTAATAGAAAACGCTGCTTTGCCATCTTGGACAGACTCATACAATGAAGGCCAGATGATGAATCGAATGATTCAAACGGCACGTATTGCGGATCAAACTGGAGATACAGAGGCACTAAATAAAATGTTTGCAACCATAAAAGAAAGATTAGAAGATTGGCTTTCCTACCAATCAGGCGAGGTTACTTTTTTGTTTTATTACAACAACACCTGGACTTCGCTTTTGGGTTACCCCTCAGGGCATGGTCAAGACAATAATATTAATGATCACCACTTTCACTGGGGTTATTTTATACATGCGGCAGCATTTTTGGAACAATTTGAACCTGGCTGGGCTGATCAATGGGGCGATATGATAAACCTCCTGATTCGCGATGCAGCATCAACAGAACGTAATGATAGCTTATTTCCATTTTTGAGAAACTTTAGCCCTTATGCAGGACATAGTTGGGCAAATGGATTTGCTTCTTTCCCACAAGGTAATGACCAAGAGTCTACTTCTGAAAGCATGCAGTTCGCAACTTCACTAATTCATTGGGGGAGTATTACCAATAACGATACCATTCGCGATCTAGGAATTTATATTTATACCACTGAACAAGCAGCCATTGAAGAATATTGGTTTGATATGTACAATAGAGTTTTTGGGGCTGGACAGCAGTATAAATTGGTTTCTAGGGTGTGGGGAAATTCATATGACAATGGAACTTTTTGGACAGCTGATATTGCAGCATCATATGGGATTGAACTTTATCCCATTCACGGCGGCTCATTATATTTAGGTCATAATCAGACCTATGCAACCGAATTATGGGGTGAAATGGCTGCAAACACAGGTATTTTGAGTAACCAAGAAAATGCAAATCTATGGCATGATACCTATTGGAAATTTTTATCACTTACTGATGCAGAATCTGCAATAGAACTGTACGATAGCTATCCAGATCGAAATTTAAAGTTTGGCATTTCAGATGCACAGACCTATCATTGGTTGCATTCAATGAACGCCCTTGGACCTGTTGATGCATCAATCACTTCCAATCATCCACTTGCTGTTGCCTTTACGAATGATTCGGGTACGACTACCTATGTCGCTCATAACTACAGCAATAATTCCATTTCAGTTATTTTTTCTGATGGATACGTTTTGGATGCCCCTGCAAGCAGGCTAACAACCAGCCGTGATGTCGAAATTTCTGGAACCTTGGCTTCAGATTTTTACCAAGCATATAATGGTGGCAGTGTAAATCTTGTATTCACTTCCCAGAATACAAATATTTCTAAAGTAGAATTTTATAATGGAACGACGTTAATTGAATCCGATAGCAGTGCTCCGTTCCAAGCGCAACCAACAAATCTTGGTTTGGGAGTTCATGGGATGTATGCTAAGGTCTATGTGGGATCGGAGTTCGTCATTTCTAATAGCATTTCTATACAAGTGGGTGAGCAAGTCCCATTCTCTGCTGTTCATGTTATACCTGGAACTATAGAGGCAGGCCATTTCGATAAATATGAAGCCGGGGCTGGACAAAATATCTCCTACTTTGATACTTCTCAGTACAATGAAGGAGACGCAAGATTAGACGAATATGTTGACACAGGGTCTGATAGTGGAGAAGGAATAACGGTCGGTTGGATTACTGCAGGTGAGTGGTTAGAATATTCCGTAGATGTGCAAAATCCCGGTACCTATTCTATTGCGATTCGGTATTCTTCAGGTAATCCAAATGGTGGTGGACCCATGTATTTTGAATTAGATGGCAAAAGTATTAGCAATTCTATTTCTTTTCCGACAACTGGTGATTGGGATGAATGGGCAACCAAAACCGTAACGGATATCCCAATTACAGGGGGGGAGCAAATTTTACGCATCGCAATAAACAATGGGGAGTTTAATTTGGGTAGAATGACATTCACGCAAACGGGAGATTTAGGTTTTGATCCGCCAGTTGCAGATGCTGGACCCAATGTGTCTACCGTTTCATCAAATACTTCGGTTACTCTTGATGGATCGGGGACTTATGAGCCAACAGGAAAAACCATAACTTATACATGGTCTCAAGTTTACGGCCCAACGGCGTTGGATTTTACTAGTACTTCCAGTGTCACAACTGATGTGTCAAACCTCGTCATTGGAGTGTATAAATGTTTGCTGACTGTTTCTGATGGAAATTATAGTTCTAACGATGAGGTAAAAATTATCGTTTCTGAATCTGGAAATTCAAACCCCTCTATCACTATTAATTCCCCATCTGATGGAGCTTCTTTTGCCGAAGGAACTACTATTGATATTACAACCTTGGCATCGGATTTAGATGGCTCAGTTACTAAGGTTGAGTTTTACCAAGGAAATATTAAAATTGGAGAGGATACTTCGAACCCGTTCACTTTTTCTTGGGCTAATGCTGCCGTTGGGACTTATCAATTAACAGCCAAAGCAACAGATGATACAGGCGGAACAACTACTTCCCAAGCAATTGAGATTACAGTTTACGACGTTGTTTCTTGTGTAATTACTGATAATGTGGCTAGTCAAGGATCTTTTTCTGTAGGATACGAAACTACTTTTGAAACTGAAGGAGCTAACGTTATTATTTCGATAGAACTATTAGATACAGATAAATCAGGTGTGGTGGCTTATTTATGGAGAGAAACTCCTTTTCAAGAATCGCAAATGAATCATGTTGAGGGCACGAAATTTTCAAAAACAGTCGGTGGCTTATCTGCTGGGCAAACCATAAGTTATGCAGTCAAATTTTCATATGCAGGTGGCTTAGCAGTAACAAAATACATGAGTTATGTTGTTGGCGACAACTGTAGTGGAAGCAATTCCGACACCACAGCACCTACAAACTTTACTGCTAGTATAGGAACAGTGAGCGCACGATCTGTCGAGTTACTACTGCAAGCAGAGGACGCTTCTGGATCTGTTGTTTATGGCGTAACTTATGGACAAGAACAAAAAAGTTTCACTGGAAGCTCTGGAGTGCAAACATCACTTGTTCTCAGTCGTCTATCTCCGGAAACCAACTATACCTTTTTAGTGACAGCAAAAGATATTAGCCAAAACCAAGCAAGTAACAACCCGATTTCGTTGCAAGCAACTACCACTACAGAAACCAACACGGCTTGTTCTGGTACTGAAAGTGAAGCAATCCAAGGTTCGTTTAGTTCTGGATACACCTATTCTTTTGTGACAAGTGGCACCAGTGTAATTATTACTTTCGAACTATTAGATACTGATAAATCTGGAGTTATTGCCTATTTGTGGCGGGAAGCCCCTTTTACCGAAATTTCCATGAGTGGTTCGGGGAATACATTTAGCACTACGGTTAGTGGCTTTACATCCGGAGAAACTATTTCTTATGCATGTAAGTTTGCTTTTGCCGGAGGAATGGCAGTGACTAAATATTTTTCTTATCAAGTTGGAGATGTATGTGCCCTTAGCTTTGATGCGCTTGATGATATAAATGGGTTGCGTATTTATCCGAATCCAGCAAAAGAAGTGGTCTACGTAACTACAGCAAACGGCACGTTAGATAAACTAGAGCTGTACTTATTAAGCGGAAAGAAAATAAAAGATTACAATCCCAATATAGATTATATTCAGGTAGATAACTTATCAAGCGGGCTTTACTTACTAAAAGTTTATAAAGGAGATAAGCATGAATTCCTTAAATTACTAATTGACTAATTAAAAATAAACTTTTCCAATTTTTCGTGGATGACTTTTTTACGAAGTAGTTTTATAAAAAACTATATAAGTTCCGTTTGTTTTATTTATTAAAACAATTCCCCAAATTATGCCATTTAAATTTTAGCAGAGATTAACTTTTCATATAGTGTGCTAATGCTTTTGGCAAGTTCTATGTCAAGCTCTGTAACGGCTTTTTGGTCGTGGGTATGCAATTTAATTAGCACTTTATTATAAATATTTTGCCAGTCGGGGTGGTGCTGGTGATTTTCAGCGAGATTAGCTACCTGCTGCATAAACGCAAATGCTTCCTTAAAATCAAGAAATAAGAATTCTGCGTTTAATGCTCCGTCAAGCCAATGCCAGTGTTCCGCAGCTTGCTCAAGGGCAGTAGCATAAGTATTTGAAGTATACAAGGTCATTTATAAAATTTTTTTCACATATGTTCCGCAACATTGTGGCGATTTGATTTATCCTAACAGAATGGACACAGCGAAATTTGCAACTCACTGCCATTTTCAAGTTGTATATTACTATTTTCTAAAGGCATTTGTTACAACAGGCGCTTACTGACATTTCACATTGATTAAATTCACAATCAGCAATAAACATTGTTTTTGAAATATACAATTTTAAGATTATACCATCTAACAAAAATATATGGTAAATTTGTTGACCTATGAAAAAGATTGTTATTATTGGATCGGGATTCTCTTCCTTATCTGCAGCCTGTTATTTATCAAAAAAGGGTCACCAAGTACAGGTATTAGAGAAAAACAATTCTTTAGGCGGGCGTGCACGACAGTTTAAAAAAGATGGGTTCACTTTTGACATGGGCCCTTCATGGTATTGGATGCCCGATGTGTTTGAGTCGTTCTTTAATGACTTCGATAGACAAGTGTCTGATTACTATACCCTTGATCGTTTGTCGCCTGGTTACCAAGTGATTTTTGGCAAAGATGATGTATTTCCAGTGGAGGACAGCATTTCCAAAATTGCAGCCCGTTTTGAGGAAATTGAAGCTGGAAGTGGTGCGAAACTCACACGGTTTTTAGAAAAAGCACGTAACAATTATGACATAGCCGTTAAGGATTTGGTGTATCGCCCGGGTGTATCGCCCCTTGAATTGATTACGCCACAAACTGTCAAAAAAGTAGGATTATTTTTCACCAACATTAGAAGTCAAGTAGAAAAGCAATTTACCAATCCCAAACTACGCTCTTTATTACAGTTTCCCGTATTGTTTTTGGGAGCAAAACCCGAAAGCACTCCTGCGTTTTATAATTTTATGAATTATGCCGATTTTGGACTGGGTACATGGCACCCAAAAGGCGGTATGTACCAAATCGTGGATGGCATGGTTAGCTTAGGAAAATCCCTTGGAGTAAGTTATCACACTGACCACGTTGTAGATGAAATTCTAATCCAAAACGGTAAAACAAGTGGTGTTCGCGCTGGCGGGAAAATATTTGAAGCGGATATTGTAATTTCAGGAGCAGACTACCACCATACCGAAACTTTATTACCCAAAGAAAAGCGTGCTTACAGTGAGGCCTACTGGGATAAAAAAACCTTCGCACCCTCGTCCTTATTGTTCTACATTGGATTGGACAAAAAACTCGATACGCTGGCCCATCACAACCTCTTTTTTGATGTTAATTTTGATGCCCATGCAGGCAGTATTTATGATACTCCTGAATGGCCAGAGGACCCTTTGTTTTATGTCAACTTACCATCACAAAGCGACCCATTAATGGCTCCCAAAGGAAAAGAAGCTTGTTTTATTTTGATCCCCATAGCGCCCAATCTAGAAGACACGACTGAGTTACGAGAAAAGTACTTTAATATTGTACTCGAACGCATGGAGCAATTAATGGATACAGATATCAAACCGCATATATTGTTTAATGAATCGTTCTGTGTCAAGGAATTTAAAAAGGTCTATAACTCTTACAAAGGCAATGCCTATGGGATGGCCAACACCTTGTTACAAACCGCATTTTTACGACCCAAAATGAAGAGTAAAGTCGTTGATGGATTGTATTTTACTGGTCAACTTACGGTTCCTGGCCCTGGTGTCCCACCCGCCTTGATATCAGGAAAAATTGTAGCGAATTTTATAAATTAAGAATGAATATATTCTTACACACGTCAGATTCCCGAGGCAGTGCCGATCACGGCTGGTTACAAGCCAAACACAGCTTTAGCTTTGCAAGCTGGTTTAATCCCGAACGAACACAGTTTGGTGCGCTTCGTGTACTCAACGACGATACCATTCAAGGTGGTATGGGCTTTGGCACCCATCCGCACGATAATATGGAAATTATCACCATTCCCCTGCGTGGTGATTTGGAACACAAAGACAGCTTGGGCAATGCCGAGGTAATCCGAGAAGGCGAGATACAAGTGATGAGTGCAGGTACTGGCGTGCATCATTCTGAGTATAATAAAAATGCAGATAGGGAAATCAATTTGCTACAACTCTGGGTTTTTCCAAACAAACGCGATGTAGTACCACGCTATGATCAAATTTCTATCCAAAGCCTTCATAAAAAAAACGAACCTTTTCAGATTTTATCACCATATAAAGACGATCAAGGGGTTTGGATACATCAGAACGCATGGTTTCATATGCTTGATTTGGATGCCGAAAATGCAACGTATTATGAGCTAAAATCTGATGGCAATGGCGTTTATGCCTTTGTTATAGAAGGTGAAGCAGAAATAGGAGAGCAAGTACTTGGGAAGCGTGACGCATTAGCAATTACAGAAACTGCTACTTTTGAAATCACCGCCCACCAAGACGCTCAAATCTTAATGATTGAAGTGCCTATGATGGTGGATTAAAACGCCCAGCATGAAAAAGCAAAACTTTAAGCTTTTTGGAATGACCTGCACAGGCTGTGAAGCAGCTGTTGTTGCCGCTACTCTTGAATTAGCAGGCGTATTTAAGGCAGTAGCCAATCATAAAAAAGACCTATTAACAATATGGGGTGAAACACCTGTTTCAACCGCAGCTCTAGAAGCTTCATTACCTAAAAAATATGCGCTTATGGATGATGGAGCAGCGCAAGAACCATCCAAGCTTAAACAGCTTTTTCCGCTTTTTCTGATTTTTGGATTTATCATTGACACGACCGTTTTGATTCATTGGTCTACGTGGAACATGACAGCCATGATGCATGATTTTGTGGGCATGTTTTTTATGATATTTTCATTTTTTAAGCTGTTGGACACAAAGGGATTCCAAGCCAGTTTTAAGATGTATGACCCACTGACTGCTG
>CENP01046182.1_pt1 | contig 16225 bp, 13 predicted proteins | sample 361281 | NCBI WGS metagenome assembly CENP01 (sample SAMEA2591122, study PRJEB7988) | marine metagenome | biome: marine biome (ENVO:00000447); feature: deep chlorophyll maximum layer (ENVO:xxxxxxxx); material: saline water (ENVO:00002010), including plankton (ENVO:xxxxxxxx) | depth 70 m
TACTAAATCCTTTGCAATACCCTGATTTCTTGGATCATACGAACCTGCACATCCAACCCAATATAAAACATCAACCTCTTTTTTATCAGCTAAAGTTGGCAGGTCTAGATTGTAATCATCAGCCCATTTAGCTCTTTCATGTTGAGGCATTCCCCAAGGATTTCCATTTTGCAATGTTTTTTCTAAACTTTCATTAGATTGCTCAGGAGGCTTTCCTTCTGATAGCACCAAATGTCTTCTCATATCTGTAATTGTTGGTACATGCTCAATTAAAACAGGACATTCTTCCATACATGCACCACATGTTGTGCAGGACCAAAGTTCAGTTTCAGAAATAAGACCACCTACTAATTCACCATCATAATTATTTAAATCAAGAGTATCTGCATATAACTTATGCCTAATATCTGTAATAATCTTCATTGGAGATAGAGGTTTTCCAGTTCTCGAAGCTGGGCAAACAGTAGTACATCTTGCACATTCAGTACAAGACACAGAATCAAGAAGTTGTTTCCAAGAAAAATCACTTAAATTATTTGCTCCCAGTGATACATTTTCAATATCAGCATCAGGATCTTCAAGTATTTCAGATACATGCATAGGTCTAATCTGACCTCGTTTTGATAGATTTGTATAATATATATTAGTTACAGAAGCAATTACATGAAACATCTTTGTAGCAGGTAATAGAGCTAAAAATAATAAAGAGGTTATCGCATGAAACCACCATATTTTACCTTCAACTGAAGCCCAAATTGAATCCGACAACATATGCGAAATAGTATATCCTATATACGAAAAATGAGCTGTGATTGGTTTATCAACTGCTAGTCTAGCTGCTTCAGATAAAAATCCACCCAAACATAATAAAAGTAAAAACCAAAGAATTCCAGTATCACCAAAAAGATTGCCTCTACTTGTTGATGAAGAGTTTGGTAGAGCTTCAGGTTTTATAAATTTTCTTCTCATTATTGCCATGATTAAACCTACGGTTAACATTAATCCTCCCGTATCATTTAAAAAGGCAAACCACGGTGTATCAAATTCTGGTAAATATTCTATAAACCAACCTTGAGAAGCAAAAAAATCAACTGTAGTTGCAAATACTAGCTCCATAAAACCCCAACCAATTAAAAAATGCATAATTGAAGCATATGTAAATCTTTTAGAATAAACTTTTTTTTGACCTATACCAAAGGTTAGTCCAGTATACATTTGAGAAATAAAATTTGTTTTATGAATCTCATCTTTACCTATTTGAACGGCAAATAAACGTCTTAGATTATATATTAAATAAACTAAAGCAAGTAGAGCCACTAAATAAAACGTAATAGGGACACTATGTGGGGGTGTATATTCGTATTGATGACCTTCAATCATTATATATTCTCTCTAAATTTCATTTTACTATAACACGTAAGAAAGTTAACAATAAAATTGTAACAATAAAAGAGGGTTATTAATTTTCCTTAATCCTATCGATAAGTTTTGGTACTATCTCAAGTAAATCACCCACTACTGAGTAATCAGATATCTCAAAAATAGGGGCATTTTCATCTTTATTAATAGCCATAATTTTATCTGAACCTTTCATACCAACTTGATGCTGTATAGCTCCAGAGACACCGAGTGAAAAATAAAGTTTTGGACTTACAACTTGACCAGATGATCCAATTTGTCTATCATGAGGTAACCACCCATAGTCTACAATTGGTCTTGATGATCCCATTTCAGCATTTAATAATGTTGTTAATTCTTCAGCTAAAGGAATATTTTCTTCCTTTGCGATACCACGTCCAACAGAAACAATTAAATCCGCAGCAGTTAAATCAACGCCACCTTTTTGTTCTTTAAATTTTTCTTCAGATCGGATTGTATTTTTAATATCATCAAAGGTCATGTCGATTTTATTTATTGAAGCTTCACCTGGCTCTAAATCATCAGACTTAAATGATCCAGATTGAATAGAACAAAAAACATTAGACTTTAATTCAAAATCATTATTTAATTTCCCTTGATAAGTCTGTCTAGTAACAATTAAAGTACCATTATCATTTTTTAAATCAATACAATCAGAAATAAATGGAGAATCTAATCTAGCGCTCAACCTAGGAACCCAGTCTCTAGCTTCATATGTGTGCGCAAATAAGATGGCATTAAAACTAGGATCAATTATTTTTTCAAAAGCACTTGCAAAATAAAGGGGATTATAGTTTTCTAAATGACTACTGTTTGCAAAAATTATTTCATTTAAATTATAGGATGATAAATCATTTGCAGCTGATTCATTGAATGTAACAGCTGTAACCTCACTTGAAATTATTTGAGCACACCTAAGTGTCTCAAGTGACATTTTATTAATTTTGTTATCATCAACTTGTATAAAAACTAATATTTTCATAATAATCCTAAATCATTTTTTAATATGTTATGTAATTTTTCAGCAATTTCATCAGGTGTACCATCAACCCTTACAGTTTCTTTAGTTTTTTGTGGTATATACATTGCCTTTAAATTATCTATGGTTTGAGCACTGGACTCTAATTCAGATAATTTTATTGTTTCAATTGGTTTTTTCTTCATCATCATTATACCTCTTAGTGATGCATATCTTGGTTTGTTGATACCAGACTGTATTGTAAGAGATGCTGGTAGATCAAGTTCAGACCATTGAAACCACCCATTTTCTAATTCTCGTTTTATTCTAATTTTTGAATTATCTGTAGTTTCTGTTTCCATAACCAATGATCCATGACTCATTCCTAAATGTTCTGCAAGAAGTACACCCAATTGACCATTACCAATATCATCTGATTGAAGCCCTGAAAGCACTAAATCAAAGTTTTCATCTTTAAATACCGATTTAAAAACTTTAGATAAATTTAGAATATCATATTCGTCATTTTTATCATTTTCAATGAATATCCCCTTATCAGCACCTTTAGATAGAGCATCTTTAACCACTTGAATAGATGATTCTGAACCATAAGTACAAACCACAACCTCACCACCAAGTTTTTCTTTGATCAAAAGAGCTTCTTCTACAGCGTAGTTATCACTTTCATTTGTTACGTAATTAAAATTATTTTTATCTACAGACTGATGATTTTGATCAAGCTTTATTTGATCATTTTTATCAGGAACCTGCTTAACTAAAACGCATATTTTCATAAGTTATTTACCTTAAATTTAAAAACCGACTAACCAGTCTAATTTAATTACAATTTATTTCTAGATGCAAGAAAAAACCGACTGACCAGTCTAATTATGATACTTTGATTGCACTTCTTACATCGCCAAAATAAATATTTTTAGCGTACTTTGTAAGCCTTGAGGTGATTATTAAATAAGCCCAAGTTGGGATAGTAGCCTGACTACAACCTTTAATCAGCACATTACATTTAGAATAGTCATTCCAATCAATTTCATCAATTTTATTTCTAAAAACTTTTTCTTTCAAAATACCATCACTTAAAAAATCATCTAAAACTATAATTTTCATTTTATTCCCAACTTTTATCTTTTGATTGATTATCATTTTCATTTTTTGAAGGTGAGAAGCCAAGTTTTTCTCGTCCTTCATCAGTCATCATCTCTGGTTGCCATGGAGGATCAAAAACAACATCTACATTTACAGTTTGAATTGATGTTTTTTGAATGATTTTAGATTTAATATCATCAGCCATAAATTGACCCATTGTACAGCCTGGTGTAGTTAGTGACATAATGATGTTAACTTCATTTTTAGATAATTTAATATCATAAATTAGACCTAAATTCCATAAGTCTATCGGTATTTCAGGGTCATAACATTCTTTTAAAATAGAAATGATTTCTTCTTTACTAATTTGATTCATTTAATTGTCCTTTAATTTTTTTTCAAACATTTTAATAACTTCATTTATTTCTTTTTCTGTATTGAATTTTCCAATTCCAAATCTAATTGTATTATTAATTTGATCATTTTTTAGACTTAACGCTTTCAAAACGTGTGATGGCTCAGGATTTGATGATGTACATGCGGAGCCTGTAGAGCATGCTATTCTAGTTAATTCTAACATTATTTTCTCTGCACTAAATTTAGGGAAAGTAATATTCAAATTTCCTTCCAAACGATTTTCTTGATCTCCATTAAGAATTAAAGTTGGAAATTTTTTTTTTAAACCTTCAAGTAACATCGTGCTTAATTTTTTCAGATGCTTATTATCTGACTTGTAATTTACATTTGCAATTTCACAAGCCTTACCAAACCCTACAATATTGTGAACAGACAATGTTCCTGAACGATAACCATACTCATGCCCTCCGCCATGTAAAATTGGGTTTATATGAATTCTAGGTTTTTTTCTTTTAATAAATAGAACACCTACACCTTTGGGTGCATAAATTTTGTGCCCAGATACTGACAATAAATCTATATTGAATTTATTAACATCAATTTTTCTTTTGCCTAATGTTTGCGCAGCATCTACATGAAATAAAATATCATTTTTCTTGCACAATGACCCAATTTTTTCGATTGGCTGAATAGTTCCAATTTCATTATTTCCATGAATAATGGTGCATAATTTTGTTTTGCGTGTAATTGATTTTTGTATTTTATTTGGGTCAATTATTCCATTTTTATCAACAGGAACAAATGAAACATTTATATTGTATTTTTTGATATAATTTAAAACATCCACTACTGCTTTATGTTCAATATTTGATGTAATGATATGGTCACCACTTTTAAGATGGCTTCCCATCAAACCCTTCAATGCTAAATTTATTGATTCAGTTGCTCCACTGGTAAATATAATTTCATTTGATTGAGCATTAATACAATCTGAAATTTGTTCTCTAGCAATTTCAATAGATTCATCGGCTTGCCAACCAAGGATATGATTTGAACTAGCTGGATTCCCATAAAATTCATTCATGTATGGCTTCATGGATTTTATAACTTCAGGATCAATTGGTGTTGTGGCTTGATTATCTAAATAAATTATATTTTTCATTAATCAATGATAATTAAATCAGATTTTTTTTCTGTAATTTTTCCAATTATACTGTGTGATAAACAATTATAGAATTTTAGCTTGTCAATCAAATCATTTAAGTTTTTTTTAGGAACAGATATTAATAAACCACCAGAGGTTTGCGCATCATAAAATAAAAATTCGTTCTTTTTCTTATTTTTGTAGTTTACAAAAGAATTAAAACATTCATAATTTTTTTTGGTTCCTCCAGGTATGTTTGAATCATTAGAAGCATAAGTTTCTACATTATTAATCAAGGGTATATCATTAGCAAAAATTTCAGCAGTTACATTACTTGATTGGCACATTTCTTTTAAATGCCCAATTAACCCATAACCAGTAATGTCAGTACATGCATTTACATTAGTTGAGTTCATTGCTTTGGATGCACTAGAATTTGAACTTGTCATTACTTCAATAATTGCATTAATATCATCATTTTTAGCGTTTCCTCTTTTAATAGCAGTTGATATAATACCTGTACCTAGTGGTTTTGTTAAAACTAAAACATCGCCATCCTTTGCATTATCATTTCGTACTAATTTATCTTTTTTTACTATTCCAGTAACAGCCATTCCATATTTAGGTTCTTTATCTTTAATGCTATGTCCACCTAAAATAGGAGTATTTGATTCTGAAGCAATATCTTGACCACCTTTTAGAATTTGATGAAGTACATCCAATGGCAAATCATCTGTTGGAAAACATGTTATATTTAATGCAAAAATAGGTTTTCCGCCCATTGCATAAATATCAGAAAATGAATTTGCAGCAGCTATTCTACCAAATTCATATGGGTCATCAACTATTGGAGTAAAAAAATCAAGACTTTGAATTAAATAATTATCTTTATCAATAGGATATACTGAGCAATCATCTGAAGTTTGATATCCTTTGATGTTGTTTCCAAGTTTCAATTCACTTTGGCTAAGCTTATCTAAAATCTCACCGAGATCTTTTGGATTTATTTTACAAGCTCAACCAGCTCCTGAGCTGTATGACGTTAATTTAATATTGTTCATAAATTTTAATTAATAAAAATAAACTAAAAATAATACTTAAATATAAAAATAATTTTTGTCTTATTTAATATAATTTAGGTAAATTATGTTATCTAATAATTAAAGATAATTTAATGGCTAAAAGAGAAATAAATTCTAAAGAAGTTGACTTAATTACGATAAGGTTTGCTGGAGATTCTGGAGATGGCATGCAGCTTACTGGTAACCAGTTTACCACAAATTCTGCTTTATTTGGAAATGATATAGCAACTTTACCTGATTTTCCTGCAGAAATTAGAGCGCCTCAAGGTACACTTGCTGGTGTAAGTTCATTTCAACTACAATTTAGTAATCAAGATATTCATACTCCTGGAGATAAACTTGATGTTTTAGTTGCAATGAATCCAGCTGCTTTAAGAGTTAATATTGATGATTTAAAACCAAATGGTATGATCATTGCAAATACAGCCAATTATACAAACAAAAATTTTAATTTAGCTAGTTATGAGACAGACCCACTAGAAGATGGCACCTTAGATTCATATAAAGTAATTAAAGTTAATATGAATGAATTAGTGAACACAGCTCTTGAAAATGTAGATTTGCCATCTAAAATGAAATCTAGAAGTACTAATATGTTTGCGCTTGGAATATTATACTGGATATATGAAAGAAAACTAGATTCAACAATTGATTTTTTAAATCAAAAATTTAAAAGTAAACCACTAATTGTAGAAGCAAATACTATTGCTCTCAAAGCAGGCTATAATTATGGTGATACTATTGAAGCTATTCGCACAACTTATAGAGTATCTCAGGCTAAATTAAATAAAGGTACATATAGAAATATTATGGGTAACGAGTGTTTAACCTTAGGTCTTATTGCTGCTGCAAATAAAGCTAAATTAGACTTATTTTTTGGTGGCTACCCAATTACACCTGCTAGTGATATTTTGCATATTTTATCAAAGTATAAAAATTATGGAATAAAGACTTTTCAAGCAGAAGATGAAATAGCTGGAATTTGTAGTGCTTTAGGAGCAGCATTTGTAGGTGATTTAGCAATAACTGCAAGTAGTGGACCAGGTATAGCTCTTAAAGGTGAAGCCATGGGTCTTGGAATTATTACAGAATTACCTATTGTTGTAATTAATATACAGAGGGGCGGTCCTTCAACTGGTTTACCTACAAAAACAGAACAATCTGATCTCAATCAAGCTATGTATGGAAGAAATGGAGAATGCCCAGCAGTTGTTATTGCAGCACAGTCAGCATCTGATTGTTTTGATACTGCATTTGAAGCATGTAAAATAGCACTTGAATTTATGGTTCCTGTAGTTTTGCTTTCAGATGGTTACATTGCAAATGGATCAGAACCATGGAAATTACCAGATTTGGACAAACTTCCTGAAATCAAAACTAAAATTATAAATGAAACAAAAGATGAAAAATTTTTACCATACACAAGAGATGAAAAAACTTTGTCTAGAGATTGGGCTTTACCTGGCACACCTGGGTTAGAGCATAGGATAGGTGGACTAGAAAAAGCAGCAAACACAGGAAATGTAAGTTATGATGCCGACAATCATGATTATATGGTAAAATTAAGACAAGATAAAATTGATGTTATTGCAGATTTTATTCCAGAACTTGAAGTTTATGGTAATCCAAAAGGAGAACTTTTAGTATTAAGTTGGGGTGGAACTTATGGGGCATGTAGAGCTGCAGTTCAAAAAGCAAATGCAAATAATATATCTGTTTCACACATCAACTTAAAATATATTAATCCATTCCCTAAAAATTTAGCAGAAATTTTATTAAAATTTAATAAAGTATTAATTCCTGAAATTAATTTAGGTCAATTATCTACAATTATTAGAAGCAAATTTTTAATTGATACTATTAATTTTAATAGAGTATCTGGTAAACCTTATACAACGTCTGATATTTATGAAAAAATTGAGCAAATTATAGAGGAAAGTTAATTATGGCTGAAATAAAAGAAAAATTAAAGAAAAAAGACTTTATCTCTGATCAGGATATTAAATGGTGTCCTGGTTGTGGTGACTACTCTATTTTAAATTCTGTTCAAAAAACTTTTCCTGATTTAGGTGTAGCTAAAGAAGACTTTTTAGTTGTTTCAGGTATTGGTTGTTCAAGCAGATTTCCATACTACATGAATACTTATGGCTTTCATTCAATACATGGTAGAGCTCCTGCGGTAGCAACTGGCGCAAAATTAGCAAATCCAAATCTATCAGTATGGATGATTACTGGAGATGGTGATGCTATGAGTATTGGTGGTAATCATTTCATTCATATTTTAAGAAGAAATGTTGATTTAAATATTTTAATGTTTAATAATAGAATTTATGGATTAACTAAAGGGCAATATTCACCAACATCTGAAGTAGGAAAATTAACAAAATCTACGCCAGTAGGTTCTTTAGATTACCCATTCAACCCACCAAGTTTATCACTTGGAGCTGGAGCTACATTTATAGCGCGTACAATTGATAAAGATATTAAGGGTCAGGGTGTAATTTATAAAGAAAGTCATGAACATAAGGGTTCATCATTTATTGAAGTATATCAAAATTGTAATATATTCAATGATGGAGCATTTTCTGTTTTAACTGATAGAGATACAAAGTTAGATAATGTAATTTATTTAAACCATGGCGAACCAATGAAATTTGGATTTAAAGATAATCCAAAAGGAATAATTCTAGATGGATTTAAGCTTAAAGTCGTTAGTTTAGATAATTGTTCAGAAAATGATTTACTAGTTCATGATAAATTCGATAAAAATTTAGCAATGCTAATTTGTGAGATGACATATGATGAATCACTACCTACTCCTTTTGGAGTTTTTTATGTTGAATCAAAGCCTACTTATGACGAAATGTTTTCTAAGCAAATTGATGGTCAAGTTGAATCTAAAGGCAAAGGTAAATTAAAAGATTTAATTTATACAAATGATACTTGGGTCATAAACTAATTTCAAATTGCTCTTAGGAGATTTAAAATGAGAATAGAAAAAGACACAATGGGTGAAATGAAGCTACCAGATGATAGTTATTATGGTGCTCAAACTCAAAGAGCTGTAGAAAATTTTCAAATAAGCTCCACAAAAATACCTAGATCTATGATTGCAGCAATAGCTATGATTAAAAGATCTGCTGCTATTGTAAACAATAAACTAAATTTCATTGATTCTAAAATAAAAGATGCTATAGTAAAAGCTTGTGATGAAGTCATTCAAGGAAAGTTTGATAATCAATTTGTGGTAGATATTTATCAAACAGGTTCTGGAACCTCTTCAAATATGAATGCAAATGAAGTTATTGCAAATAGGTCATGTGAAATTTTAGGTGGAAATAAAGGAGATAAAAAATTAGTTCATCCAAATGATCATGTTAATTATGGACAATCTAGTAATGATGTAATACCAACCTCAATTCATTTAGCTGCTTCTATTGAAATTTCAAAAAGATTAATACCAGAACTTAAAAAGTTAAAAATATCTCTAGATAATAAAACAAATGAATTTAAAGATATTATTAAAATTGGTAGAACGCATCTTCAGGATGCAACACCAATAACATTAGGTCAAGAATTTTCAGGATATTCAAAGATGATTGAAAATTCAATTATTAGAATAGAAAATGATTTACCTTTTTTATTAAAATTAGCTCAAGGTGGGACTGCAGTTGGTACTGGTATAAATACACACAAAAATTTTGGTAAATTAGTTGCAAATGAATTATCTGTTTCAACAGGATTAGCTTTTTCTGAATCAGATAATCATTTTGAATCACAGGCAACACAAGACAGTATTGTGCATTTTTCAGGTACATTAAAAGCGCTCTCTGTATCACTTTATAAAATTGCAAATGATATAAGATGGCTTGGTTCAGGTCCAAGATCAGGACTAGGGGAACTTGTTTTACCAGCTATACAACCCGGCTCTTCTATTATGCCTGGAAAAGTTAATCCTGTTGTTTGCGAATCATTAATCCAAGTATCTTCTCAGGTTATTGGTTATGATAGTGCAATAACACTTGGAGGTATGGGAGGAGTTTTTGAGTTAAACCTAATGCTACCATTAATTGGATCAAATGTTTTAGATTCTATAAACATACTTTCAAATGGCATGAAAATGTTTAGAGAAAAGCTAATTGATGATCTTAGTGCAAACGAAAAAAAATGTAATGGTTATATTGAAGATAGTTTAGCAATGTGTACATCATTAGCACCTATTATTGGATATGATAAAGCGGCTAGCATTGCTAAAAAAGCATACAAATTAGATAAAACAGTCAGAGAAGTTTGCTTAGAAGATAATATTTTAAGCGAAAATGAATTAAAAAAAATATTAGATCCGTACAGCATGATTCAACCTAATGATGACAATAAAAAATAATAGATACTTTAAACTTTTTTATTATTCCTCATTATTCTTTTTATTAATATTTTTTATCCTTTTATTAAAATTTTTTCAAATTAGTCGTTCAATTGATAATAATACTATTAATCCCAATAGCATGTTTTATGGATTGCCATCTGTTGATTTATTAAAAGATTACAAACCTAAACAGTTATCAAAAATTATTTCATCTGATAATAAAGTTATTTATGAATTCTATGATTTTGACTCAAATAGAGAAGTAATAGATATCAGTAACATACCTGAACATTTAATCAATGCATTGATAGCAAGTGAAGATAGAAACTTTTTTAATCACTATGGTATTCACATTCGTTCTATTGTGAGATCTTTAGCAATTAATATCTTAACAAATGCTAGATCTCAAGGTGGTAGTACAGTTACAATGCAGCTTGCACGAAACCTTTATGATACTAATTTTCAAGATATTGGACATGAAAAAACAATAAATAGAAAAATTAAAGAAATTTTTTTAGCTATTAAGATTGAGCAGGTATATACCAAAAGAGAAATTTTAGAAATGTATTTAAACTCAGTTTATTTTGGTAATATAAAATCTAGACCTATGTGGGGTATTCAAAAAGCATCAAAAATGATTTTTGGGAAAGATGTAAGTAAATTAGAATTGCATGAAAGTAGTTTGCTCATTGGTATTTTACCTGCACCAAATAATAGAGTACCTTTTAGACATCCAATAAATGCTACAAAATATAGAAATTTAGTACTTAATAATATGTTTAATGAAGGATTTATCAATGAAAATGAATTAGAGGTTGCTAAAATTCAAGAACTTCCATTGGAGCCCTCTCTTGATAAAAGAAAATATACACCATATTATGTTCAACATGTAGAAAAAGAGTTAAAAAAATTAAATAATACTAATTATAAAAATGGTGGATTAATAATTCACACAACAATTGATAGTAGAATACAAAATGTATTAGAAAATGCATTTAATGAAGTTTTATCATCTGATAAAAATGGTTTACAGAAAAATTTCAATAATACTATACTTGAAAAAGAAGATATTTATAATGATAGATTAAAGAATATTTGTTCATGCGTAGAAGCAGATAAAGTTAATATTTTTAATGATTCACTTTATATGAACCTTAATAGACAAATATATTCCCTATCTCAAGAATTTGATAATCAAATCGATGTTCAGTTAGTAGAGCAAGGAACTGCAAGTAAGCTTTCAATCCTTAAAAAACAACGAAATTCTATGAGAGATAGTTTACGAAAAGCATGTTTTTCAAATGTGAAAAATATTTTAAAAAATAATGAAATAATACCAAATGATTTACGAAGTAAACTTTTGGTTCAAGGTGCAGCAGTAATTTTTGACATTAAAACTGGTTCTGTGCTTGGTATGGTAGGAGGTAGACAAGAAGATGAATATCATGATTATTTTAATAGGGCTACCTTATCTTCACGACAACCAGGATCAACATTTAAACCGTTTGTTTATTTATCTGCTTTAAATTTAGGGTATTCACCTTCTACTACTTTAATCAATCAAAACGTCTCCATAAAAGATAAAGTAGGATATTGGGTACCTGAAAATTGGAATAATGAAGTTGGAGGAATATACACATTAAGACAAGGTTTATATGGTTCTGTAAATTTAATTTCTGTAAGAATAATGCAAGATTTAGAAATAAATCCTTTATCAATACAGAAGACGGCATATAAATTTAAATTAACAACACCAATTAATCCAGTTCCATCAATTACTTTAGGTTCATCAGAAGTTAAACCAATAGAAATAACTTCAGCATATTCTGCTATTGCAAATTCTGGTACATATTTAAAACCTATGATTATTAATAAAATTATGGATAAAGATGGAAAATTAATTAAGAGTTTCTTACCTCAACCTGAAGTCGTTGAATCAGAAGCATCTTCATATATTTTATTAGATATGATGAGAGATATAGTTGATGAGTATAAATTTAAATTTGATGATACAGATGAAAATGGCAAATATAATGAAGGTGATTATATTTATGGAAGAGGAACAGGAAGTGCTTTGAGAACAAAGTATGATTTTGGATTTACTTATAGGGATTTTGATAAGAATGGCAAATTTAGTAGATATAACCAAAAAGAGATAAACTCATCAGCAATTACTATTCCTTGCGCTGGAAAAACTGGTACAACTAATAAACAAACTGATGCTTGGTTTGTTGGTTTTACACCAGAAATTTCTATGGGAGTTTGGATTGGAATGGATGATAAGAGAGTTAGATTAGGTAAAAATTCATATGGCTCATCAACAGCATTACCAATTTTTGCAAAGACAATGAAACAAATTTATGAAATTGGTGATTATTATTTATTAGGTAACAAGTATGATCTTGACCCATCAAATGATGCATGGGAATATATTCCTAACGGCGTCTCAAAGATAAAAATATGTAACGATAAAAATTCAGAAATATGTATTGCAAATAAGTTTTGTAGACAAAGTTATAATGAGCTTTTTTTAGAAGATTTTGAACCTATAGAATGCAACTAAGCTGATTTTATAGAAACATCTACACCTAATTTACCAGCTATCTCATTCAAATTTTTGCTAACGTTTTTAATATCTATTTTGGATTTTGAGCCAATAATCACATCCATCATAAATAAAGGTGTTGCAGACATTGGAGCATTTTTAATTTTGGTACTAATTTCATCAATATTTATATCTGTTTCTGATAAAAATTTTGAAAACGAATGCACAATACCTTCATTATCTGCTCCATTAATATATAAATGATATTTATTTATAAACTGATTATTTGTATCTGATTCGGTTTCAATAAAATTAAATGATAAAGACTTAATTTGGTTAAGCTTATCTCTTAATATTTCAATTTTATTATTATTAATATCAATTAATACTAAAAGTGCAAATTCAGTTTCTAATCTAATCATTTTACTTGTTTCAATATTTCCATCATTTATATTAATAATAGAAGAAATTTCTGAAACAATCCCTTTTCTATCAGGGCCATTAGCTGAGATGATGAGCTTTGAACGCATACTTAATATATTAATTTATAGTGACTTGGCAATTGATTTTTTATTTGTATAGATTCATTAATAAATTTACTTGCAATTAAAAGTTTATTCTGATCAGAACCAAAAACTTCAAAAATAGGTTCATTTTTTTTTATTAATTCCCCGTGTTTTTTAAAAAATCTAATTCCAGCTTGTGGGTCCACAGTATCTTCGATTTTTTTTCTTCCACCCCCAACTTCTATTATGGCCATTCCAATACGTTTTGTATCTTTTATACTTAAGTAACCTTCAACATTAGATTTAATTATTTTTCTTGATTTTGGATTTAAATATATAGATTTCATTTTACCACCATGTGCAAATATCATTTTTTCAAATTTTTCATATGCCGACCCATTATTAATTACTTCTTTTATTTTTTTGGTAGGATTTTTTATACCAACTAAAGAAAGACACTTTTCAGCTAAATGATAAGTTACTTTTTTTAGATCTTCCGGACCCTCTCCTTTCAAAGTATTCAAAGATTCGATTACTTCACATAATAAACCTGAATAATTACCTAAAGGTTGATTCATATCTGTTATTGAATATTTGACCTTTAGGTTAGATTTTAGACCAATATCTTTTAAATATTCTCCTAATATTTTTGCTTCATTAATATTTTTCATAAATGCGCCATTGCCAATTTTGATATCCATAACTAAATGATTAATACCTTCAGCTATTTTTTTACTTAAAATACTTCCACATATCAATGGATTAGATTCAATTGTTGCTGTTAAATCTCTTAAGGCGTAGATTTTTTTATCTGCGGGACAAATTTCATTAGTTTGACCAATAATTGAAACGCCTATTTCTTTTACAATATTTTTAAATTTATCAACACTTAAAAAACCATTATAATCTTTTATTGACTCTAGTTTATCAAGTGTGCCTCCAGTATGACCTAAGCCTCTTCCAACAATCATGGGAACATAACAATTACAAGCTGCTAAAATTGGACCGAGAATTAAGGAAACTTTATCTCCAACACCACCTGTTGAGTGTTTGTCAACAATTGGTCCATTAAGTTTAGTGAATTTGATTTTTTTACCTGAGTTTGTTAAGCATTGTGTATAGTATGCGGCTTCCAGGTTAGTCATACCATTCAAATAAACTGCCATTAGCCATGCAGAAATTTGATAATCAGGAACACTACCATTTGTGAATGAATTTACAATTGATTCAATATCTTCTTTTGAATGTTCTTTGCAATTTTGTTTATTTTTAATTAGCTCATACATTATTTTTTTAACCTTAATATTAAAAGCCCAAACCCTAAAACTATTAAATTTGGTACCCACATTGAAAGTATTGGATTAAACATATTTTTATCTGCTAATTGTTCACCTCCAACAATTAAAATATAATAAAGTATAAAAAACATTAGGCTGATTGACATACTTACTGCCATGTTGCCTCTTTGCATTTTTATGCCTAATGGTGCACCTATTAATAAAAAAATAATACTAGCAATTGGTATGGCAAATTTTTTATGAATTTCTACAGTATTTCTATTAATTTTATTTATACTTCTATCAATATTTTTCATATAGCCAGAAATTATTGTTTTATTAGCTTTTGCTTTTACATTATATATTTTTTTTTGATCCTTATCAGATATTTTATTTAATGAATCAATATTTTCATTTTCTAAAACACTTAATAAATTATTAAAATCAATATTAGTTGTGTCAATATTAAATAAATCTAATCGCTTATTAATTTTATTTTTTAAATATGATATTTTATTAGTCAATGAATCAATATTGTGATTTAACATTCTTAGAGTTAATTCTCTATCTCCTCTAACATATTTTATTTTTCTATTGTTACTTTTATCTATTGGAACACTAAGTTTATAATTTTTAAAATTTATCTGTCTGTATTCTTCGTTGATGGAAATTCTTTCATGTATAGCGCCATCAAAAAGATTAAACATAATACTTTCATCATTACTACTAAGAATAACAGAATCAGCAATAACACTTCTATTTAATCTATTATTAAATACTTGATGAATGATAATATCATAAAATTTAGATTTATTTTCTTTATCTCTGGTTTTAAACTTGACAATATGATTAGGAATTAAATCAGAGTAAATATTCTCATCAAATTCTACATCTGGTCTCTTTTTTGAAAGTTCGTGATTTAGCTGTCTAGCTTGATAGTTCATTGCAGGTAAAATATTACAGCTAAAATAGATTGTGATAATTGCAATAGCAATTGATATTAATAATGAGGGTTTAATTATATCTGAAATACTGATTCCAGTTGACTTAAAGCCAACAACTTCATTATCAGATGATAATTTACCATATGTTAAAATAGATGCTACTAAAACTGCCATTGGAATTGCCATTGCAATAATCCATGCAGTATTATAAAATAGAAGATTTAATAAAAAAATAAAGTCAAAACCTTTACCTAAAAATTTATCTAATAATTTTATCATCAATTGTATTAATAAAATTGTATATATAATAGAAATTGAAATCAAGAAGGATCTAATAAATTCTTTAAGGATATATCTATTTAAAACTTTCATAGTTAGAATTTAAAATATATAGATAGTATATAAAACAAGGAACTTAATTAAATTTAATTTGCTTTAAATACCCTAATCAAACTAATTTAAGGCCCGAGAATTTGTTCGAGGTGTAGCGTAGTCCGGTTAGCGCACCTGCTTTGGGAGCAGG
>CENP01112668.1_pt1 | contig 16223 bp, 11 predicted proteins | sample 361281 | NCBI WGS metagenome assembly CENP01 (sample SAMEA2591122, study PRJEB7988) | marine metagenome | biome: marine biome (ENVO:00000447); feature: deep chlorophyll maximum layer (ENVO:xxxxxxxx); material: saline water (ENVO:00002010), including plankton (ENVO:xxxxxxxx) | depth 70 m
TACTTTATTAAATATAAAATAGGAGCAAATGTTTCTTGATGAACAATCTTTAAGGAATGATCAACTTCAGCAATTGCGGGTTTTACATAACATCCACTTTTGTAATGATCTCCAGAAAGAACCTCACCTTCTACTAACCAATGTCCACCTTCTTTATTTACTTGAGATATCGCATTCTGATATGATTCTACAGCAAGTTTATCAATAAGAGGCCCAACATGATTATTAGTGTCAAGAGGATCTCCAATCTTAATTTGATTATATGCTTTAATTAATGCGTCTTTTACTTTTTCATAAATTTTTTCATGAACAATTAATCGTCTGGTAGATGTACATCTTTGACCACAAGTTCCAACTGCACCAAAAACTGACCCCATTATTGTCATTTTTAAATCAGCTTCAGGTGTAACAATTATTGCATTATTTCCTCCAAGTTCAAGTAATGTTTTTCCTAATCGAGCACCAACTTTCTCAGCAACAATCTTACCCATCCTAGTTGAGCCTGTTGCAGATATCAAGGGTATATCTTTGCTTTGTGATAGCATTTCACCAATTTTATAATCACCATTGATTATACATGAAACACCCTCAGGAATATTATTTTCTTTAAGTACTTCAGCAATAATTTTTTGACTTACAATACTACATAGTGGAGTTTTTTCACTCGGTTTCCAAATTGTAACATTACCACAAACCCATGATAATGCAACATTCCAACTCCAAACTGCTACAGGAAAGTTAAATGCAGATATGATACCAACAATTCCTAGGGGATGATATTGTTCATACATTCTATGAGTAGGTCTTTCAGAATGCATTGTTAATCCATGGAGTTGTCTTGATAGTCCGACTGCAAAATCACATATATCAATCATTTCTTGAACTTCACCTAGGCCTTCTTGATACGATTTACCCATTTCATATGAAACTAGGGTTCCAAGTAGTTCTTTTTCTTCTCTTAGTTTATTTCCAAACTGACGAACGAGTTCACCTCTTTTTGGAGCAGGGATTTCTCGAAATTCTTTAAATGCTTTTTTAGAAACTTGAACAATGTGATCAAAATCATTTTTTGATCCAGAAGAAATCTCTCCAATCAACTTTCCATTGACTGGGGAATAACTTTCTATTTTTTCTCCAGAACTAAACCATTCTGAACCCGTTGAACATCCATGACTTAATTTATTAAGCCCATACTTATTAAATAATTGATTTAAATCTTTCATATCTATATTTTTGAAACTCTAACGGTGTTAACCATTCCTTTTAAATGAATAGGCATAGATGTTAAATTTATCACCTTATCATCTTTATGAAGATATTTGTTATCAAATGCTATCTTATTTATCTCTTCAACAGTTTTATCAGTACTTTCTGTACTGTCATAATAAAATGCTTTTACACCCCAAAGAAGATTTAGTTGAGTTAAAATTCTTTTATTGGAAGTGAAAACTAAAACATGTGTCTTAGGTCTCCAAGATGAGATTTGATAGGCTGTATAACCACTATTGGTAAGTGTACTAATAGCTTTAGCATTTGTATCATTAGCAATTTTTGCTGCATAATAGCAAATAGACTTTGTTATAAACCTTTCAGAATCATAATCTGTTGGATGTTTGTGTTTAAGTGAAATTAAATTTGAATTTTCCACTTTACCTATAATACTTGAGATTGTCTGAATCACTTCAATAGGGTGCTTACCAACTGAGGTTTCACCAGACAACATTACTGCATCAGCTCCATCCATAACTGAATTGGCTACGTCATTTACTTCTGCTCTATTTGGATTAAGACTCTCCATCATACTCTCCATCATTTGAGTTGCAATTATAACAGGAATTCTAGCTTTTTTCGCTTTATAAACAAGCTTTTTTTGAATTAATGGAACCTCAGTAGCATTAATTTCCACTCCTAAATCTCCCCTTGCTACCATTACTCCACTTGCATACTTCATAATATTATCAATATTTTTTACCCCTTCAGGTTTTTCAATTTTTGCAATTACTGGTATTCTGTGATCTGTATTCTTTTCTAATAATTTGATTAAAGATTTTACATCAGATTCATGTCTTACAAATGAGAGAGCAATCCAGTCAACATTCTGTTTAGCTGAGAATATGGCATCTTTAATATCTTTTTCAGTAAGTGCAGGTTCAGAGATATTCGTGTTTGGCAGGTTAAACCCTTTATTTGAAAAAAGATTACCTCCCTGAATTACTTTGGCATTAATTTCATCTTTTTTATTTGTATCAGTAACTTTTAAAATTATCTTTCCATCATCAATTAAAATCTTTTCACCTGTATTAATTTCTTTAGGAAGATTTTGATAATTGATAAATATCGTTTTTTCATCTCCAATAAATTCTTCATCTGTTTTAATCGAAATCTCATTGCCATCTTTAAGATTTGTATCAGGTCTTATATCACCAACTCTAAGTTTCGGACCTTGAAGATCAGCAAGAATTGAAGTATTAGTATTTAGCTTAGTATTAACTTGTCTAATGTCTTTAATTAATGCTTCAGCTTGCTCATGACTTGAATGCGAAAAATTAATTCTTAATACATCTACTCCCTCATTTATAAGCTTTTCAATGCAATTAGCAGAAGAGGTAGACGGACCTAGTGTTGCAATAATTTTTGTTTTTTTTATCCTTTTCATATATCTAGATTAAAATTTTCTAAAAGTTCGTTGTTTGGAACTTTATAAACTAGTGAGATATTTGGAATTTCTGACATTTTATCAATCAAATTTGATGTTGAAAAATAACAGTTTTGTTTAATAAAGAAATCAATTTCTCTGTATGACTCTATCAAAGATAACTCTTTTGTGTTTGTGAAACTAAAAAGGGAATCTGTTAGTTTGGTTTCCTTAACTTCTACATTTAGCTTATTTACAAAAAGTTCAAAATCAATTCCTTTTTGTTTGTTTTTCCAATTATAGTGTGGAATATGGAATGAATTTTCAATTGTTAAATCATTCTCTGATCTAACAAAATTTGTAAAGCAATATTTATTGATTTGAAAGGCTAAAGAGAAGATTTTTAAATTGGAATGTATAGCAACTATCTTAAATTTCTCTTGAATACTTGAATCTAATTTTAAAACCTTTTTGATACTTTAGAATTTAATGCTAATCAACCTTTTTAAATATAACACACGCATTATGTCCTCCAAATCCAAATGTATTCGACATTGCTATATCTACAGATCTTTTTTGAGCAGAGTAAAATGTAAAGTTCAATTTAGGGTCAATATTATCATCATCATTAAAATGATTGATTGTAGGAGGAATAATCCCATGTTTCATTGCTAAAATACATGAAATTGCTTCAACAGCTCCAGCAGCACCAAGAAGATGACCAGTCATAGATTTTGTTGAATTAATATTTAGTTTGTAGGCGTCATCTTGAAAAACCTCTGTTATAGCTTTGCTTTCTGCTACATCACCAAGAGGTGTAGAAGTTCCATGCATGTTTATTAGATCAATATCACTTGTTTGTATATTAGCGTCCTGCAAACAGTTTTTCATTACTTTTATCGCACCCCTTCCGTCTGGATGAGGAGCTGTCATATGATAAGCATCGCAAGATAAACCACCACCAATAACTTCTGCATAAATTTTAGCTCCTCTGTTTACAGCATGTTCATAATCCTCTATTATTAATGACCCCGCACCTTCTCCTAAAACAAATCCATCTCTATCTCTATCAAATGGTCTTGATGCAGTATTAGGATCATCATTTCTTGTAGATAATGCATGCATTGCATTAAACCCGCCGACACCAGCAATAGTAACTGGAGCTTCTGAGCCACCAGCCACAATAACATCAGCATATCCAACTCTAATGTATGTTAGAGCATCGATTAAGGCATTTGAAGATGAAGCACAAGCTGAAACAGTCGCGTAATTAGGGCCTTGAAAGCCATATTTCATAGCTATCAATCCTGAAGCTATATCTGGAATCATTTTAGGAATCATAAATGGATTAAACCTTGGAGTTCCATTACCTTCTGAAAAATTCAATACTTCGTTTTGAAAAGTTTCTAATCCACCAATTCCAGATCCCCAAATTACTCCAACTCTGTCAAGGTTAGGATTTGACTCTAAAAGCCTAGAGTCTTTAACAGATTCGGAGGCGGCTACAATTCCGTACTGAGTAAAACGATCATACCTTCTAAATTCCTTTTTTTCAAAATGATTAGCAGGATCAAACCCTTTTAATTCACAAGCAAATTTAGTCTTGAATTCTGATGCATCAAAATGAGTAATTTCAGAACACCCACTAGTACCACTAATCAATCCATTCCAATATGAATCTAAGTCATTGCCAATTGGAGTTAAAGCTCCCATACCAGTAACTACAACTCTTCTTAATGTCATTAAATTAAATTTTTATTTTGCTTTTTCAATAAACTCAATAGCTTGACCCACAGAGACAATATTCTCAGCTTGATCATCAGGTATCTGAATATCGAATTCTTTTTCAAATTCCATAATTAGCTCTACTGTGTCTAGAGAGTCAGCTCCTAAATCGTTTGTAAAACTAGCTTCAGGAACTACTTCGTTCTCATCAACTCCTAATTTATCTACTATTATTGCTTTTACTCGTGAAGAAATATCTGACATAATATGTTTATTTATGAGTTAAGTTGATAAAATTAAAAAACTTTTATCAAAACTCGTCTTTAAATCGAAATTATACCTTTATTTTTAAAACAAAAAGTTTTTTTCAAATATATTGAAGCGCTATCACTATTTATGAAAAAACAAATAGTCATTTTTATTTCAGGTAAAGGATCAAACGCTCTAAACATTATAAATTATTTTAGTGAAACTGAAAACTTAATGGTTTCACATGTTTATTCAAATAACAAAAAATCCCCTTTTTTCGATCATAAATTGGATTCTAATATAAAGGTTTCGTTTTTCAAAAATGAAGATCTTAACACAAAAGTTTTTAAGGAATTACAGTATATAAAACCAGATTTAATTGTACTTGCTGGTTTTTTGAAAAAAATACCTACATCATACATAGATTACTTTAAAAAAAGGATTATTAATATTCATCCATCTTTACTCCCAAAGTATGGTGGTAAAGGAATGTATGGCTCAAGAATTCATGATAACGTAATAGAAAACAATGAAACAGAAACAGGAATTACTATTCACTATGTTTCAGAAAAATATGATTCAGGAGAAATAATATATCAGAGAAAAATAGTTGTAGATGATATTGATACAGCTAAAACAATAGAGAAAAAAATACATAAGTTGGAACATAAATATTTACCAAAAATTATTGAATCTATTTTAATTTAAATGAGCAGATTAATAAAAATATATACTGATGGCTCTTCAATAGGAAATCCTGGACCAGGTGGATACGGTATTGTTATGTTAATTGATAAAGAAGGCTACAAAAAAGAATTTAGTCAAGGTTTTAAGCTTACAACAAATAATAGAATGGAGCTCCTTGCTGTAATTATAGCTCTTGAGAAAATAAAAATTAAAAACACTAATGTTAATATCTATACTGATTCTAAATATGTGTCAGATGCTGTTGAAAAAGGATGGCTATTCAATTGGGTAAAAAAAGATTTTAAAAACAAAAAAAATCCAGACCTTTGGAAAAGATTTTTAAAAATATATGGTGATCATAACATAAAATTTCACTGGGTTAAGGGACATAATAACGATTTTTATAATGAAAGATGTGATTTTTTAGCTAATCTTGCTGCTAAGAATTCAAAACTAATCGAAGATATAGGATATAATAATAATTTAAATTAAACGAATGTCTAAAAAATCACTTTTAATTGTTGCCTCTCTAGCATATGATGGAATTGAAACTATAGAAAATAAAGTTGATAATATTTTAGGTGGAGCTGGAACATACATATGTTTATCTCTTAAACATTTTGAAAGTGAATACTCCATTATATCTGTTGTTGGAAATGATTTTAAAAGTCAGGATTTGAAACTTTTAGAATCATGTGGAGTTGATATATCTGGAATTAAAATTGAAGAAAATGATAAAACATTTTATTGGAGTTGTATATACACAGATAACTTCAAAGAAAGAATTACAACAAAAACAGAGTTAAATGTGATGGCAAATTTTAATCCTGTTATTTCAAATGAAAAATCAAAACCAGATATTTTACTCCTAGGAAATCTTCATCCTGAAATTCAACTATCAGCCATCAATCAGTTAAATAACAAGCCGTCTGCTATAATTTTAGATACAATGAATTACTGGATTGAAAATTTCTGGGAAACTGTTAAAGAAGTTATTTCAAAAGTTGATATTATATCTATAAATGATGAAGAGTCAGAAATGATTACTGGACAAAAAGATATTAGTAAAGCTGCAAGTGCTTTACACGCTATGGGGCCTAAGTTTGTTATTATTAAAAAAGGAAAAAAAGGTGCAGAATTATTTAATTATAAAAAAAGATATGTAACAGGTGTATATGATGTTGAAAAAGTTTTAGATCCAACTGGAGCAGGAGACTGTTTTATAGGAGGTATTTCAGGCTTCTTATCCCAATCTGATAAAATATCATTTGAATCAATAAAATCAGCAATTGACTATGGGACTTCTTTAGCATCTTTTAACGTAGAAGAGATGGGAACTAAAAACTTATTAAATTTGTCAATGAATGATATCCAAAAAAGAGTCAATAAATTAAAATAGGTGAGTGATCAAATAAAACATGAATGTGGAATTGCTTTAGTTCATCTAAAAAAGCCACTTGGCTTTTACACTCAAAAATATGGTTCACATATGTATGGAGTGGATAAGATGTTTTTGATGATGGAAAAGCAAAAGAATAGGGGACAGGATGGTGCTGGATTTGCTAGTATTAAATTTGATTTAAACCCAGGTCAAAAATATTTTTATAGAGTCAGGTCATTCGAACAACAAGCAATTCATTCAATTTTTAAGAAAATTAATAAAAAAATCAACTCATTTATTAAATCTGAAAAAATTAAAAAAGGATCCAATTTATTTTATGAGCAAACACCATTTTTAGGAAATGTGATGTTAGGTCATCTTAGGTACGGTACATACGGTAAAAATTCAATAGAATATGTTCAGCCTATGATGAGACAAAACAATTGGATGAATAGAAACTTAATTTTAGCTGGAAACTTTAATATGACAAACACAGATGAGTTGTTTCAAAGTTTAGTAAAATTAGGTCAACATCCTAGAGAGCAATCAGACACTATTACAATAATGGAAAAAATTGGCCATTTTTTAGACTCTGAAGTAATATCAGGATACAATAGGTTGAAGAAAAAAGGAGTTGAAAAGTCTGATATGCCTCCAATAATTGAAAAAGGTTTAAATATTGAAAAAATCTTAAAAAAATCATCTAAAAAGTGGGATGGAGGATATGCAATTGCTGGAATGATTGGTCATGGTGATTCTTTTGTATTAAGAGATCCTCATGGTATTAGACCTGCCTACTTCTATGAAGATGAAGAGGTTGTGGTTGTTGCATCAGAGAGACCAGCAATTCAAACAGTATTTGATGTATCGTATACTGATATAAACGAAGTTCCAAGGGGAAATGCATTAATAATTAAGAAAAATGGAGAAACCTATATCAAAGAAATATTAAAGCCACAAATTAATAAACCTTGTTCATTTGAAAGAATATATTTCTCAAGAGGATCTGATGCTGACATCTACAAAGAAAGAAAAATGTTAGGAAGTCTATTAATTCCTCAAATAGAAAAATCTATAAAAAAAGATTATTTAAACACGGTTTTTTCTTTTATACCTAATACAGCCGAAACATCCTTTTATGGATTAATAGAAAGAGCTAAAAAGCATAATCCTAGAATTGAAAAAATAGCAGTCAAAGACGCAAAATTAAGAACCTTTATATCTGCAGATAAAGGGAGAGAAGATTTAGTAGCTCATGTATACGATATAACTTATGGTGTAATTCAAAATTCTGATAATCTTGTAATTATTGACGACAGCATTGTTAGAGGGACCACTCTCAGGGAGAGTATATTAAAGATGCTTTTTAGATTAAATCCTAAAAAAATAGTTATTGTTTCAAGTGCACCTCAAATTAGATATCCAGATTGTTATGGTATTGATATGGCTAAAATTGAAGACTTTATAGCATTTAGAGCTGCAATTGAGATTCACAGAGACAATGGCACATATGAAAGTGTAATTGAAAAAACATACATTAAATGTAAAACTTCAAATGAATCTGGTATCTACAGAAAAAATCATGTAAAAGATATTTACAAAGATTTTTCTCCAGAACAAATTTCCTTTAAGATGTGTGAAATGTTAGTCGATGAAAATACTAATATTGAATTAGACATAATTTTTCAAAAAGTTGAGAATCTGCACAAGGCTTGCAAAAATCATAAAGGAGATTGGTATTTTACAGGTAATTACCCAACACCAGGAGGAAATAAAGTTGTGAATCAAGCCTTTATAAATTTTGTTGAAGGTAAGTCAGCTAGAGCTTACTAGCGATCATAACAAAAAATAATTTCTAAATAAGTTTTGTTTATAAAAAAAATATCCTAACTTGAGTGAACCAGAACATAAGTAGGTTAAGTTCATGGTAAGATTTGGGGCAAAAAAGGGGATTTATCCCCTTTTTTTATTTCCCTAAAAATCTTTTATTTACTTCATCCCAATTTATCACATTGAAAAATGCATTTATATAATCAGGCCTTCTATTTTGATAGTTTAAATAGTATGCATGCTCCCACACGTCTAGACATAGTATTGGATTTCCTCCACAACCATTTGGCATTAAAGGGTTATCTTGATTTGCACTAGAACATATCTCAAGTTTCCCATTTTCATTAGAACACAGCCATGCCCAACCAGAACCAAATCTTGTTGCTGCTGCCTTACTGAATTCTTTTTTGAAATTTTCAAATGATCCAAAATTAGAGTCTATAGATTCTGATATCTCTGATTTTGGTTCTCCTCCACAGTTAGGACCCATAATTTCCCAAAATAAATTATGGTTATAATAACCACCTGCATTATTTCTTAATCCACTATTATCAAGATCCAATGTTTTTAGTATCTCTTCGATGTTTTTATTTTCATTTTCAGAACCGGAAATAATATTATTTAAATTATTAGTGTAGCCATTATGATGTTTTCCATAATGAATTTCCATAGTTTTTGCATCTATGTTAGGTTCTAATGCTTCAAAAGCATAATTTAATTTTGGTAATTCGAATGCCATAATTTTTTTTTATAAAATTAGGATAATTTTATTAAGTTTCACTATTAAATATGGACTACTCTTTTAAAATAATAAATTCATCAGCAGGATCTGGTAAGACCTTTAATCTTGCAATTGAATATATATGTAGATTGCTAAGGAGTAAAGATGATGAACATTTTAAGGCAATGTTAGCTTTAACTTTTACAAATAAAGCTTCAGTTGAAATGAAAGATCGAATATTGTTCTACTTGTCTGATCTTAAACATCAAAGAAATAAAATTATTCAGGAAATTATTTCTAATAAAACAGGTTTAGATCAATTGAATATCAAAAAAAAATCTTCTAATACTTTAGAAAAAATCTTATATAATTATACATACTTCAATGTAATTACAATAGATAGTTTTACAAATAATATTATTAAAATTGTAAGTGAGGGTATAGAAAATGAAAATGATTCACTTATTGAACTAGATAGTTCAGTTTATTTAGATCAAGTTATTGAAGAATTGTTTTCTGATATAAATGAGGATAATCAATTAAAAGAATTGCTCACAGAATTTGCTAAGTTTAAGCTTACAATTAACAAGAGTTGGGATATTTCTTATGATCTAAAAGACTTTGGACTATTCATTGATAAAGAATCAAATAGAGCACAGGTCAAGTATTTTAAAAAAATAAATTTTAATTCATTTTCTGAAATAAAAAGTCAAATAGTTCAAATTAAAAATCAAAATAACATAGCTATTCGAGACTTATTGAAAAACACAATAGATTTACTTCATAATAATGGTTTAGATGATGATGATTTCAGAGGAGGATATTTTACTAAGTATTTAAAAAACTCAATTAATGAAGATAATTTTTCTTTAAAGGAATCAATTGAAAACTCTCTAAGAGGAAAATCAAATTTATATAATACTACTCTTGAAAAAAGCAAAGCACAAAGTATTGAAAATATAAGACCAATTCTTCTCTCTAATTACTTACAAATTAAAAAACTACTCTTAGATATTTATAAGATAGACTCAACGTTATCGTTTCTTCCATCCTTAGCACTAATTTCAAGATTTGAGGAAAAGATAGACAAAATACAAAGTGAGAATAAAATTCGACTTATAAGCAAATTCAATTCTCAGCTTAATTTATTAATAAAATTAAATGAGGCGCCATATATTTACGAGAAGCTAGGATCAAGATATATTGATTTTTTTCTTGATGAGTTCCAAGACACATCTGAACTTCAGTGGCAAAATTTGATTCCTCTAATTTCAAATTCTATTCATAGTGAATCTCATGATGGATCAAAAGGATCTCTTCTAATTGTTGGTGATCCGAAACAATCAATTTATAGGTGGCGAGGAGGTAAGTTTAATCAATTTGTAAATTTAATATATAATCGTACAAATCCTTTCCATTTTACTCCGATTCTGGAGAATACAGATATTAATTATAGAAGCTGTAAAGAAATTGTAAATTTCAACTCAGATTTTTTTACTTTTTTATCCAATAAATTAGAACTAGAAATATATAATTCAGCTGACTTAAATTTCCAACAAAAGTCATACAAAAAAAACAATGGACATGTATCGATTAATGTTTCTGAAAATGAATCCTTTTATTCAAATATAGAGGATCAGATTTTAGATTTGTTAAGTAGAGGATACTCTCCCTCTGAGATAATTATTTTAGTTAGAAAAAATAGATATGCAAAAGAGTTGATTGAAAATATTAATAATTCAAAATTTAATTTGATTTCAAGTGATATTCTTCAAATTAATAATTCTGATAAAGTTCAATTTATTATTTCAATTTTTAAATTAAGTCTAAAAGGGAATGATTATGCTGAAAGAAAAAGAGTTATAAATTTTCTCTTTAATGAAGATTATTTTGAAAACAGCTACGAAAGCCTGAATCAATGTTTTTTTATAAATCTTTCAAAAGCTAGTTTAGAAGATTTTTTCTCAAAAATATCAAGAGAAAATAAATTTGAGTTTAAACACTTTTTATGCTTGGGTATTTTGGATGCATTGAAATACTGTTCATCTATTTTCAAGCTAAATACAAATGATCCATTTATAATTGCTTTAATTGATAATATATTTGAATTTCTAGATAGTAATGATAATTCAATTAAAACCTATCTTAACTATTGGAATAAAAAATCAGAAAAAATAAACTTAAGTATATCTGATAATCAAAATTCAATAAGTATATCTACAATTCATAAATCAAAAGGTCTTGAATTTCCTGCAGTTATAATCCCCATTTATAATGATAGACTAGATGAAAATAGTAATAAGGATTTAGTTTGGTTGTATGAACCTTTTGATAAGCTAAATAATTTGCAATGGATCTTAATGAGAAAAACAAAAAATCTTCTTTATATGGGGGATATTGCAAAAGAAATATTTGAGAGCAGTATTCTTAATAATCTGTTAGATTCAATTAATTTACTTTATGTCGCTTTTACACGAGCTGAAAATGAACTTTTTATTATTTCAAAAAAAGACAATTCAGGAGTTAATACATTCTCTGGTTTAATCCAAGAATTTTTAGATCATAAGTCAATTTCAGATAATTATGCATTAGGCAAAAAAATAATTAACAAAAATAATTTAAACATAACTAAGCCTAAGCCAATTGATTCAAAGAAGAAAAAAATTAATATAATTTCTACTTCAAAAAACGTTAAACAGGCAAAGTATTTGTCAGAAACTCTTTCAAAAATCTATAGTAAAGATAAATCTGCAAAAGTTTATGTTTTTTTTGCAAATGAAAAGCTGAAAAAGCTGGTTAGTTTTTATGATAACAATCTTAATTTAAAATTTTCATCAAATTATCATCCTTTTGACTCTAAAGTATCAAAATATGATCATCTTATAATTACTAACATGAATGAGGGTTTTTTCCCTTTTAGTGATATTAAAGAGGGTGTTTTACCGAAATTAGAAAAGCAAAATTTTGATAATTTGTCTCAATATGATCAAGAAAATATGGTGTCAACTGTTTTTTATAAACTAATTGAAAACTCAAAAGAAGTTTACTTAATTTATGATTCAGACCTTAACTCTTTTATGAGTGGAGAGGAAAGCAGATATATCAAACAATTAGAACTATTAAAAACAGATTCTCACATTTGTGAAAGAAAGGTGATTGAACAAAAAGTTAAAATTGAAAAAAATGAATCAACCATAATTATAAAAGATGATTTAATTAATCAAAGACTTGATACTATTCTTAAAAAAGGAATATCAGCTTCTACTTTAAATCTATTCATAAAAAACCCTTATTTATTTTATGAGCAAAAAATACTAGGTATTAATGATTTTGAGGATACAAAATATTTAAACTATATGGATCAGGGAACACTCATTCATAAAGTAATTGAAAAAATATATGAACCCTATATAGGATTAAATCTTGAGATAAAACATATAGACTCAATGAAAAAGGAACTAGTAAACGAATCAGTAAATTCGTTTACTGAGCTATACTCAAAAGAACCCCAAGGAAAGAACTTAATATTTATAGAAGTATTAAAAGAGTATATTAATAATACTTTAGATTATGAAAGAGATCAATTAGAAAATCAAAAAGCAAAGATTAAAATTATATCATTAGAACAAAAAATATCTACTAACTTAAAAGTTAAGAACAACGATGTAAAGCTTAATGGAATTATTGATAGAATTGATTTATTTAATGGAGAATTAAGAATTATTGATTATAAATCTGGATCAGTAAAGCAAGGGGTATTAGATTTAAAAAATATTGAGAATATTAAAAAAGATTATAAATACTCTTACCTACTCCAGTTACTTTTTTATAAATATTTAGCTGCAAGCTTTTATGAAAACAAGGAAATTAAAGATGTAGGAATATGCTATCTAAAAAAAAGAAACTCTCCCTTTCAATTCATTTCAAATCACTCAACATTATCTCTTGACGAAATTCAAAAAATATTATCAGATATAATTTTGAATATTTTAGAAACAAATGAATTTATCGACTCGGGAAATCCTTTGTAACTATATTAGAAACAATCTTTCCTGAAATAAGAGAAGGAGGAACACCAGGCCCAGGAACTGTTAGCTGTCCTGTGAAATATAGACCTTTTATTTTTTTACTTTTAATTTTTGGTTTAAAGATTGAAGTCTGAAATAATGTGTTAGCTAGTCCATATGCATTGCCTTTATAGGAATTATAGTCGCTCTTAAAATCTTTGACACAAAATGATTTTTTATATACTATATGATCACTAATTTTCTCTCCAGCAATCTCCTCAATTCTTTTAAGCACAACTTGTAAATATTCATCTCTAATATTTTCTTCATCTTTTAAATCTGGTGCAATAGGAATTAGTATAAAACAATTTTCATGTCCTTCTGGAGCCATATTTTGGTCAGTTAAAGAAGGAAAATTTAAGTAAAAAAGTGGGGATTCCGGCCATCTGGGATTATCGTAAATTTCAGAAGCATGTTTCCTGAAATCACCATCAAAAAATAAATTATGGTGACTAAGTTTTTCAATTTTTTTATTTAAACCAATATAAAATAACAGTGAAGAAGGAGCAAATGTTTTTTTATCCCAATACGAATCAGAATAATTTTTTAGATGATTTGGAATAAGTTTTTCTGTATGATTATAATCTGCTCCACTTATTACAATATCACACAAAAAAGTATTTCCATTAGCAATAACTCCGGTTACTTTATTATCAGTAACTAATATTTCGTCAACTTGATGTTCAGATTTAAATTTTACTCCTTTTTCTAATGCAAGTTCAATCATCGATTCAACTACTCTATGCATACCTCCTTTTTCAGGGAACCAAGTTCCTAAACCAAAATCTGCATGATTCATTATATTATAAAACGCTGGAGTGTTTTCTGGTTTTGCACCAAGAAAAAGAGCTGGAAATTCAAGAATTTGTCTCAGCTTGTTATTTTTAAAGTATTTAGCTACTTCAGATTTTATATTAGTGGCAAAGTATCGTAATCGTTTAATTGTTCCTAATGTGATTAATTCTAAAACAGACTCTCCAGGCTTATAGACAACTTTTTCCATAGCAATGGAATAATTTTGTTTTGCCTCTGCCATAAATTTCATCAACTTTTTTGATGAACCTTTTTCATGTTCTTCAAAAGTCTGACTTATTTTTTCAAGATTATCTCCTATTTCTATAAAGTCATTTTTAGCAAAATAAACACGGTAAGCAGGGTCTAATTTTTTTAGATTGTAATAATCATCAACACTTTTGTTAAAATCATTAAAGTACTTCTCAAAAACATCTGGCATCCAGTACCATGAAGGACCCATATCAAAAGTGAACCCTTGTTCTTTGAATTTTCTAGCTCTACCACCAAATGATTTATTTTTTTCAAGTATAGTCACATCATAGCCTTTATCTACTAAATATGTAGAAGCAGAAATTGAGGAAAACCCAGAACCAATAATTATAATTTTTTTAGTCATTTTTAGAAGTCATGTAGTCATAAAAAACAGCACCTAAAACTACAATCATTGAGAGAATAACTATAAACACAACAAATGATTTACTCATATTTAAAAGATTGAATGATAAAAGTATAAAATATCGTAGATTTAGCTAAATTATGATAGCGTTTTTAGATAAGAAATTTTTATTAGTTATAATTCTAATTACATCTTGTAATCAAACTGTAGACATAAACTCTAATTTAGAAGATGAATCAGAAAAGATAATTGAAGCAATTTTTGAAGTTCCACTTATACTTGAAGATGAATTTAAACAAGAAAACAATCTTGACGATTGGTCTGAATTCATTCGTCTTGAATATAATATTTTAGCCTTAGCAAATTCAGTTTCAGGGTATCTGGAAAATGATTTCAATTATATATCAGAAACATTAAATTCCCTTGGTAACAACTCAGATGATATATTGGGTTCAGAGTTTCAATTATATCATGATCGACTTGAAATTAAGGGTAGAATGAAACTTTTAAATATTCAAATACAAAAAACCAAGTTAAATATTAAAGACTGGGATAAAAAAAAGGGACTTGAAGAATTAGATAAAATATTTGTATTTTTCAATTATACAGTTCAGACTATTAGATCAATTTCAAATAATAATCTTATAAATTAAGTATCGTTTTTTAATTTGCTAATTTGAAATTCGATTTCAGAATCTTCGATTCTTTTAAATAACATTTCTTTATTAGTAATTGTAAAACTAAAATCTATTTCATCACCTAAATTATCAAGATTAGACCACTCTGATTTATTTAGCCCAATCATTTTTTTAAGCTTTTCAGATGTAAAAGGAATAAATGGCTCGGATAGAACTGCTAGGTATGAAACGATTTCAAAAGAAGTTTTTAAAATCTGTTCAACTCGTTCTGGATTTTCATTTTTTATTTTCCACGGTTCAGTGTCTGCAAGATATTTGTTACCTATTCTAGCAATATTAATTAAACTTTTTAAGGCTTCCCTAAATTTAAACTGATTTAGATTTGATTCTATATCATTTTTCTCAGAAATCACTTCATTAAGAATTTTAGTATCATTATCGTTTATATTGTCAGGATTTGGTATTTTACCTTCATAATATTTATCTATTAATGACAAAACACGGTTAGTGTAGTTACCATAAATTGCAACTAACTCACTATTATTTCTAGTTTGAAATTCTTTCCATGTAAAATCATTATCTTTTGTTTCAGGACAAGTAGAAGTGAGAACATACCTTAGCACATCCTGCATATTAGGAAAATCAATTAAATATTCATGAAGCCAGACTGCCCAGTTTCTAGAGGTTGATATCTTATCTCCCTCAAGATTAAGAAATTCATTTGCTGGAACATTTTTTGGTAAAATAAAATCTCCAAACATTTTAAGCATTATTGGAAAAATTATACAATGAAATACAATGTTGTCTTTACCAATAAAGTGAATAAGATTAGTTTTAGGATTTTTCCAATAGTCCTCCCAATTCTTATTATTTTTTTTT
>CENP01071268.1_pt1 | contig 16219 bp, 12 predicted proteins | sample 361281 | NCBI WGS metagenome assembly CENP01 (sample SAMEA2591122, study PRJEB7988) | marine metagenome | biome: marine biome (ENVO:00000447); feature: deep chlorophyll maximum layer (ENVO:xxxxxxxx); material: saline water (ENVO:00002010), including plankton (ENVO:xxxxxxxx) | depth 70 m
AATACCATGCTTGATGAAAATGCAAAGACCATTACGGGCAGTAGCGAGGCAACTTTTCAAACGTTAAACACAGAACAGCAACTAAACGCAGCTAGACAAGCAGGCTTAGAAATTCAACTAAGTTCAGAAGCAGCAGCATTACGTGCCAATACTAACACAAAAGAAGCCTTAACCGGTGAGATTACGATAAATAAAAGCAGATTTGATTTGCAAAATGATCTAACACTTGGAGAGATTGAACAATTAAAAATTAAAAGCGAAGGAATTTCACTGAGTCGAGAAGAAGAAATTTTTCAAAGATTAAAAGCACAGCATATGGAGACACAAAACGAGCTTAGTGTTGTACAATTACAAACACTTAGACAACAAGCAGGAGAAATTAATGATCTAGAAACTACAATATCTACACAAGAAAGAATAAGAGATTCTATAAAAGGAAGTATGACGGACGCATTTGATGGAATAATTACTGGAGCTAAGAGTGCAAAAGATGCTTTTGCAGATATGGGAAGAGCTATACTTGGAACTTTAGCAAAAATTGTTGCAGAAATGATTGTTGCAAAAATTGTATCCTCTTCATTATTTTCAGCGTTTGGATTTGGACCAGCAGCAGACGGCGGTATAACTGCTAGTGCAAAGAAAGGAGGAATATACTCAATGGCAGGAGGAGGTTATACTTCTCCTTTAAGAAACTACAATCGTGGTGGAGTAGCACGTGGTCCGCACTCTGGGTATAATGCTGTTCTTCACGGAAATGAGGCAGTAGTTCCACTTCCGGACAATCGTCATATTCCTGTTGAGCTTTCAGGAAGTACTGGCTCACAGAATAATGTAACTGTAAACGTTTCAATGAATTCAGATGGAACAGCTTCTTCTCGTGCAACAAGTAGCGGGCCAGATGCTTCTGCTTTGGGAAATGCAGTTGCAAAGGCTGTTCAATTGGAATTACAACAACAGCAAAGGGCAGGCGGTATGTTAAGTCCTTATGGAGTAGCATAATGGCACTTGGTTTTATAGTTGCAGGAGTAACAACAAGAAAGATAATTCCTGATAAAACTTTGACAAAAAACTCAACACCTCGACTCCGTATTCAACGTTTTGGAGATGGATATGAGCAACGGGTTGTGGATGGAATTAATAATATAAATCAAACATATTCTTCTAGTTTTACAAATAGAGAAAAAGAAGAAGCAGACGATATTATTGCATTTTTTGACACACAAGGAGCAGTTACAGCTTTCGATTTTGTAATTCCAGATTCAAACTCTACATCTACAACTACAAGCGTAACAAACAGCTCTAGCAGCAGTTCTACTTCTGTTACCTTGACAACACTAAATACTGATATTACTCCAGATGCTACAGTTTCTGGTAGTGGAATCAGCGGTACTCCAACTGTTTCAAGTATTGATGGTGCAGATTTAGTACTAAGCTCTGCTCAAAGTATCTCGGGAGGAGTTACTTTAATATTTACAAACCCAAATGAATTAAAAATAAAAGTTGTATGCGATAGTTGGACTATATCGTACACCAATAAGGCTTTTTACAACATTCAGGCTAACTTTAGACGAGTTTTTGAACCATGAGTCAAGATTTATCCGTAGATTTTATAAAACAAAGCGTTAATAGTGGATACTTAGAATTTTTTGAATTAGAAGTTGGAAAAAGTTCTACAGATCCTGCTACAAATATCTTGTATTTTCATGCTGGAACAAATGGAAGCATGCAAGATGTAACATATGACTCAAAAACGTATGTAGCTATTCCAATTTTTATGAGTGGTATTGAAATGAAAGGAGACGGTCCTCTTGCACGACCTAGTTTAACAATTGCAAACGTTGAAGCAATGATAAAATCTGGCTCAAAATTCAAAAGTCAAATGCAAGATGGAACTTGGAATGCAACAGTTGGAGAAACAGATGTAACTCATGTAAACTTTGAGTTAGACGATTTAATTGGAAGCAGAATCACTAGAAGAAGAACTTTAGAAAAATACTTAAATTCAAGTCCAACAATAGAATTTAGAAAAGATGTTTTTATTATTGATAGAATTGAAGCACGAGATAATACTCTTGTTTCATTTGAACTCGCCGCAGCGTTTGACTTAGAAAAAATAAAAATTCCTTCTCGTATTGTGGTTGGAAAGTATTGCAATTGGGAGTATCAAGGCGCCTCCACAGAAAATGCTTTAGATAAAAGACGTGGTGGTTGTGTTTGGAAAAAACAAAATCAAATTGTACATGCAGACGAATCAAAATCAAGTATTTTTGTAACAGCTGACGATGAACCATTAATTCTAAAATCTGCAGTTGAAGGCTCAACAGGGTACGCAGCCATTGCAGACTCAAGTAGCCCAGGAACTCATGCTTTAAATGTTTTTGTAAAAGATAATACGACTGGATTATATTTTCGATCTCGTTCTGCAAGTAATAATAACGCATTGTTTAATGCGAATGGAACAGTAAACAATGTATTTTGGCAGCTTTGTCGTGTTTACACAGTTTATTCAAGTGACGGAAGTGGAACAAATTACACAACAGATGCTTCAGACTCAAGAAAGAATTCATATGTGTTTCACACAGATACAGTTTGGAGAGCGCTTATTCCAAATCAAAAATCAGATAATATTACCCCCGAAAATGGGTCATCTTACTGGAATCGTGGAGATGTTTGCGGAAAATTACTACAATCTTGTAAGATGAGATATCAAGCGATTGGAAGTACAAGTGCAACAGGACAAAATTTATTACCTTCAGATTTATTAGATACAAGCAAAATTTTACCATTTGGAGCTTTTCCCGGAAGCAGAAAATTTAGATGAATTTTATTGAAGATATACGTAAACATTTTAAAAGACAATACCCAAGAGAAGCTTGTGGAGTCATTTCAGTTGTAAAAGGAAAGAAAAAATGGTATCCATGTGAAAATATTTCAGAAGAAGACGAACATTTTCTTATTGATACAGATTATTATTTAAAGCTAACACGAACAACGGATGTGATAGGAATTGTACATAGTCACCCCGATGCATCGTCAGAGCCAAGTGAATTTGATATTGCAAGCTGTAACGCTCTTGGAAAAGATTTTTATATTTTTAGTTATCCAGAAATGGATTTAACAGTTTTACATCCAGAAAATAAAACAACTAATTTATATGGTAGAGAATATGAGTTTGGAGTTCAAGACTGTTTTGAAGCCTTAAGAGATTATTTATCTTCTGAAAATATAAAAATTCCACCAAGGGTAATGTTCGTGGAAGATTATTGGGATAAAAATATAGACTATTTTAATGAAAAAACAATAAAAAACTGGAATCATTATCCAGTAAATTTAAATAGTATTCAGAAAAACGACGTTTTAATTTTTAAAATTTTTTCAAATATAAACAATCACTGTGGAGTTTATTTAGGAAATGATATTTTTTACCATCACGCAGAAGAAAGATTATCATGCCGAGAGAATTTATATCCACTATGGCACAAATGGTTAGTAGGAGCATACCGATATGCAGCGTAATGTATATTTAGAAGGAGAAATTGGTGAGAAGTTTGGTTCTCATTATTGTTTTCATGCGCCTAAAGTAAAAGACGCACTAAGATTGATTGATATAAATAATTCAGGTTTTAAAAAATATCTTTTAGAATGTCAGGATAAAGGAATTGGATTTGCAATTGATGTTGCAGGAGAGGAAATAGAGTATAACGAAGAACTTCTTTTACCTTTACACGAAGGAGATATTACAATTACTGCTATTCCTGAAGGAGGTGGTGGTGGTTTTAAAAAGATTCTAACAGCAGTAGCAATTGTTTTAGCAATTTATTATGGTGGCCAATATTTAGCTGGTAGCGAAGGGTTAGCAGTAGGAGAAGGAGCAGGTTTTGGAGCAAAAATGCAAGCAGCAATTGCGGAGGTTAATGCTGTAACTTTTGGAGTTGGTGGCTATGTTGCAATGGGTGTAGCCATAAATTTAGCAATGACAGGGCTAAATGAGATGATGGCTCCCGACCCTTCAACTGACGACTCAGAGCAAAGTTATTTATTTAATGGATCAGAGCAAAATGTAATTGAAGGAGATCCTGTTCCTGTACTATATGGACATCTACGGATTCCTGGACAACCAATAAATTTTGAAGTTGCAAACACAGCAAGAGCAAATGATGCTGAAAATACGGCACTTGATCTAGGAATGAGAGGTCATACCATGTTAATGCGAACGCTAGCGAGCATATCAATATGAGTACACAAAAAATAGCAAGAAGAGTTACATCGACAGAGAATGATAAACTTCTTTTAACAACTGGTGGCGACAAAACGTTTCAAAATGTTTCAGTAACTGATATTTTATCAGAAGGAGAAATAGAAGGTTTTGTAGCTGGTGGTGCAAGTATATTTCTTGATGGTAATCCCATGTTTGATGAGAGCGATGCTCCTGTAAACCCCACCGCAGACAATTATGCAACAGGAAGTACTAGTAGTAATACTACAACAATTACAATGAGTAAAACTCTAAGTAATGTTACAATGCCAACAACAGGAAAACGTTTTGTAGCAATTCACGAAGCCGTTGAAACCACCGCACAGATTACAAAAGACGGAGAAATTACTGCCACAGCCTTTGGAGGGCAAGACGGAGTAAAGCTAACAATAACTGTTCCAAATGCTAACCCCGCAGTTTTTGTAGACTCAATGGTATATGATCCCGGAGAAGCATTAAGCTTCATGACGCTTGAGAACCTTGCTCATGGAGATGCAAGTGTAAAAGTTGTATTGAATAATGGAGAAGAACTTTTAGGATATTTGTCTGCTGTAACAAATAATCGTCAAGCAACTTTTTCGTGTGGGTACGTAAATGGTATTGAAAATTATATTGATTCAACTGAGCTTGATGCCGGTAATTCTCATCTTGTAAAAATTGCTGTATTTTACGAACTTTCAAGTATTGCTAGTACAAGTCTTACGGTTGCTTCTGCACTAACTGTTGATTTTTCTGGTAAAGAGTTTAGTTTTACTCCCAGTACTGCATCTTCTTTTCCATCGCTTTCAGAAAGAAAATATCCCGGAAGTAGCTATCAATTTAGAACAGGAACTCCAACACAGCCTCCAATGCGTTATATAGGAGGCATTGGAACTTCAACAGTTGCTTTACAGTTTCCTACAGATAATCTTCTTCGAGGAACTACAAGAACAATTACTACAGGAACTTTGCCCGGAGCTCAAGTACAAGAAATTGACAGAGTTCGTATTCTTATAAATTATCCAAATGGTCTTTCTTTTATCAATACAGAGAGTGGTGGAGACGATCGTCCTGCGGGTGCTGGTTATCGTTTTGAAATTAGTGTAAAAAGAGGAAGCGGTAGTTTTTCTGCTTTTGAAAGTTTGGGAGGTAATTATGGTCCTGGTAGTTATAATGCTGGCTCTACGGATGCAACAGGATCAGAAACAATTGTAGGACATACGGCAATGAGAACATCAGCATTGGCAATAGAACACACAATTGATTTACAACCTTTTCAGCCATTTACTGATTTTCAAATTAGAATTACAAGACTTACAAATCATGGAACAAAAGATGGTTCTGCTCTAGGTGAAGACTTTAGAACCGCACATTTTGGAGATAGAAGTGTAGTTTCTACTAGTGGAAATATGCAACAGTTTCTAACCTCTTTAGGAGGCAAAGCGGGAAAATATGTAACAACTGCAACTTCTATAATTTCTTCTGTTAGTGGAATTATTACAGAAAAATTAAATTATCCATTTACTGCAATGGTAAATGTTGGTTTTAACTCTAAATCATTTAATAATGTTCCAAAACGAGCTTATGAACTAAAAGGTTTAAAAATACAAGTACCCTCAAACTATGTAACTCGAGATGAAAGTGGAGATGTTAATAAAGCTACGTATAATAGAAGTACTTCTACTGGGCTACCTGTAGTAGATGGATCAAATAATCCTCTCAACCAAGCTTGGGATGGCAATTTTCGTACTCAAAAAGTTTACTCTAATAATCCTGCTTGGGTATTTTATGATATTCTTACTAATAATCGCTATGGCCTTGGAGAGTGGCTACAAACAACCGATATCGATAAGTATTCCTTATATAAAATTGGAAAATACTGTGATGAATTAGTACCAGACGGTAAAGGCGGTCAAGAACCACGATTTACAGCAAATCTTTATCTTACAAAAGCTACAGACGCTTTTAAAGTTTTGAAAGACATGGCAACAATTTTTAGAAGTATTCTGTATTGGCAAAATGGAGAACTATACCCTGTCCTAGATGAGAAAAAAGAACCTATTTATAATTTTTCAAAAGCAAATGTAATTGACGGAAAATTCTCATATGAAGGAACAGGTAGCAAAACTCGTATCAATCAATATATTGTAAGTTGGAATAACCCAGACTCTCAGTATAAATTAGAACCAATAATCGTTGAAGATAAAGATGATATTGTTCGTAAGGGAAGAATTATACAGGGCACAGCTGTTGCCTTTGGGTGCACTTCTGAAGGTCAAGCTATTCGTTATGGGAGGTGGAAACTTTGGACAGGTCTAAATCAAACTGAAGTTGTTAGTTTTAAAACAGGATTAAATGCTTCTTTTCTTGTTCCAGGAGATATTATTAATATAACTGACAATGATGAATTCAATATTCCGTTTAGCGGAAGAGTCAGCGCATATACAGAAAGCGGAAATCCAGAGTTAACACTAGATCGAGATCTTGATGCATTTCTTCCTGTGAGCGGTTATACTTATACTATTTCTGTAGTAGTTCCAAAAAAAGTTGCAATCCTCAATCAAGACTCGGCAACAGTTAATGGAGTTTCTTATAATAGAGGAGCTATTATAGCCACAGCAAAAACTGTTTCAGCAGTAGGAACAGGAACACAAGTTACTCTTATTAATGTTGATTCTAACACCACTCAATTAAATGTTAGCAACGCTTTGGACGATAGTAATAATGCTCTTCATCTTATACTTCGTGACTCAACAATTGTTCAAGAGCGTACATTAACAGGCTCAGCAACAGTTGGAGGAACAAGCGTTCAAGTTCCTAGTGCTGCTGTTGAGGGAAGAACGACTGTTCGCCTTACATCGGCTCTTGATGATGATACCTTATCTGATGTAACAGAGTCAATTTGGGTAATTAGACAAATAGAGACTAGTAGCAGTAGTGCCACCGCATCTTCTCCAAAAGAATACAAGATACTTGGAATAATAGAAGACGAAGACAAAGGTATGTTTGATATTAGTGCTGTTCGACACTATAATGCAAAATTTGATGCAATCGAAACCGATTTTAATTTAGCAATTGAAGACCCTGTTTTTCCGCCAGAACCTGATACAAGCCCTCCTGCTCCTGCAGCTATACGAATTTTAAGAAAATTTAATCGTTTTAAACCTGGAGAAGAAGTAACAATTGAATGGGATAAGCCGCTTAATTATGATTTTGTAAAAAATTATGAAGTTACTCATAATTTTAATGAAGCTACACAAGTAGTGGTTCAAAATGAGACTGCTAGATCTTTATCTTTCTCTGGACTACCAGATGGTGTTTATTCTGTTTCAATTCGCACACGTAGTAATCAAAACAAACTTTCGGCTCCTACATCTCAAGCTGTAGATATAGCGGATATCTTTGCCGAAGGAGAACGAATTTTTGGACTTCGAAAAGGGTGTTTCTGTACTACTGATATGAATATAACTACGGCTGGGAATTTATTCTTTGAAAATTCAACCTACAAGATTGGTCCACAAGTATCTGAAAGTAATACTGTAACTTTACGTACAACAAATAATCCAAGCAATGCAAATTCAACATCTCAGAGTGCAACAGCTCTTGCAAGTGATTCATGGGTAGGAGAAACACGATCAGATGGAAATCTTGCATATATCTATTATGACTACTCAAGTGCGGCTTCAGGAAGTGATGATATGATACGATTGGTATCTTGGAAACAAGATCCTACTCTTGCAAATATTAAATATTGGTATGATGCTGATAAGTATGCTGCGAACGTAGATAATGTATGGACAAACTTAAGCGGAACAGTAACAGTTGCAGCAGGAAGTAATAAAGTTGTAGGCAGTGGAACTTCATTCTCAAGTCTTGATCTAACTCGTATACTTAAAATTGGCGCAAGTTTTGCAGGAACAATTACAGGTATTGTAAGTGATACAGAATTATTTTTAGACCGTTCACCTGTAAATGCGATTGGATCGACAGCTCCCCAGGTTGATGAGTTAGGAATTGACTATATAAATGACTTTCTCCTTGGACAAGTTTCACGAGCTTCTTCTGGCGGTGCATACGACTGGAAATCTTATATAAATGTAGGAAAAGACAGTAATTTAACTACAAAATCTATGACTGCTGGTTTTACGATTGCACAATTGAATTATTCTGCAAACGGTACGATGGTATCAGTTTTTAGTAATATAAAATTAGCAATTCAACCAATTGGTTTTGAAATTCCTGAAATAAGAGTAATAGGAGCTGGGTTTACTCAAACAGATCAATCAGAAGAGAGTGGATTTACAGAACCTGATGTAACAGGAGCAAGAGTTGTAACCCTACATAATACTGCAAGTACTGGTAGTCCTGCAATAACTTTTACTGGAGGTGATCTTGTTTTCGATGTGCAAGTACGAGAGAAAAATAATACTTCTATTACGAGAACGCAGTCATTTACTCTTACAAAGTCAAAAGCAGCAGCTACAGATAGCGCATCAAATTTTGTTGCTGAATTTACAAAACCAACACATACTTTCTTTCAAAGTTCTTCTGGAGTTGTTAGTAACTCTACAAGCTTTAGTGGTTCTTTTTCGGTAACAAGTGCAGGAGCTAGCTATACATATGCAGCGTCAGGAACAACAGATAATACTTTTAATATTACAGCAGGAGGAGTAGACGGTAGTGGTATTACAAATGCGAATCAAATAAGCATAAGTAATCAAGGAGTAGTAACACTTGCAAATAATCCTCCAATACTTACAAATTCATCAATTACAACAGGTAGCTTTACACTAACTCTCCGAGATTTAGGAGACAGTAACTCTTTGATAGGAGTATTTACTGTTAATTTAGAAAAGCTTACTATGGTTACTCGTAGTTCGAGTAGCTATACAATATCAACTGCAGACGTAAACGTGATGAATGAATACAAGGGAGAAACAACTTTTACAGATGCAGTTGCACAGAGTGTTTTACGAACTGTTTTACTCGATTCAACAATTGAAGTGCCTCCAGATGGTATAAATAATGAGAAAAGAATAGTTCCAAATGATAGAATTACATTAAAGTATGATAGTGGAGGAGTTGTTAAAGTAGCTACTCGTATATTTACGGGCGGAAATGATAATGGAACACCAAAAAATGTAACAGATACTATAACAGAGGATATGTTTAGTTCTGTCGTTGTAAAAGAGTTCGATGGAAGTGTAATTGTTGATGGTACTTTGAGTGCAAATACGATTTCAGGAGGAACAATTACTGGAAATAGTATAAATGTTCAGAATAATCTAAATTTAGATACTAATGGTCGTTTAATAATGCAAAACGACGGCGCTATTCACACCACAGGCAAAACTAGTTTTGGGCACGCAGCTCCAGGAGTATTTCTTGGTGGTGATGGAAGTTTTCATCTCGGATCTAATACTGATTTTCTAAAATATCAAAGTGACGGCACTGTAAGCATTGACGGCAGTTTGAAGTTGAATTTAACAGGAGATGCTGGCGCAGATTCAATAAGTATTCTACAGACAAATGAATCACACCTTGTGCCTACAGACGCAAATGGAACAAATGCAGACTTTACAGGATCAGGTACAAATATAACAGTATTTGTAGGAGCAACTCAGTGTACTTTTGATGGAAGTGGAGCAAATACATTTTCTGCAAGTATTTCAAACAGAGACAATGTATCAGATGCTGGAAATACTTTACTTGCAGATAACGATAAAACTTTTGTTGTTCCTGTAATAACTGCTTTAGATGACGATGCTGGAAGTAGAACTATTTCACTTACAATAAGAGGAGCAGATGGAACACTGATTGGAACAGCTGGAGGTCATAAAACTGTTCAATCCTTTGCTCGATCTAAGCAAGGGCTTTCTGGTACTGGAGGCAAGGCCTTTAACAGAGTAGTTGGTCCAGGATTTACTGATCCAAACAGAGAAGACGGACTGAACGAAAACGCAGCAATAATAGCAACATTAGGAAGAGATCCAGCAAATGGAGATGTAATAATTCTAGTAAACTCAAGCACGAACGATCAAGTTGCTTATAAACACAATGATACTGAATTTGATGAAGTACAGCAATTTTTAAATGGAAGTCTTCTTGTTACGGACTCAATTACAACTTCACAGATAGATGCAGATGCGATTACTGCTTCTGAGTTAGCAATTTCTAATACTGCTAATTCAGGAAGTGGAATATTTTTTGACACTACAACAACTAATCTTAATCCTAGGATTGTAATTCGAGAAGGTAATGCAGAACGAGTAATACTTGGTAAGTTATCATAACCACCTAAAAAATAAACCTTGACTAAAAACATGATTTGAGATATAATTTCAAAATGGAGAACTACACATGAGCGCAGGAACTTATAACTTAGTAATCGACCAAGGCTCCGACTTTGCACTTGACTTAATCATCAAGCAATCTGGTTCAGCTTTAAATCTTAGTAACTACTCAGGTCGAGCACAACTGAGAACCTCTGTCTTGGCAAGTTCCGTCTCAGCAACTTTTACCGTGTCTGTAACAAACGCTGCAAATGGCGCTCTAAAGATGCAGCTTCCTGCGGCAACTAGCTCAAGTTTGGCTGCTGGTCAATATGTATACGACTTAGAAATATTTACATCAGCTGATGCAATTGTAAAACGAATTGTGGGAGGCAATGTTACTATCACACCAGAGGTAACAAGATGAGCCATACTACATTAGAAATTACAGAAGATGTTACTGATGTCACCGCAACGGGTGATCAAATTACACTAAATATTACGGACGATGTCACCACCGTAGAAGCATTTACTTTAGCAGTTCCAACTACAATAACGAATACACTTCCAGCAGAGAACGTAACTTTTTCTGCTTATAACACAATTACAGCAGATAATGTTCGAGACGCATTACAGCAATTAGCAGATCAGAATTTTAGAAGTGCTTCAGCTCCTTCCGGTGCAAATGTTGGAGAAGGAGATATTTGGTACGATACAGATGACGATCAATTAAAAGTCTACAGAGAAACAAGTAGCGGAAACTTTGCATTTGTTCCTATAATGGTAGGAAACATTTCACCTGACTCTGATACTATAGACGCAGGCTCGTATTAGGAGATTTATAAATGTCACAAACAATTAAAATCAAACGTACAACAGGCACTGGAAAAGATACAGCGGTCGATCAAGGAGAGCTGTTTTATGCTTATGGTACGGGCGGAACTTATGGAAAAAGACTTGCAATTGGTCATGTAAATGGTGGCGGAAATACTCCTGAGATAATTGGTGGTGCATTCTTTACAGATATGTTAGACCACTCTGCGGGTGCGCTAACAGCAAGCAGTGCAATTCTTGTAGATTCGAATAAAAAACTTGACGAATTAAAGATTGGTAACACAACCTCTGCAGGTCAAATCGAGATATACGAAGCAACAAATAGCGGAACAAATAAACTTACACTCAAAGCACCAAGTGCAATCTCAAACGATATTAGCTATACACTTCCCGGAACTCTTACTGATGGGCATTTTCTCAAGACAGATGCAAACGGAAATCTTACTTTTGCTGCTGTAGGAGGCACTCTTACGGTTGGAGCAGACAGTGGTTCGAATGATACTGTAACAATTGGCTCAGACACACTAACTTTTGCAGGTACATCAAATGAAATTGAAACAACTGTATCGGACAATCAAATTCAAATTGGACTTCCAAACAATGTAACAATTTCTGGAAATCTTACTGTATCTGGTACAACTACTACTGTATCTTCCACTACACTTACAGTTACTGATCCTTTGCTTTCGTTAGCAAAAGACAACGGTTCTTCAGATGCAATCGATATTGGATTCTACGGACTCTATGATACAGGCGGCACAGACAAGTACACTGGATTTTTTCGAGATGCAACAAACGGAAAGTATCGACTTTTCAAAGACTTACAAGCAGAACCCGGAACTACTGTAGATACGACAGGAACGGGGTACGCAGTCGGAACGATTATTGCTCACTTAGAAGATTCAAGTGTAAGTATTACAGGCGGTTCGATTACTGGAATTACAGACCTAGCAGTCGCAGATGGAGGCACAGGACTTTCTGCAATCGCAAAAGGATCGATACTTGCGGCAAACTCAGCAAACACTCTTACAGCAGTCGATGGAGGAGGCTCCACGGATAAAATGTTATTATACACAGCATCGTCAGATACGATTTCATGGTCAAATGCTATAGACGGCGGCACGTATTCTTAATAGGAGATAGCAGATGGCGATGGTAATCAAGCCAAAACGCAAATTTACTGCAGGTGCTCCTTCAACGTCGGATATTGTAGAGGGCGAAATCGCGATCAATACGGCTGATAAGAAGCTGTACGTTCGTGACAACTCAAACAATATTATTGAGATCGGTGGAGGAGGTGCTGGAGGCTCCACAACAGAAGTAACACAGAGTAGTCATGGATTCGCAGTAAAAGATGCAATTCGTCACAATGGAACAGCTTGGGTAAAAGCTCAATCCAACAGTGCATCTACACTAGCACTGGGAGTTGTAGTTATAGTAACAGACAGTAATAATTTTACTGTTGCACAGTCAGGAAGATTTGAGTTATCTTCGCACGGACTTACAGTAGGACAGTGGTATTATTTAAGTGCAGCATCGGCAGGAGGACTTGTAACAACAGAGCCAACTTTCTCACAGCCACTTGTGTATGTAGAAAGTTCAAACCATATTTTTGTATATCCATATCGTCCTTCAAATTTATTGATAAGTGGTACAAGTGATATCATACCGGGCGACAATCGAGTTACAACAGCAAAGATTGCTGATGATGCAGTAACACAGGCGAAGATAGCAGATGATGCAGTAGGAGCAGCACAACTCGCAAGTAGCGCAGTCGTAACAGCATCAATTGTAGATGACGCAATTACAAGCGCAAAGATAGCGGATGACGCCATTACAAGTGCACTCATAGCAGACGATGCGATCACAAGCGCACTCATAGCAGACGATGCAGTAGTAGCTGCTGCAATTGCAGACAACTCAGTTGACATCGCAAGATTGAACGTATCCGATGGCACAGCAGGACAGTTATTAAAAACAAATGGTAGTGGAGTGTTGTCTTTTACGGATGCTCCGACAATTACTTCTTCAAGTAAAGTATTTTTCATGGGGCAATTATAATGGCAACAAAAGCAGATGGTGTAGATTTATCAGCAAATACAGATGCAAATATTGGACAAGCAGGTTCAAATGGAGGAACCTATTCTGTATCTTTTGTAAACCGATCAACCAGCGATGTAACTGTAAGACTTGGTCTTGGAACAGGAAGCGCAACTTTTCAGAATGCACGATATATTTTATACGATGAGACTTTGGCAGCAAAGTCAAATATTACATATTCACCGATTGTAGCAGAGGGAAATGATTATATTATAGCACGGTCAAGCGCATCAAGTGTAAATGCGGTGATGATGGGACACGACGAATAATGGCAGGTTTATCAAGAACAAAAGCAACTTCTGGTGGCATTAGTGTACCTATAGGAGGAACTGTAAGTCTGCTTGATACGGCAACGGCTGTAACAAAAGGTGATGAACAGTTTTTACAGAATGGAACAACAAGCACCACTGACACATACGCAAATGCTGTGGTGCGAACTTTCATGTCGACAGCAACCCATGTAAATGAAAAAACTTATTCTAGCTATCTCACCCCCTATGGCGTTACGGGTACAACAGGTATTCTGGTATCAAAAAATGGTGCAGCTGTGTCAGCGGTAGATGACTCTCCTCTTGGAGATGGTGGACTTGGCAGCGGATCTGGTGATAATTCTAACGGATTGCACGATATTTATTTGCTTGATTTTATGATGAGTCCTATGAGACTTCACCACTTTACACAGCCTTATTCCGGTCACAATGACACCTGTACTTGGCAAAAAACAGTAGATATCTCAACGGTAATTGGTGGGACTAGTAAAATTGGTAATTATAACCAGATTTGTGGAATGCAAGTAATGCCGCATAAAACGACTGCGGACAATAGTAGTGTTGGTCCGTATGCAAGCTTGAGTGCTGGCAACAGTTCCACAGTAAACAAACTTGCGATTGCAACTACGGGAAGTAATAACAGCCGCGTATATTTAAGCTATCTGAATCGAAGCACTCTTGCTCTTGAATCACAAGTTGTTCTTGGTGATTACAATAACGAGGGCGACACGTACATGAGAAACAGTTATCAAACAACTACTGCTGTTGGTTGGTTCAACTTTACAGAATGTTATACAGGTATTTATGACAACACCAACGATTACATGGAAATTACAAAGTGGAACTCCCAAACAGGCGCAAGAATAGCCTACGGAGACAGTAGTAGCTATCGAAAAGCTCGATGGACAGGCAGCCCGAATTCGGGCCAAGTGTATAACTGGACACAGGTTCCTGAGTTTGTACCGTTTCACACCACTACTACTGCCAACAGTTATACTCAGACCGGCTGGATATTTACGAGTAGTGAAAGCGAGGTACGAATGGGTGTGCGAACAACAGATGCGTCAAGCAATGATTATATTCGGTATTTCTATAGTAGTGGACTAAGTGGCGTTGCTTACAATTTAGATATTGCTGACAATTACCAAAATGGTGTTACCGAGCGCATGGCTCCGCATATGGATGTTAATTATGGTCTCTGTTACATGGACTATGCAGTGCATCCTCCAAAAAATTATTCGTACTCTGCGAAGAGTACCGTTAAGCGTACTTGGCCGAGTCGACATTCAGGCACAGATTATACTTGTTATGCTTATGATGGATCAGCAAATGTTCTCGTAGGCAATACAACTGAAAACAAAATCTTCAATATACATCCGACGACTTTTACTAGAAGCTCAGCAAAAGACATTAGCACACAAGCCAATTATCCTCCTAAGTTTTTGGTAGGTGATGGCACACACGTTTATAATGTATATGGAGATGGAAGCTACGCACCAAAAGTTTATAAATACCAAATTAGCAATGGTGCAAATATTGCAAACTATGCTATTGATTCGTACATAACAGGCACAAATGTGGCTGGAATAGCCAGAGATTCTGGCGGTAATTTTTATATTCTTGATAGTAGTAATATGCGACTGCACAAATGGAACTCAAGTTGGGTTTATCAAAGCTACGTTACTATTGCAACAAGCGATACAGGCAGTTTTACTCCCAGAGGCATTGCCTCAGATGGGACTGATTTTTTCATCTACGATTCAACAAATAACGTGTACCGCCTTTTTCTTGCTAACGGAACTTATACAGGTGGTAATGTGGGCGGAACCACTTTGACTACTGATTTAGACTACTATTCAGGTCATTTGTTTTCGATGTCAAACGGTGCAGCGGTAACCGCATTTACAGTACACAAAAATGTTGTGGGTGTTCCCACAAGCGGAGTAGGCACTACTTATTCTCAATATACGAGGGTTGGTTAATGGAGAGTGGACCAGACTTTGCTCGGCGGCATAGAAATATTCGGCTGCAGCGAACAGACAAACTGATGGTTGCAACAGACCGTCCTGATTATCAAGAGATAAAAGATTTGCGAAAAGCTTTGCGAGATTATCCAACACACAAGGATTGGCCGTCTTTAGAAAAGATGCCTGATCCATATAAATATTTTTAGTAGGAATTATTATGTCAACATCACCATTAGTATCAACAGTATCGGCAATAACGTTAAATGCAAGCACGCAAAACGTTACAGAATTTGTGTGTACGAGTAATCAGACTACATTTTCGATTACATACGTTGCAGGGGCAATACTTGTGTTTTTAAATGGAGTTCTACTTGATAACGGAGTTGACTACACAGCAACAAATGGTACTTCAATTGTACTTGTAAACGGAGCTGCAGCAGATGATGTACTTACTGTAGACAAAGGAAACTATACTTTTACAGCAGCACAGCCAGAGACATTTGCAACAGCTTCAGAAGCAACGGCATTGGCAATCGCACTAGG
>CENP01449883.1_pt1 | contig 16181 bp, 17 predicted proteins | sample 361281 | NCBI WGS metagenome assembly CENP01 (sample SAMEA2591122, study PRJEB7988) | marine metagenome | biome: marine biome (ENVO:00000447); feature: deep chlorophyll maximum layer (ENVO:xxxxxxxx); material: saline water (ENVO:00002010), including plankton (ENVO:xxxxxxxx) | depth 70 m
GGTCTTAATTATGTAGATTTAGATGGTAATATTGGATGTATGGTTAATGGGGCCGGATTAGCGATGGCAACAATGGATTTAATTAAACAATCCGGTGGTGAGCCTGCTAATTTCTTAGATGTAGGAGGCACAGCAGATGCTAAGAGAGTTGAAACAGCATTTAAGTTAATATTAAAAGACCCAAAAGTTAAAGCTGTATTGGTAAATATTTTTGGAGGTATTGTTCGTTGTGATAGAGTTGCAAATGGTATCGTAGATGCATACAAAAATATGGGTGATCAAATCAAGGTTCCTATCATTGTTAGATTACAAGGGACTAATGCTGTTGAAGCAAAAGAAATCATAGATAACAGCGGATTAAAAATATTTAGTGCTGTAGAATTTAGCGAAGTTCCTTTAAGAATAAAAGAAGTCCTATCATAATATATGACATATTGTCATCAAAAAATTATTTTTTATGACATAATGGCTTAAAAATTAATTTGGTTCATTTTTAGATTATTGTTAATCGTATAACAAAAAAATTTAAAAATTATGAATTTAATTACACACAATTTAAAACCTATTTTATTTGATGATTTTATTAATGATTTTTTCGGAAACATAAATCAAAACAATACTCCTTTATACAATATTTTTGAAAATGATAAAGAGTATAAAATTGAATTTTCTGTTCCTGGCTTTGATAAAAAACAATTATCAGTTGAAATAGAAAATGATATTTTAAGAGTATCTAATACTTCAGAAGATGAAGTTTCTGATAAATATTATAAGAGACAATTTAATTACTCAAATTTTTCTAAAACATTTAATCTTCCTGAGATAGTTAATATTGATAAGATTAGTTCAGAATATAAAAACGGGATTTTAAGAGTTATTTTACCTAAGGTAAAAGAAATTAAAAATGATAAAATCAAGAGTATTGATATTAAATAACGATGTTAGAAGGCGGGTATTACCCGCCTTTTTTATATTCTGAAATTAAGTCCCTTAGTCTGGCTGCCTCCATAAAATCTAAATCTTTTGCAGCATTTTCCATTTCTTTTCTCAAATCTCTTATAATTTTTTCTTTTTTCTCTTTTGGCAAATTTAAGTCAATACGAACTTTATTTCTTTTATGTGATTCATGTTTAGAGTCTATGGAGTTAACTTTCTCGAACACTTCTTTCACATTTTTAATTATTTGTTTTGGAACAATTTTATTTTTAACATTAAATTCTTGTTGCTTTTTCCTTCTTCTTTCAGTGATTTCTATTGTTTCTTTCATGCTATTTGTAATTCTGTCTGCATACATAATAGCCATTCCATTTAAGTTTCTTGCAGCTCTACCAATTGTTTGAATTAATGATTTTTTACTTCTAAGGAATCCTTCCTTATCAGCATCTAATATTACTACTAATGAAACCTCAGGAAGATCTAATCCCTCTCTCAATAAATTTACCCCAACTAAAACATCAAAACTTCCAGCCCTTAATTGATTTAGGATTTCAACCCTTTCTAATGTATCAACATCACTGTGAATATATCTAGATTTTATATTAATATTTAAAAAATACTTATTGAGCTCTTCAGCCATTCTTTTAGTTAATGTTGTGATTAGTGTTCTTTCATTCTTGTCAATTCTGTTTTGAACCTCATTAATAATATCATCAATTTGGTTTTTTGTTTTTCTAACTTCAATTATTGGATCTAATAGTCCAGTTGGTCTCAATATTTGCTCAGTAATTATTCCTTCGCATTTTGATAGTTCATATTCAGAAGGTGTTGCACTAACATAAATTATTTGATTCTGAAGAACTTCAAACTCTTCAAATTTTAAAGGTCTATTATCAAGTGCTGCTGGTAATCTAAATCCATATTCAACTAAATTCTCTTTCCTGCTTCTGTCTCCTCCATACATAGCTTTAATTTGAGGAATTGTAACATGGCTTTCATCAATGATTGTTAGAAAATCTTCAGGGAAGTAATCAATTAAGCAAAAAGGTCTTGTACCAGGATTTCTACCATCAATATATCTTGAGTAATTTTCAATACCCGAACAATAACCAAGTTCTTGCATCATTTCCAAATCAAATAAGGTTCTTTCCTCGAGTCTTTTTGCTTCAAGATGCTTACCAATTTCTTTAAAATAACTTACTTGATGTCCTAAATCTATTCTTATCTGATCCATTGCCTTCATTAATACATCATTTTGAGTAGCAAACATGTTAGCGGGATAAATAGTAACAGAATCCATTTTTGTCTTAGATCCTTCATTAAATTCAATTATTGATTCTATTTCATCACCAAAAAAATCGAATCTTATTTTAGAATCTATATAGCTTAAATTTACTTCTACAACATCACCTTGAACTCTAAAAGTTCCAGGTTCTAATTCGACTTGACTTCTACTGTATAGTGAATTGGATAAGTTTTTCATTAGATCTGTTCTAGACATATTAGATTCTAATGAAATATGTAGAGTATTTTTTTTATACTCAATTGGATTTCCAATACCATATAAACATGAAACTGAGGCTACAACTATAACATCTCTTCTGCCACTCAATAAACTAGAGGTTGTACTAAGCCTTAGTTTTTCAATCTCATCATTAATTGATAAATCTTTTTCTATATAAGTATTGGTTACTGGAAGGTATGCTTCGGGTTGATAGTAATCATAGTACGAAACAAAATACTCTACCAAGTTTTCAGGAAAATATTCTTTTAATTCTGTATATAATTGTGCAGCTAATGTTTTATTGTGAGCTAAAACTAGACTAGGTCTTTTTACTTTAGAAATTACATTTGCGACAGTAAAAGTTTTTCCAGATCCTGTAACTCCTTCAAGGGTTTGATATTTTTCATTATTTTCTATACCATTTACCAAGCTATTTATAGCATTGGGTTGATCACCTGATGGACTGTAACTTGATTTTAATGTAAAATTTGACAAAACCTAAAGCTGAAATTATAGAAACAAATTATATAACTTTATGAAATTCATTTTCTAATTGTAAAGTTAAATTAATTGAGTAAAATAGAAGACATCAATATTCAGAAGAAAAAACCTGCATTTAAAGTAAATGATGTTTTTTTAAACTATCTAAAAAAATACAATAGGGTAGAAGACATTTCTATTGATTATGATGATTTGATGAGATATGTTGGGTCTGTTGATGTATTAGATACACAAGATAATCATACTTTATGGCAAAGAGTTTATTATAGTGATTCAGATACAAATGAGTTAAATGAGAATTTAAAGAAAATTTACAACATTTTACTTTCTGATGGAAGTAATACTAACACAAGTGATTTAAATGTGGATGCAGTTGATTATTGTACTTTTGGAAATTCTAATCCTTTTAGGATAAAAATTAGAAATATTTTAAATGACAATTTTACTTATTTCTACATAAAAAAAATTGACTCATCAAGAATATATGGTTTAGAGCTAGAACATATTACTTCACCTTATAACTTAAATTTTATTTTAAGTAAAAACACATTGATAGAGGAACATATTTCAGGGATTCCAGGTGATGATTTTTTTTCTAAAAAACTTATTCATTGTAATGAAATTGAAAAATCACAGATAGCCAAAGAATTTGTAAAATTTAGTGAAAGATGCATGGTTAGACTTTTAGGAGACATGAGAGCATATAACTATGTGATTGTTCCTACTCATGATTTTGATCAGGTTGTGTATAAAATCAGAGCGATAGATTTTGATCAACAATGTTATGAAGGTGATTTTATCTTTTATCGTCCACAATTGTTTAAAGATAATTTTCCTGTAACTAGTCTAATAAAAGACAAGTTACTTCAAGACTCTATAAATCAGTATAAAATTGAGGAGAGAGCTATAATTGTTAAAAGAATTCTCGGTGCTCAAGAAAGAATTGAAAATCTTTTAAACTCTATGAAAAATGATGTTATTTCAAATGATGAAAATGTAAAACAACTTTCTCAACAAATATATCATTTAACAAAGCAAAATAAGTTTAAGTATTGTTCAAATATGGGAGAAATTATGGATTCATCGATTGATTATTTAATAAACAATTATGAAAATCACGAAATGCTTAGAACTAACGTAATTTGAGCAACCAGTAAAATTGAATACAAAAAATTCCTATAGCAATTATCAAATGTGCTGGTTGAGTTAAAATCGGGAAGTCAAAATAATACATTATTGCTCCAAATAGAATTTCAATCATAATAAAAGAAAAAATCAATTTAATGTAGATTAAATTGATTTTTAGCTGTGATGAAATGTAGAAAATAAGAGCATTGACAAGTAATATTATTATTGAAAATGAACGATGAAAATAAAATTTAAATGTGGCATTTGAGAGCCATAAATTCTTGTCTTCCCTGCCAAACAATTTAGATTGATCATCAATAAATTCTCTAACGCTAGTCCCAATATATATTTGGATAAGCATTAAAAAAATTGAAACTAATAATAGATTTTTAAGAAAACTTTTTTTTATCATTTGATTGATTGTATAAAAAAATAATAACAGCCAGAATCAAAATTGCCATAAACATATGAATCGATATTTTATATGGTGTTAGATTAGAGTCAACCACTTGTTTTCCAAGCCATGCTTGAAAACCCATTGATAACACAACTAATAGTGATAAAGCTGGAAGAGCAGGTTTTGATTGAATAAATTTTAAGGATATTCCAAGCATGATTAGTGTACACAAACCTGCGAGTGCACCAATCAATCTATTAATAAACTCAAACCAAGTATTAGTCACACTAAATTCATTATAATCATGAATTGTATACTTCTTCCAATTGTTTAACGAAATGGTTTTACCTGTTTTAAAGTCATTAAGTGCGACATAAAAATTTTCTTTGTGTAGAATCATCATTCCACTTTCATATTCATAGTTTGGTTTCCAGTAAACATCTTTTTCATTTGTTGGTGGAATTAAATAACCAAAACATTTTGGCCAGTCAGGGCATCCCATCCCACTCCCAGTCATTCTTACTAAAGATCCAGCAAGAATCACAAGAAAAACTGAAATGAAAGAAACTATTACAGAAATTTTAAATGATTTATTGCTCATAAATCTAATTCTTTTCCCTTTTCAATCATCAATTTTAATGCCTCTTCATTTGAATTTTGAATTTTTCCATTTAAAATAGATTCTTTAATATAATTTTTGATCATTCCAATCTCCTTACAAGGCTTAATATTGAAATGTCTCATTATATCTTCACCTGTAACTGGAGGTTGAAAATTTCTGATTCTATCTCTTTCCTCAACAATTTTGATTTTTTCCCTTACAATATTAAAGTTGTTTAAATATTTTTTTTGTAAATACTCATTTTTTGTTGTGATATCAGCTTCACACAGAGTTAACAAATCATCTATGTCATCACCTGCATCATATATAAGTCTTCTAACAGCGGAATCGGTTGTTGAGTCCTCCGCGATTACAATTGGTCTTGAGCTCAATAGAATCAATTTTGAAACATATTTCAATTTATCATTCAATGGCAATCTCATCCTTTTAAAAATCTTATTTACCATCCTTGAGCCTATGAATTCATGACCATGAAAAGTCCATCCAACTTCATCATTGAATCTTTTTGATTTTGGTTTACCTATGTCGTGAAGTAAAGCAACCCATCTTAACCAAATATTATCTGTGTTTTTAGAGATATTATCTACTACTTGAAGTGTATGAAAAAAATTGTCTTTGTGTTTTTTTCCTTCAATTTCCTCAATACCTTTCAGTGAGCAAAGCTCAGGAATTATAACTGATAAAAGCTTTGAATCATACAGTAATTTAAATCCTATGGAAGGATAATTAGTCATTAAAATTTTATTTAACTCTTCATTGATTCTTTCTTTTGATATAATTTTTATCCTTTCGTGTTCTGACGTAATACATTTAAAATCATCAATATTTATCTTGAAATTATGTTGACATGCAAATCTAATCGCTCTAAGCATTCTTAAAGGATCATCATAAAAAGTTTTATGAGGGTCTTTCGGAGTTTTTAAAATACCTTGATTTAAATGTTTAATACCATCAAATAGATCAATTAATTTTCCTTTGTTTGAATTACTCAAGCCTACTGCAAGTGCATTAAGTGTGAAATCTCTTCTTGAAAGATCATCTTCTAATGTTCCATTACTCACTGAAGGATTTCTTGAATTTTCATCATAACTTTCTTTTCTTGCGCCAACAAATTCTAATTGAACTCCGTTGACTTTAATCATTGCAGTTCCATAATTTTTGAAAATCTGAACTTTACAATTTAGTTCAGTTGCAATTAACTTAGAAAATTTTATTCCATCACCAATGACAAGAATATCAATATCTTTTTTTGTTTTGTTATACAGAATATAATCCCTTACAGCACCACCAACTATGTATGTTTCAATTTCATTCTTTACTGAAATATTACTTACTACTTTTAATAGATTGGTATTTATTAGTCCAGCAAAATCCATTATGATCGAATAATTTTTATAGAATTACCATTAATTTCAACAATCCTGGATGGTTTTACTTTTTTTGGGAATTTATACTTAACTATATGATTAACATTGCTGATAATTTCATCCTCAATAGATTCGTAGCAAAATGGTATCTCTCTTCCATGGGTATTTGCTGACGTAGATGAAAGTGGTTTACCAAATTCAGTAATTAAATTCATGCAAAATTCATTATTTGGAATTCTTACAGCTAATGAATTGTATCCAGTTAATTTTTCACTAATTACATTATTAAATATCACAGTTGTTGGAACTTTTGATTCCAGTTCTTTGATTGCTAATTCTGATATATCATTAACATATTGATTTACCATGTCAATACTATTCATTAAAAAAATTAGAGGCTGATTTTCTTCTCTTTTTTTGATTCTATTAATTCTAGATGAAACCTCTGTGTTTGTAGCATCGCCTCCAATTCCATAAACGGTATCTGTTGGATACACAATTATTCCATTTTTATTTAGTTCCTTAAGACTTAAATCTAATTCCCTATTTTGATTAAGCAGAAACATTATAATCTCTCAATGCATCATTTAATGATGTTTTTTTGTTTGTGCTTTCTTTTCTTTTACCTATGATTAATGCACAAGGAACATTAAATGTGCCAGCACTGAAATTTTTTGGTATTGTTCCTGGTATTACAACCGATTTTTCAGGAACATATCCTCTTATTTCAACAGGCTTATCACCAGTTAAATCAATAATTTTTGTAGATCCAGTTAAAACAACATTCGCTCCTAATACAGCCTCTTTTTCAACTCTTACACCTTCAACTACTATGCATCTTGAACCAATGAAACAGTCATCTTCTATTATAACAGGCGCCGCTTGAACTGGTTCAAGAACACCTCCAATACCAACACCTCCACTCAAATGAACATTCTTGCCAATCTGTGCACAACTACCAACTGTAGCCCAAGTATCTACCATGGTACCTGAACTTACATAAGCTCCGATATTAACATAGGATGGCATCAAAACTGCACCTTTTTCAATAAAAGATCCATATCTAGAAATGGCATGAGGAACAACTCTTACTCCCATTTCTGCATAATTTTTTTTGAGTGCTATTTTATCATGAAACTCAAACGGCCCTACTTTAATTGTCTCCATTTTAGAAATGGGAAAGAATAATATAACTGCTTTTTTTATCCATTCATTTACAAGCCAATTACCATCTTTTTTTTCTGCAACTCGAATTTTTCCTGAATCTAAATCACAAATTACGTCACTAATAATTTTAATGTATTTAGAGTCTTTTAATAATTCTCTGTTATTCCATATTTCTTCAATAATATCTTTCATTATTTTTTTTTACAAATATAATTTATAAGAAGCAATATAAATTTTTATCAACAATAATTAATTTTAATTTTGTAAAGTGAATATTTTAGTTGGATTAGATTATGGTAAAGTTAGGTGTGGTATTGCCATATCAGATCCTAATCATATGATTGCAAGTCCACATAAAACTGTCAACAATAATCTTCTTATTGATTCTCTCATTGAAATTAATAATGAATATGTAATATCTAAACTTATAATAGGATTACCAAAAAAAATGAATAATCAAATATTTGATTTAGAACATGACATACAATCTGTAATCAAAAAAATAAAAAAAAGTATTCCATCCGTCATAATTGAAAGAGTTGATGAGAGATTCACATCAAAAATTTCAAAATACTTTCTAAATGTTTCTTCACATAAACAAAAAAATAGAAGAAATAAAGAAAATTTAGATAAGATAAGTGCATCTTTAATTTTGCAAACTTATATTGATCAAAAATGATATTACACATTCTAGCATATGGCCATCCAGTTCTAAGATCAAAATGTATTGACATTGAAAGTTCTTACAAAGATCTTGATAAATTAATAAAAGATATGTGGGATACAATGTATAGTTCCGATGGGGTTGGTTTAGCTGCACCCCAAATAGGTAAATCTTTACGATTGTTTATTGTCGATGCTAACCCACTTAGCGACAAAGAGGAGTTTGATGAAAAATTAAAAATGGTAATGATTAATCCAAAAGTTGTTAAATCTTCAGAATCTTTATCATCTTTTAATGAAGGATGTTTAAGCATTCCTGATGTAAGAGGTGAAGTATTGAGGCCAGAAACCATTGAAATTGAATATTATGATGAAAATTTTAATTTTAAGAGATCTATGTTTGATGGTATTATTTCAAGAGTTATTCAACACGAATATGATCATATTGAGGGAAAATTATTTACAGATAAATTATCCAGCTTTAAGAGAAAAATTATTGAAAAGAAGCTAATGAAAATTAGTAAAGGGAATATTAACATAGGCTACTCCATGAAATTCTTTAAAAAGTGAAAGCACAAAATAATATTTCAAGATTATTAAAGATTATGGATGATTTGAGACTGAATTGTCCATGGGATAAAAAGCAAACTTTAGATTCTTTAAAGAGATTAACTGTTGAGGAAACCTATGAATTAAATGATGCAATTGAAAATAAAAATTTTGATAATATAAAAGAAGAATTAGGTGATCTTTTATTGCATATTGTATTCTATTCTAAAATTGCCTCTGAAAAAAATCACTTTGACTTTAATGATGTAGTTGAAAAAATTTGTGAAAAATTAATTGAAAGACATCCTCATGTTTACGGTGAATTAAAAATTCGTAATGAGAATGATGTTAAATATAATTGGGAAATGATTAAAAAAGAAAAATCTAATAAATCTTTATTGTCAGGTGTGCCTAAAAACTTACCACCAATGTCTAAAGCGTACAGAGTACAAGAAAAAGTTTCCAGCGTAGGTTTTGATTGGAAAAAATCAGAATCTGTTATAGAGAAAATTTTTGAAGAATTTAATGAATTTCAATCCGCAATTAGCTCAAAAAATAAAATTGAAATTAGAGATGAGTTTGGCGATATTTTATTTTCTCTTATCAACTATGCTAGGCATAATAATATTGATCCGGAAGAAAGTCTTAATTCCTCAACTGAAAAATTTAAGAAAAGATTTAATACACTTGAAAAAATAGTTGAAGCTAATGGTTTGAAAATTAAAGATATAACTGAAAAAAAATTAAATGATTTTTGGGAAAAATCTAAAAAAATTAACTCTTAGAAATTAAATCGAGATTTTTTTCTAATTTTTCAATTTCCTTTCTGAAAGAATTAATATTAGAGTGAACGTTTGAAAAAATAGAAGTATCAGATTTTTGGGAAACAAATGTCAAATTGTTTTCTAACTGAGATATTTGTTTTTTATAATCTTCAATTTTCTTAATTATTTTATTTTTTTCAAAATTGATTGAATCTTTGTCAAGTATTTTAGATTTTATCTTTGAGAGTTCAATTTCAATTTCATCACTATTCTTATTTTTATTTTCAAGTTCTTTTTTAATAATAGTTAAAAATTCCTTTTCTTCTTTGATCGAGCCAGTATATTCTAAGCTTTTCCATTCCTCTATATTAGAATCGATGTTATTGAGATTTAAATTTTTTAGCAGCTCTCTTTTTTTATTAAAAACTTCTATTTTTTCTTTTTTTATTTCACTTCTTTTGGATTCAATTTTCCCAAAAGATTGATTGCAAAGTAAATTAAACTTGTCCCAGTTTTCCCTATTTCTTTTAAAAGGAACATTTTTAATTTTTTTAAATTTATCTCTGTAGTCTAAAATCTTCTTTTTATCAATTACGTTAGTTTTAACATAATTCTCTAACTCTCTTAAAATCTCTAGCTGTTTATTAATATTATCAGAGTAATCTTTTTTTAGATTTTTGAAAAATAAATTCTTCTCTTTCGAAAAATCTCTATTAATATTCTTAAAACTTTTCCAAATCTCATTATTTTCATTTCCTTTGATTGGTCCTATGTTCATAAATTCTTCTTTTAAAGCTTTTATCTGATTAATCAATTTTAACCACTCATTTTTTTCTTTTGGGTATTCTTTAGTTAGATTTTTAAAATTTTCTAGTATTTCTTTCTTTTTTAAAATATTTTTTTCATCAAATTCTTCCTTATTTTTCAGGTAATCTTTTTTTGATTCTTTTATTTTTTTTATAATATTATCAAATTCATTGTTTAAACTTTCTTCAATTTTTGGTTCAACAGGACCAATTTGATAATTCCATTTTTTAATTAGTGTTAATAACTCTCTATATGCTTTCAATTTGTCTGCGGAGTTTTCTATTTTTTTTGAGTTTTCAATAATTTCCTTCTTTAATTTTTTATTACTTTCTAAATCCTTTTTTTTGAAATCCTTATCTAAGTATAAGAAATCATAAAAAACTTTAATGTGATGTCTGTAAGTGTTGTTTAACCCAAAAGATAAGTGGCCAGGTGTTTTACCAATTTCAGTCCAAGATTTTTTTAGTTGGTTGAATATCTTGTATTTTATTTTTATAGTAGAATCTTCGGTAATTAAATTTTTTAACTTTTCAATTATAAGTGACTTACTTTCTACGTTTTTTTTGTGATCAATATTTGAGTTGTTTTTTTTCAAAAAAAAAATATTAAACTCTTAAGTTAATAATATTTATCAACTATGCCATATATCCCAGCTTGCTTCTGCTTGAAATTCAAGCATAGGAAGACCGTTAATAACATGAGCCCCATTTTTTTCTGATTGTATTAAAAATCTTGTTTTTATTGGGTTATATATTAAATCATAGCAAGTATGTGATGAGTCAATTAAATCATATGGAATTTCTAACACGGAATTTAAATTTGGATATGTTCCTACCGGAGTGGTATTTATAATTAAATCAAAACCAGAGATTTCAGAATGAAGATTACTGTAGCTAAGGTATTTTTCGTCATTTTTTCGAGAAACTATTTCAAATGGAATATTAATTTTATTTAACCCGTATTGAACTGCCTTTGATGCTCCTCCTGTCCCAAAAATTAAAGCCCTTTTAAACTTCCTATTGGGTAAGCTTTTTAAAAAACCTATGTAGTCAGTATTAAATCCAATTAATCCTTTTCTGTTTATTTTGATTGTATTGACAGCCCCAATTTTTTCAGCTTCTGGATCAATTTTATCAAGGAATTTAATGATTTCTGTTTTGTATGGTATAGTAACATTAAAGCCATAAACGTCTTTTAAATTTATTTTACTTAATTCCTCTATTGATTTTAGATCAAAGTTGACATATTCACAATTAGATAATTGTAGTTTTTTAAATTTTTTGGAAAAATAGGATCTGGAAAATGAATAATCAATATTCTTACCTATTAATCCGAAGGTTTTTTTTGTCAACACTATGGTTTATATAAATAATTAAAATAACACTTAATAATATTATTAAAAATGCAAAAATCGTTTGAAAATTTAAAAGTTCAGTCTTGTTTATTTCAATATCTATTTTATTCCAAGGCCAAACTACAGGAAGAGTGCCGCTTACAAAACCCATAATCAAATGATTTAGATGTAATGGATATTTTTTAGAAATAAAACTTAGAAAATTTGAAAGGATAATCAAGCCCAATACTGATCCTAAAAAGAAAATTATTAAAATATTAATTAATTCATAATCAATAATATATGTTGATTGATTGCTAATTAAACTAATAATAAAGTTGTAGAGGTTATTAACTGAATCAATTAGTAATAACTCATAATTTCCAAGTAAAATGAGTAAAAAACTTCCTGATAAACCTGGTAATGTAATCCCACATATACTTATAAATCCGCAAAAGAAAATAAAAATTAGGCTTCTATTTTCTATCATTGGTTCTGAAAAACTCAGAATTAAACCAAAACTAATTCCTATTAAAAAAATAATTATTTTCAATGAGTTAGTGTTTTTTGTTCTTTTTATAATTACATACAAACTTCCTAAAATCAAACCAAAAAATAAAGACCATACATATAATTTATAATTGTATAACATAAAATCTAAAAGTCTCGAGGTGGTAAAATAACTAACTATCATCCCCATGGATAGAAATAACAAAAAACTTCCATTAATTTTATCTGAAAAGAGAGAAAGTCTAAATGTTAATAGATCTTTTAAACTTTCTTTATTTATTTTTTTTATTGATAACATGAGATCACTATAAAAGCCAATTACAATTGCATAAAGTCCACCAGAAATACCGGGTAGTTTATTTATTGTGCCCATAACAAGACCATGTAGGAATACTTCAATTGAGTTTGAATTAATCCAATTTTTATTTTGCCTCATTTTTTTTAAAAAATCTATTCAATAAAATAACAAATAACAATCCAATTATCATAAATATATAATCAGTAAGATTTTCCATTAAAAAAACAGTTCTAAAATCTTCTATTTTGTGAGGATAAAGTTTAGGTAAAGAACCGATTATAAGTCCAGTCAGACACACAATTGTTCCTTCTTTAAATTTATGAAGAAGAAATTTTACAAATTTTGAAAATGTTAGAACACCAGTTATGATTCCAATAATAAAAATTAAAATCCACTTGAAATCATCAAATTCAAAGCTACTCAGAAAATTATTTAATTTTTGAAGTATAAAGTCATAAGAATTTAAAATCAGAAGAATATATGCGCCAGATATTCCAGGCAAAATCATCGCACATGAGCAAATAAAACCACTAAGAAATATATAAAAAATGGTATTATTTTCATTTTCAAAATAGCCTAAGTTAAGAATTACAGTGGTGAGAATGATTGAAGCTACAAAAAGTACAAAGTTTTTGATTTTAAATAGACTTATTCCTTTGACGATGTAAGGAATACTTGCCAAAATTAATCCAAAAAAAAATGAAAAGACTTTTGTTGGATGAGTATCAATTGCATTTGAAATTATTTGACTAAAAATTATAATACTTGAAATAATTCCTAAGACTATCGTTAATAGTATATCAAACTTGAAATAAGTTAGATTAGTTAAAAAATTTCCCTTAAGTAATTTTATAGTATTTTTTAATTTTATATTGTTTAATGCGTGTATAAAATCATCATAAATCCCAGTTATTAAAGCAATAGTCCCTCCTGAAACACCAGGAATTAGGTCTGATATACCCATTAACATCCCTTTGAGGTAAATTATTAGGTAACTATCTTTTTTCAAAATAATTTAATAGTTTTTAGAAATAATACTTAGAGCCATATTTAAATTTTCAATTGCTTTGTCATGATCATTTTTTCTAAGATGATATTTAGCAATTGATATCCAAGCTTTTTCATATAACGGATCAATCTCAACAATTTCATTTAAATACTTTATTGAGGATTCATAATCTCCAATTTTCTCTAAACATCTTGAAAGTCTATACATTGAGAATGGAGATGAGCTTTTCTGCGAATGAACTATCTTATAGTAGTAGATTGCTCTCTTAAAATTTTCCATTTTTTCATGAACTTTTCCTAGCTCTACATAACTTGCTGAAAATGAATCATCACATATTGTAGCAAACTCATGACTTGTTTTACTTTCCTTAAATTTTTTTTGAGAAAAATAGATTTTACCAAGCTCAAACCATGCATATTTTGAGTAAGGATTTTTATTTAAAAATTTATTAAGAAAACTTATTGCACCTTCAAAATTTGATGATAGTTTGTAACAACTTATCAGTTTATCTAAAATAATTTTATCATCAGGGTATTGATAAATGATTTTTTTTGCAATTTTTATTGCACTTTTGTATTCTTCGAGAATCATATGGTTTTTTAGCTTTAAGTCAGTTACAAAAAACTCAAGAGCGCTATCATATTCCAAATCTTTTAAAATTAAATTTGATTTCAAATACTCTTTTTTCAGATTAAGAATTTTTGCTTTCTGAAAGAGTAAGTCTGGATTATTATCATTTTTTATTAAAAATTCATCAATAATTATATCTGCTTTAATAATTTGATTATTGATTATTAATAATTCAGAATTAAGAATATTGATGTTAATATTGTGAGGATATAATTTAAGTGCATAAAATAAAGCCTTTTCGGCCAGTGAGTAGTTTGCATCATTAAAATAATACAGAATTATGTCTTCAAAATCATCTACATCAAAGAAAAAAGATTCATTAGTTCTTATGATGCTTTCAAACTTTATTACAACATTAAGGATATTTTTATTCTCATCACGCACAAATTAAATTTATACACTATCCCTGTCGCCTCCACAAATTGAAACTTTACTTTATCAAATACTTATCAACAAGTTTTAGTTAATTTTATTAAGACATTGAATGATTATGTCACATCCTTTATTTATTTCATTTTCTGAAATTGTAAGTGGAGGAGTAATTCTAACAGCTCTTTTTTCATAAAGTAAAAAAAATAAAATAAGTCCATTATTCAATGACTCAGAAACAAGTTGTGATGCAACAGAGCTATTCTTCATAATAAGACAAAGCATAAGACCACTTCCTCTAATTTCGTAAATTAAGTTATGCTTTAATCTATCTCGAAAAATCTTTTCTTTTTCAATAGTTTTTAAATGTAATTTTTCTCTTAAGATAATTTGGAGAGTTTTAAGTCCTGCAGATGCAATTACAGGGTGGCCTCCAAATGTTGTTATATGACCAAGTTCAGGATTTGAAATAAATTTTGATAATAATTTTCTGTTACTTATTAAAGCACCAATTGGAAAACCACCACCTAGAGCTTTTCCGATCACCAATACATCAGGAACTATCTTATAATTTTCAAATGCAAACATTTTTCCTGTTCTTCCAATACCAGTTTGTAGCTCATCAAAAATTAAAATAACATTGTGTTTATCACATAATTTTCTAATTTCTTTTAGATATTCATTTTTAGCCGAAATAAAACCAGCTCCTCCTTGTATCGGTTCTATGATTACACAAGCAGTGTCATTATCAATAATAGAAAGATCATTTTTTGAGTTAAAATTTATTTGAAAAATATTAGGTAAGAGAGGGCGGTATCTCCTTTTTCTCTTTTCATATCCTGAAACGCTTAAACTTCCATGAGTACTTCCATGATATGCGTTTTTCATTGAAACTATTTTTTGTCTACCAGTAATTCTTTTTGCAAGTTTCAAAGATGCTTCGATAGCTTCAGTCCCTGAATTTGTTAAATATGTACAATTTAACTTTTTTGGAAGTAACTCGGACAATAGTTCGCATAGTACAATGCTTTTTTCTTGAACAAACTCACCATACACCATTACATGGGAATATTTATCTAATTGCTCGTTTATGGCTTTATTAATTTCACTGTTTGAGTGACCTAGATTATTTACCGATACTCCTGCAACAAAGTCAAGGTATTTTTTATTTTGAGAATAAATGAATGAGCCTTTAGCTTTTTTTATTTCAAGACCTAGTGGATTGCTTGTTGTTTGGGCTTGATATTTTTTAAATCTTTTGTTCAATTAAATCTGATTTATTTAAAATTTTCTCATCCGATCTATCGATGAAACCATTAAGGATTGTTTCATTTGAATCAAGAAAATTCTCAGGGTACAAAACGCCTTCAGGATCTGTTATAAATATTATCTCATCAATAGACTTATTATTAAAATAAATTTGAATTGAGCTGGAAATAGCTTTATCTACTCCAATTAATTTATTTTTATCATTATACATGTAATAGATAAGTTCAGCATTTTGATTTATCACAGCATTTTTCAACTTATTATCTAAAAATTTTCCATTTAAATTCAGGCCTTTGATTTGATTAAAATTACTTTCTGAAATGGAGTCTTTCTCAACAATAAAAACATTATTTGTTAT
>CENP01020473.1_pt1 | contig 16149 bp, 14 predicted proteins | sample 361281 | NCBI WGS metagenome assembly CENP01 (sample SAMEA2591122, study PRJEB7988) | marine metagenome | biome: marine biome (ENVO:00000447); feature: deep chlorophyll maximum layer (ENVO:xxxxxxxx); material: saline water (ENVO:00002010), including plankton (ENVO:xxxxxxxx) | depth 70 m
TTTTCAGATTGCTTATTGCCCATTCCTGTATCAATTAGAATCAACCTATTATTATCCTCCAAAAGAAGGCATCTAGACGCAATATCAATCATGTTGTTTGAATCAGACGGGTTAGTTTTTTGCCAGAGAGTTTTAGGAACAACTCCGAACATAGCTCCACCATCTAATTTAAAATTACCAGATTCAATCGGATAAATATTCATTGATGTAAATGTAAAAAATTATCTAATAGTTAATCTTAAAACTGAGCAAGCAGCTGTTTTTACAAACTTATCTTCACTAGCACCAAAAAGAACTCTTGTCCAATTATCTTTTTCTGGTGTACCAAGAATTAGTAAATCATATCCTGCCGACTCTTCTGAAATTGTTTCAACCGGATCATTGCTTTCTATAATTTTAAGTTCAGAACTTGATTTTGTTGATGATATAAGATCTTCAGAGGTTTTTTTTAGCGATATTGTACCTGGATGATTTTCAGTAATAATATTTAGTAAAGTTAGAGATGCATTATAATGGCAACAAATCTTGTCTGCGACATCAATAAATTTCTGGTTCCTTCTACCAGGTCTTAAAGCAATTAAAATTCGTGAAAAACTACGCACACCATTATCTTTAAATAAGGCTAAGCTAGAGTTAACATTTTTAAGGAGCCAACCTATAGGGTTACCAATAAAAATCCCGGAATTTTCTCTGCCATCCCACTCTAAAACAAGCCATTTACATTTTCTTTGTCCTGTTATGTTGTCAATTGAATTTGCAACATCGTGAGTTGCAATACTTTCAAAGGATAAATTGAGCTTTTTAATTTTTTTCAAACTAAGTAAGCGTCTTTTTATTGATTCAGAGGCAGGAGAATCTATTTCAATTGCCTCAAGAAAAGTTTGATTCGGAACTTCTATTAAATTTATGGTATTTATACTTGACTTGTCATTTATTGACGAAGCAATCTCTACTAACATTTCAGGTGAAGTTTCATCTCCAAGTAAAGGAACTACAATTTCAGCATTTTTATTACTTAGATCTTCATTTATATTGGAATTCTGGTCTATCAAAGCCAGTTCTGTTTCTGTTGATGAGCCTTTAAATAAAAAAGATAAAATCCCATAGTTTGAAAAGACGCCTTTTCTATTAGTTTTATTTCCGTAAATGAGAAATATGATAAAGCCAAGAATAAAAATGCAAATAACGGAAACTATAGGCATAAGACCTAAGTAAAAAAGAAGTACAAAACCACTAATAATACCAAATAGTTGAATATATGGATAAAAAGGAGACTTATACTTTGGGTTATACCACTGAGCCGAGGTTTCTCTTAAAACAATTACTGATAAATTAACAGCAATAAACATCATTACTTTAAACGCGCTTGCTAATTTTGCAATTTTTTCAACGTCTAGAAAAAAAACAGCTAAACCTATTATAAAACAGGTGATAAAAATAGAATTAACAGGAGTTAAAAAACGAGAACTTACACTTCCAAAAAATTTTGGGAGCATTTTATCTCTGGCCATTGCAAAAGGAAATCTAGACGACGCTAATACGCCTGAGTTTGCCATAGACAACAAAGTCATTACACCAACAATACCTGCTATATAACCAAACAAATTTCCTCCCAAATTTTGAGCTAAAGTATAAATTGGACGAATGTCTTTTGAAAGAATATTGGCATCAATATTACCAACTAAAATAAGAGCGACAAACACATATACAGCAGTAATTAAGAACAAAGAAATAAGCATTGCTCTTGGAAGATTCCTTTCAGGACTCTTAATTTCGCCAGCAACAGCTGCTACTTTCGTAACACCAGCATAAGAAATATAAAGAAAAGCGACAGCTGAAATAAAGCCATAGTTTCCTTCGGAAAAAACAGGACTTAAAAGTTTTGAGTCAAAAGAATTTACCCCAAAGATTATTAATAATATTAAAGAGACAACGCTAATTGAAACAATAGCAAGCTGAGTATTTCCAACTTTTTTTACACCGAATACATTTAAAATTAAAATTAAGCTAAGAGAAATAAGAGCAACAATTTTTGAAAACCCAGCGTCAAGTTGGACCACTACGTATAAATATGCGCTAAGACCAACCAACGAAAAAGCACTTTTTAATAATAGAGAAAGCCAAAGCCCTAGACCAGAAACAGTGCCAAATAATGGCCCAAATGCACGTTCTATATACACATAAGTACCACCTGATTTAGGCATTGCTGTTGCAAGTTCTGACTTGGATAGTACTGCGGGTAAAATACATAAAGCAGCTACTAAAAAAGCTAGCCAGATTGAAGATCCAGTTATTCCAACAGCTATCCCAGGCAAAACAAAAATACCGCTTAACATTCCTCCAATACTTATGGCGATAGCGGTAGGAAGAGTTAAGGTTCGTTGAAGCTTTTTCATTTCTTATAAAATAAAGAAATTATTTCTTTAAAAAATAATTTATTCACTAACAGCCCCCGGAACGCCATAGTAACCAATACCGTTTAGGTAAGGAGCGTCAGAGGTTAAATGGTAATGATATATACCATCAGGAAAATCAGATGTTGAATGAGAGTGTCCATGATGATCATCTAAATCTGCGCTTTTTAACTCTTGTCCGTTTTCTATTGGGCCATAAATAGGAAATCCATCAAGTAAGAAACCTATCAAAGTATTTTTACCATAATTTTTTGTTAACCAAAAAGGTTCCATGTGATAGTGGTATCTACCACCCCCTCCATTTCTTCCGGGTGCAGGATGACCATTATACTGGTCAAAAGAGTTTATTTCGTTCGATAGCAGGGCACCTCCTCCAGCATATTGATTGTAGAAGGTAACGCCGTTTAATGAAACACCGATTGGACCCATAGAGGTTTCTGTAATTATTTGTGCTTTTTTTGGACTTACTGGAATTTTAAAACGGATATTGCCAGTAGATATCCTGTTAGGATTTAAGTTAAAGCTTGTAACAAACGGATTTGTACCATCATAAGGCTCATACATTTCATTTTCCCATTCTGTATCCAAAAAGTAAGGGCTTTTGTGATCAGGAACCCCGTCGGTGTTAATATAGACAAAACCATCTTCTATATAAATTTCACTTGTAGTTTTGTAAATTTTCTGATAAATTGATAATGGAATTTCAATATTATTTTCAACTAAAATTTCATCAGAATCCTCGTTACTTGAACACGAATAAAATAAAAGAATTACAAACAAAAAGAGAAGAAAGTAATTTTTCATATATCAATATAATAAAACCTTTAATCATTTAGCTTCAAAACAGCCATAAATGCTTGTTGAGGAATTTCAACATTTCCAATTTGTCTCATTTTCTTTTTTCCTTTCTTTTGTCTTTCAAGAAGCTTTCTTTTTCTTGTAATATCACCTCCATAACATTTTGCTGTTACATCTTTTCTTACTGCTTTAATAGTTTCTCTAGCTATTATTTTAGCCCCAATCGCAGCTTGAATTGGAATGTCAAATTGTTGTCTTGGAATAAGCTCCTTAAGTTTTTCACAAATCTTTTTTCCCATAGAGTATGCATTGTCATTATGTATAAGCGCAGAAAGAGCATCAACAGAATTATTGTTTAGTAGTATATCCATCTTAATTAACTTAGATTGTTTTAAACCAATAGGGGCGTAATCAAACGAAGCATAACCCTTAGAAATAGATTTGAGTCTATCATAAAAGTCAAAAACAATTTCTGCAAGAGGCATATCAAAAATTAGCTCAACCCTTTCAGTCGTAAGATAGGTTTGGTTCTTAATCTCTCCTCTCTTCTCTATACATAAACTCATAACAGGCCCAACAAAATCACTTTTTGTTATAATTGAAGCTTTTATAAATGGCTCTTCAACTCTATCAAGCCGTGATGGTTCTGGAAGATCTGAAGGAGTATTTACTATTATTTTATCTTCAGGATTTTTTTTGTTAAAGGCGTGATAAGAAACATTAGGGACGGTTGTGATTACAGCCATGTTGAATTCCCTTTCAAGCCTCTCTTGAATTATTTCCAAATGTAACATGCCTAAAAATCCACACCTGAAGCCAAAGCCTAATGCAGATGAGTTTTCAGGTGAAAAAACAAGTGAAGCATCATTTAGTTGAAGTTTTTCCATGGAAGACCTTAAGTCTTCATAATCATCACTATCGACAGGGTATATCCCAGCAAAAACCATTGGTTTTACATCTTCAAATCCTGATATCGGATTTGATAAATTAGACTTCGAATCAATTATGGTATCACCAACTTTTACATCTTTAGCATTTTTTATGCCTGTTATTAAATACCCAACATCTCCACAAGAAATTTCCCTTTTAGGTTTTTGGTTAAGTCCTAAAGTTCCCACCTCATCAGCATAATATGATTTTTTAGTAGCATAAAACTTAATCTCTTGCCCCTTAGTTATCTTTCCAGAAAACACTCTGAAATATATCTCAATTCCTCTAAAAGGATTATATACTGAATCAAAAATTAGAGCTTTAAGCTCATCATTTAACTTGTTTTTAGGAGCAGGAATTCTTTCAATTATTGCTTTAAGTATCTCATTTATTCCTTCACCAGTTTTTGCAGAAGCCAAAATAATTTCCTCTTGTTTGCAACCTAAGAGACCCACAATATCATCAGAAACTTCTTCAGGTTTTGCAGAGGGCAAGTCTATTTTATTAAGAATGGGGATTATTTCTAAGTCATTCTCCAATGCTAAATATAGGTTTGAAATTGTTTGGGCTTGAATGCTTTGAGCAGCATCCACAATTAAAAGAGCTCCTTCACATGCTGCAATTGATCTTGAAACTTCATATGAGAAATCGACATGACCAGGTGTATCAATTAAGTTTAGTACATAATCGTTATTATCTAATTTATAATCCATCTGAATTGCATGGGATTTAATGGTTATTCCTCTTTCTCTTTCGATATCCATATCATCAAGCAGTTGATCTTGTTTTTCTCTTTCTGTAACTGAGCCTGTTTGATCTAAAAGCCTATCTGCAAGAGTGCTTTTACCGTGATCTATATGAGCAATTATGCAAAAATTTCTAATATTATTCATTAATCAAAGCAAATATAATCCAATTAATCCCTTTAGCTTATAAAATTTAATAGTTTAAATTTGTCTTTAAATAATTAACTATTGGTAAAAATTGGAAACATAGAATTAGGAAATTTTCCTTTATTATTAGCTCCTATGGAGGATGTTAGTGACCCTCCCTTTAGAGCTTTGTGTAAAGAAAATGGGGCAGATGTGGTTTACACTGAATTTATTTCTAGCGAAGGCTTAATTAGAGATGCTGCAAAAAGTGTTATGAAATTAGATATTTATGAAAAAGAGAGACCGGTAGGAATACAAATATTTGGAGCCAACCTTGATTCGATGCTAAAAGCAGTTGATATAGTTGAGAAAACAAAGCCCGACATTATTGATATTAATTTTGGGTGTCCTGTTAAAAAAGTCGTTTGTAAGGGAGCAGGTGCAGGTATATTAAAAGATATTGATAAAATGGAAAGTCTTACAAAGGAAATGGTTAAAAGAACCTGCCTGCCAGTAACTGTGAAAACTAGATTAGGGTGGGATGAAAAATCTATAAAAATAGTTGAGGTTGCAGAGAGAATTCAAGATGCAGGTGCAAAGGCCATATCTATACACGGAAGAACAAGATCACAAATGTACAAGGGTTTTGCAGATTGGACGAAAATAGCGGAAGTAAAAAATAATCAAAGAATGAAAATTCCTGTTTTTGGAAATGGTGACGTTAATTCACCAGAAAAAGCATTGGAAATGAGAGATAAGTTCGGGCTTGATGGGGCAATGATTGGTCGCGCCTCAATTGGTTATCCTTGGTTTTTTGATGAAATAAAATATTTTCTTAAAAATAGATGTCATAAAAATCCACCTACTATTTCTGAAAGAATTTCTATGGCTGAAAGACACCTAAAAATGGCTATTGATTGGAAGGGCGAAATACTTGGTATATTAGAAACTCGAAGACATTATTCAAATTATTTTAAAAATATTCCAGACTTCAAACAATACAGAACTCAGTTGGTAACAACCGATTTTTCTGAAGATTTATTTAATCTTTTTTCTGAATTAAAAAACATTTTTAAAGAAGAGTCAATTTTAAATTAATTTCTTAACTGCTTTGGCAGAAAGATATGAAGATGTAAATCCAACAAAAATAGCAGTAAAAAGAACAATAATTACATTATAAAAAGTAAGTTCAACTGGATATGCTAAATCAATACTTCCAACTTTAACAAAAGAAAATTGTTTCTGACTAATCACAGCTAAAATAGAGAAGAATAATCCAATTATTAGTCCTAATAAGTTAATCATCAAACCATTTTTGAAAAAAACTTTTTCAATATTTAAATTATTCATTCCCAAAATTTTTAAGGTTTTAAGACTTGATTCCTTCTCAACAATTAACATTATAACAGAACCGATTACATTAAAGACAGATATTAAAACAATCATTATCATTATTATTGTTACAATTAATTTTTCACTTTTCATCATTTTAAATAAGCTTTCATTTAATTCTTCATGTGACTTAACAGTGAGGCTTTTAAATCTAGATTTTAAAACATTTTTTAAATTAATACGATTGTTAGAGCTTTTTAGATAAATTTCTGAAATGGAACTTTTACTTAATCCAAAAATAGACTGAGCAGTTTCAAGACTGCATATTATAACATTCTCATTATCATCATTTCTTGTATTAAAAACACCCTTTGAAAATAAAACCTTACTGTTTTTGAGTGGGTTAAGTAAAATATCAGGATAAGAACTATTGATTGAGTAAATTTCAAAAGCACCAGTAGAATTAAAAAGTGTTAAATCTAATTTTTCAGTTATTGAATAACTTGTGTAAGCGGAACTGTTGTCTAAAAAAGTATATTCTCCAAAAGAAATTATGCTTGAAAAATTTATAACATTATTAAAGTTATTGTCTACTCCAATTATTTTACTGTAAGTTTTCATTCCATTATATTCAATTAAAACATTTCCTGTGAGTATTTTTGAATAAAAATTATCTCCTATTTCATTTGACAGAAAAGAAATTTCTGTACTATCTAGATTAAAATAGTCATCTTTTTCAGAGAAAATTTTAATATCTGGATCAAATGATTTAGAAAAATTCAGACTGTATTTTTCTAGTCCAGAGAAAACCGAAAGAATTGTAAAAAAAGAAAAATAAGCAATTGTCAAAACAAGAACCGAAAAAGCAGAAATAATGGAAACAATATTAAATTTTGTTTTGGAAAAGAGATATTTATATGCTAAAAAACTAGAAGCTCTCAATTTAATTTTTTAAAGGGTTATCGCCCTTTTTTATCGCATTTTCAATCCCGTCGATATAGTCTAAAGAATCATCAATAAAAAAATCAATAGTTGGAATAATTCTAAGCTGATTCTTAACCAGAAAAGATAGCCTTTTCTTTATTTCAAAAAGATTTTTTTTTAATATCTCACAAGCTTTCTCGGAATTAGAAGATGGAAATACGCTTATAAAAATTTTTGCTGTAGACAAATCGACAGACACTTTAACCTTAGTAATAGAAATTAAAAAATTAACTCTTGTTTTTTCACGAAAAAACCCTTGTACGATATTTGAAAGATCCTTCAAAAGAAGAGAAGAAACCTTTTTTTGTCTTTGACTTTCCAAAAATTAGACTTTAGTAATTCTTAATGTGTTTACATGCCCCTTTTCATAAATTGGCATTGCAGCAAGATTAATTATAAAATCCCCTTTCTTAATATATCTATAATCTAATGCTAGCTGATTTACTTCTTCAACCGTTTTATCTGTACTTTTAAATTTATTGTAATAAATACATTTAACACCCCAAAGGAGATTTAATTGTGTGAGTATTTTTTTATTTGAAGTGAATACTATTACGAGTGAGCTAGGACGCCATGAAGAGATTTGCCAACCAGTGTAACCACTGTGCGTCAAAGTACAAATTGCAGACGCATTTATATCATTGGCTATTTTTGCTGCATTCATGCAGATGGATTTGGTAATAATCCTCTCCGTTTTTACACTTGGAAGATCTCGTTGAACATTTATTAAATGAGAATCTTCAACTCCGATAATTATATCCTTAATTTTTTTTACAACTTCACAAGGATATTTGCCAACTGAAGTTTCGCCAGAAAGCATAATTCCATCTGCACCGTCCATTACTGAATTTGCAACATCGTTAACTTCAGCCCTTGAGGGAGTTAAACTTTCTATCATTGATTCCATCATTTGAGTAGCAATAATAATTGGAATCCCTGCTTTTTTACATTTTGTAACAAGCATTTTTTGGTTTAAAGGAACCTCTTCTGCTGGAATTTCAATTCCCAAATCTCCTCTGGCAACCATAACACCATTGGATGCTTTTATAATTTCATCCATTTTTTTGATTGCCTCAGGCTTTTCAATTTTTGAAATTATTGGAATATGATGATCACAATTCTTAGATATTAATTCTTTTAGTTCAAGAATATCTTTCTTTGATCGAACAAATGATAGAGCAATCCAGTCAAAAGAGTTGTTCAATGCAAAGATTGCATCTCTAATATCTTTTTTAGTTAGAGCAGGTTGAGAAATTTTGGTATTAGGCAAGTTTACACCTTTTCTAGACTTTAAAACCCCTTCTTGAATAACTTTTAATTCAACTAAATCATTTTTGTTTGATGATATAACCTTTAATATAATTTTTCCATCATCAATTAGAACTTTATCACCCGCTTTAACATCTTTTGCAAAAGAAGGATAGTTAATTTTTATTATATTCTCTCTATTTGCAGTAGATATATCGGTTGTAAATGAAATTTTTTCATTCTTTTTGAGCTCTCTATCTTCGATTACTTCGCCAATTCTAATCTTTGGACCTTGTAGGTCTGCTAACAGAGTAACATGGTTATTTAATTTTTTCCTAATAAAATTTACATCATTAACAATTCTTTTAACATCTTCATGATCGGCGTGAGAAAAGTTTACTCTCAAAACATCAACGCCTGATTTTATAAGCCTTTCAATCATTTTCCTGGAGTTACTGGCTGGTCCAAGCGTTGCTATAATCTTTGTCTTTTTAAACTTCATTACTCAAAAATAAGGTTATATTTTGATTTATCTGTTTGTAAATTTGCCTCATAACATGATATTATGTTTTTAGAACCATTTATTTTTTCAATTAAATTCTTAATATTAAATCTTCCGTCCTCAATTTTTAAGAAATATTCTACTTTAGGGTAGTCGGGAATAAAAAGTGAAGCTTTATCAAATTCATCAAAAAGAGTTGACTTAGATTTGAGATTTGATGAGTTAATAGATTTATTTGAAAAAAGAAATATTTTTGAATCATATTTTTTAGAGCAATATTTATATAATAAATAACTAGATATATTTCCTTCAAAGTCTATGTCAGCTTCTCTCTTCAAGTTAATTTTTAATAATCTATTTAGATTGTAGGCAATTTTAAATATTTCAGTATTACTGTGTATAGCTAATAGATTATATTTTTGATCAAAATCATATAGCTTTAATCTGTGTTTTGGCATATCAAAGAAAATAAATCAATCATATTTTTTAAGAACTACACATGCATTATGACCACCAAACCCAAAAGTATTGCTCATAGCATATTTGACATCTCTTTTCTGAGCTTTATTAAAAGTAAAATTTAACTTATTGTCAATTTCAGGATCATCATTAAAATGATTAATTGTGGGAGGAATTAGGCCTCTATCAACTGACAGAATACAAGAAATCGCCTCTACAGCTCCTGCTGCTCCTAGAAGGTGTCCAGTCATTGATTTTGTTGAATTAATATTGATATTATATGCGTGTTCACCAAAAACTTCCTTAATTGCTTTAGCCTCTGCTTTATCACCCAAAGGAGTTGATGTTCCATGCATATTAATAGTATCTATTTGTTTAGGTAAAATTGAAGAATCAATTATGCTGTTTTTCATGACTGAAATAGCTCCCTCGCCGTCAGGGTGAGGTGCAGTCATATGATATGCATCTGATGACAATCCTGCTCCGGCTACTTCAGCATATATTTTAGCCCCTCTTGATTTAGCATGTTCGTGTTCTTCCAAGATCAAACAACCACCACCCTCACCTAAAACAAAGCCATCCCTATCATTATCAAAAGGCCTTGAAGCAGTTTTAGGATCATCATTTCGAGTAGATAAAGCTTTAACAGCGTTAAAACCTCCAATTCCAGCAATTGTTACGCCAGCCTCAGAGCCTCCAGAAACAATTATATCAGAATAACCAAGACGAATGTAATTTAAAGAATCAATTAAAGAGTTAGCTGATGACGCACAAGCTGAGACAGTGGCAAAATTAGGTCCTTTAAATCCATGACGAATTGATATGACACCAGGCGCAATATCAGGAATTAGTTTTGGAATAAAAAATGGGTTAAAACGCGGAGTGCCGTCACCTTCAGCATAATTAATCATTTCATTTTGAATTGTCTCAAAGCCTCCAATTCCAGACCCCCATATAACCCCAACTCTAGACTTATCAATTTTTTCAAGCTGAAGGCCGGAATCTTTAATTGCTTCATCGGAACATACTATTGCATATTGTGCAAAACGATCAAGTTTTCTTGCTTCTTTTCGATCAAAATAGTTAAGAGGATCATAGCCTTTGAGCTCACAAGCAAACTGAGTTTTAAACTTACTTGAATCGAAATAAGTTATAAAATCGGCACCACTTTTTCCAGAAACTAAACCTTCCCAAAAAGAGTTAATGTTGTTACCAATCGGCGTTAGAGCCCCTAACCCAGTTACAACAACACGTTTTAAACTCATAAAAATTAATTAAGCACTTTCAATATACTGAACTGCCTGACCAACAGTTTCAATTTTTTCAGCTTGATCATCTGGAATTTGAATATCGAATTCCCTTTCGAATTCCATTATAAGCTCAACCGTGTCTAAAGAGTCAGCACCTAGGTCATTTGTGAAACTTGCTGCAGGAACAACCTCGTTTTCATCAACGCCTAATTTATCAACGATGATAGCTTTTACTCTTGAAGAAATATCTGACATAATACTAAGATTTATTGTTGTGGACAAAAATAAAAAACTTTAAATTATAAACTTGTATTTTTGAGTTAATTTTAGTTTTACTCTGAAAAACGATTAAAAATATGAAGAATATTGTCTTGTTTGCATCTGGAGGAGGCTCAAGTGTAGAAAACATGTTAAGGTCTTTTATTAATGAAAAACAGATTAAGGTTTTAGGAATTTTTTGTAATAATCAAAAAGCAGGTTTGTTAAAAAGAGTTTATCTAAAAAAATTTAAAACAATAATATTTAAAAATAATGATCTTTTAAATGGTAATGTATTCGGACAATTGAAAAGACTTGACCCAGAACTTATAGTTCTTGCAGGTTTTTTAAAAAAAATCCCAAAAGATATAATTTTAAATTACCATAAAAGGATTATAAATATACATCCATCACTACTACCAAAATATGGTGGAAAAAACATGTATGGAAATAATGTCCACAAAGCTGTGATAGAAAATAATGAAAAAAAGTCTGGTTTTACTATCCATTATGTAAATGAAGAATATGATCAAGGAGATATTATTTTTCAAAAATCAATTGAAGTAGATACTAAAAATGTAGATGAGTTAGCCAATAAAATTTTAGAAGAAGAACACAAATATTATCCTATTATTGTAAAACAAGTTTTAAATGCTTAAACCAAATATAATAGTTTACACTGATGGTTCATCAAGAGGAAATCCTGGGCCTGGAGGTTATGGAATTGTAATGCAAAAATTTGGCTCAAATTATATTAAAGAATTTTCAGAAGGCTATAGAAGAACTACTAACAATAGAATGGAACTCTTAGCAGTAATTATTGCATTAGAAAAAATAAAAAAAGAAAATCAAGTGGTACACGTATATACTGATTCAAAATACGTTAGTAATTCAGTTGAGGAAAAATGGATATTTAATTGGGAGAAGAAGGGCTTTAAAAACAAAAAAAACCCTGATCTTTGGGTTCGATTTTTAAAAGTTTATAGAAAACATCAAGTAAGTTTTTTTTGGATCAAAGGGCATAATAATAATATTAAAAATGAAAGGTGTGATTTTCTTGCATTTGAAGCTAGTAAAGAATCAGAATTAAAAATTGATAAGGAATATGAAAAATAAAATTTTAATTACAGGTACAGTTGCTTTTGATGATATCGAAACACCTTTTGGGAATTCAGGTAAAGTAATAGGTGGCGCAGGAACATATATTGCACTTGCATCAAGCTTATTCACTAAAAATTTAGCCATCGTATCCATTATTGGTGAAGATTTTCCTGAAAAAGAAATAAAATTTCTTAATAGTAGAGGTATCGATACAAAGATGATTGAAATAATCAAAGGAGGAAAGACTTTTTATTGGAAAGGAAAATATCATGAAAATATGATAAGTAGAGACACCTTGTCAACTGAGCTAAATGTTCTAGAAAGATTTAATCCAATTGTTAATTCAGAATTTTTATCATCAGACATTATTTTACTCGGCAACTTACATCCATTTGTACAAAATACAGTTATAAATCAATCAACCAACCCTAACAGATTTATAATATTAGATACAATGAATTTTTGGATGGACAACGCCTTAAATGAACTTAAAGATGTTATTGAAAAAGTAGACTTAATAATAATAAATGATGAAGAAGCTCAACAACTAACAAATGAATCTAACATTTTTAATGCAGGAAATAAAATACTTAAAATGGGCCCAAAAAAAGTAATTATTAAAAAAGGAGAACATGGCTCAATTTATTTAGACAGTTTTCAAAAATATATACTCCCAGCTTACCCTGTAGATTCTCTAGTTGACCCAACTGGTGCTGGCGATTCTTATGCTGGAGGAATAGCTGGATTTTTGTCTACTAAACAAGAAATTAATTTTATGCAGATCAAGGAAGCCATGTTATTTGGCACATTAACAGCCTCTTTTTGTGTTGAAAATTTCGGAGTGGAGGGTTTAAGAAACTTAGATTATGAAAAACTTATAAGCAGATTAAAAATTTTCAAATCGTATATAACCTAATTTTCGCAACTATTTTGTTATTTTGTTGTTCAAACAATGAGCGACCACATAAATCATGAATGCGGATTAGCGCTGATAAGGCTGCTCAAACCACTTGAATTTTATAAAAAAAAATATGGCACCTCTAGTTATGGTTTAAATAAGCTATACTTAATGCTTGAAAAACAACACAACAGAGGGCAAGACGGTGCTGGTTTTGCGAGTGTAAAGCTTGATACAAGTCCTGGGGAGAGATTTATGCACAGGGAAAGATCCGCTAATCAGAACCCAATACAAGAGATTTTTAAAATATCAAATGATAGAATTATAAATGATCTAAAAAACAATAAATATCCAGATGATAATATTTCTACTCAAAAAAAAAACATTCCGCATATTTCTGAGGTTTTTTTAGGACATGTTAGATACGGAACTTTTGGAAAAAACAGTAAAGATGCAGTTCACCCTTTTTTAAGACAAAACAACTGGATGCATAGAAATTTGATTGTAGCTGGAAATTTTAATATGACTAATAATAAAGAATTATTTGACAACCTAGTCCTTTTGGGCCAACACCCAAAAGAAATGTCAGATACTGTTACTGTTATGGAAAAGATTGGACATTTTTTAGATAATGAAGTAGCTAAAATTTATAAGAATTTAAAAAAACAGAATGTCTCCAAAATGGAAGCATCCCCAATCATAGAAGAATCTCTAGACATTCCAAGAATCTTAAAAAAAGCTTCTGAAGATTGGGATGGAGGATTTGTAATTGGCGGGATGCTTGGTCACGGAGATGCATTTGTTATAAGAGATCCAGCAGGAATTAGACCTGCATTTTATTATATTGATGATGAAGTTGTTGTAATTGCGTCTGAAAGGCCTGTAATTCAGACAGTTTTCAATACAAATTTTGACGAAATAAATGAAATCGATCCTGGTGATTGTTTAGTTGTGAAAAAAAGTGGACAAATACAAATTAAAAATGTAATTGAACCAGTTGAAAAAAAGGCCTGCTCATTTGAACGTATATATTTTTCAAGAGGCAGTGATAAAGAAATTTATAACGAAAGAAAGCAATTAGGAAGCTTGTTGTTCCCTCAAATTTTAAAATCTATTAAATATGATCTCGAAAATTCTGTCTTTTCATATATTCCTAATACAGCAGAGGTTTCATTCTATGGTATGGTTCAAAAAGCTCAGGATTACATGAACAGGGACGCTGAGAAAAAAATAATAAATGAAGGTGAAAAAATTTCAAAAGATAGACTAAGAGAGCTTTTATCTCAAAGGCCTAGAATAGAGAAAGTTGCAATTAAAGATGCTAAATTAAGAACTTTTATTACAGATGATTTAAGTAGAGATGAGCTTGTTAGACATGTTTATGATGTTACATATGGGTCAATCAAAAATTCGGATAACTTAGTAATAATTGATGATAGCATTGTAAGGGGAACAACATTGCAGAAAAGTATTATTAAAATGCTTGACAGGCTGTCTCCAAAAAAAATAATTATAGTCTCAAGTGCACCACAAATTAGGTATCCTGATTGTTATGGAATTGATATGGCAAAAATGACTGATTTGATTGCTTTTAGAGCAGTCATTGAATTACTTAAAGAAAACAACAAGGTAAATACAATAAAAGAAGTATATAAAAAATGCTTGTTAGAGAACAAAAAGGAAGTAAGCAAAATCAAGAATATTGTAAAAGAAATTTATGAGCCTTACACTGACGAACAGATTAGCAGAAAGATATCTTTAATTTTAAAAGAGAAAGATATTAATGCTGAAGTGGAGGTTATATATCAATCGATTGAAAATCTGCACTTAGCATGCCCTGAAAATTTGGGTGACTGGTATTTTTCTGGTGAATACCCAACACCTGGTGGCAACAGGGTAGTTAATCAAGCTTTTATTAATTATTATGAAGGCTCTTCTAAGCGAGCTTACTAATTGTTAGCTTTTGCAAATTTTTCTCCAACTATAGACCAGTCAACAACATTAAAAAATGCATTAATATAATCTGGCCTTCTGTTCTGATAATTTAAATAATAGGCATGCTCCCAAACATCAATTCCCATTATTGGATGTCCATCACACCCAACTCCTTGCATAAGCGGATTGTCTTGGTTTGCAGTAGAGCATATTTCTAAAGAACCATCTTTTTTAGCGCAAAGCCAAGCCCAACCGGATCCAAACCTAGTTGCAGCAGCAGCAGAAAACTTAGATTTAAAATCTTCAAAAGATCCGAATGAGCTTAAAATAGCATCGTTCAGTGCTCCTGATGGTGAGCCTCCGCCATTTGGGCTCATAATTTCCCAAAAAAGGCAGTGATTAAAATATCCCCCACCATTATTTCTAACAGCATTGTTTGACATGTCTAGACCTTTTAGTAAGCTCTCAATATCTAAGCCTTCTAAATCGGTACCTTCGATAGCACCATTAAGTTTGCTAGTATATCCAGCATGGTGTTTGCCGTGGTGGATTTGCATTGTTTTTGAATCAATATTTGGTTCTAAAGCATCAAAGCCATAATTTAAGTCTGGTAGTTGGAAACTCATGGTATTTATTTTAAATTAATACGTAAAATTACGGAATACTTTTTACATTAAATAAATCTATTGAACTCAAATTTTCAAATAATTAATGCTAGTGCAGGATCAGGTAAAACTTTTTCATTAGTTCAAAATATTTTAAAAGAGCTTTTTATTAGTAAGGAGGAGTCGTATAAAAAAATATTAGCCTTAACGTTCACAAATAATGCAGCTAATGAAATGAAAAAAAGAATTCTAGATGAATTAATCCTAATTTCCGACAATATAAATTCATCTGAGATGTTCACATTGCTGAATAGAGATTTAAATATTAATAAGAAAAATGCATCAGAAAAAGCGAAGAGAATAGTAAATAAAATTTTACATAATTTTTCTTTTTTTCAAGTAAGTACAATTGATAAGTTCAATCATAGAATAATTAGGGCTTTTTCACAAGATTTAGCATTGTCAAGTGATTTCGATTTAATTATTGATCAAGATGAATTTAAAGATCAGTTAATAAATGAATTCTTAGATAATTTAGACGAAAGCAAATTAATTTCTTCTAT
>CENP01026879.1_pt1 | contig 16146 bp, 20 predicted proteins | sample 361281 | NCBI WGS metagenome assembly CENP01 (sample SAMEA2591122, study PRJEB7988) | marine metagenome | biome: marine biome (ENVO:00000447); feature: deep chlorophyll maximum layer (ENVO:xxxxxxxx); material: saline water (ENVO:00002010), including plankton (ENVO:xxxxxxxx) | depth 70 m
GCGACTGAGGATGTCATGACAAACCGTTTGATATTGTTCTTTAAAGCTGCGTTTAGACATCGTTTAATACCATTTACCGCTGGTTTTACTACAATATCATAATCATTAGAATTGGTGGTAGGAATTGGTGAGGCGATATGTTGCACATAATCACATCCAGCAACTGCTTCATTCCACCCTTCGTCTTTTAATAAATCTAGTTCACAGAATTCAAGCATTCCTTTTATGGATACTTCTTTTTCTACCGCATCAATGACTTCTTGTTTACGATCTAACGAACGTAATGATGTTCGAACTTGATACCCTTCTTGAATGAGTTTTGAGATTAAATGCAGAGATATAAACCCTGATCCGCCGCTTATAAATACTTTTTCCATATAAAAAGTTATAAAAAATTTGAAACAAAAATGAAAATTAAATGTATATAGAATATGAAAGCGAAATCAAGAGGCACAAACAACGGAGTTGAAATAAATGAATAATATTGAAAAGTTTGTCCTTGGTGGAGTTGTACTCTGCATCGGATCGCTTCTTTTTATCATGAATGAAACAGAAGAAGTAATATTAACCTCTAACAAAACCTTTGATCAAGAAGTTACAAATGTTGTTATCGATGACGTAGCAGAACAGGTCTCAGAAGACGTTACAATCCCAGAACCACTAGAAGTATCAGTCGTAGCATTTGAAGACGAATCTGATATGATTGTAGATGAATGGGATAATAAGAATATGTTAGCTAAGAATGGAGATATCAGTTTCAGGGAAGCATTTGCTAATGCACGTACACAATTAGGCCCTGGCCAAACCTTTGAATGGTATGGCGAAAGATATACTACCGATTATTTTTATGAAATTAAGACAGTTGTAGGAGAAGTCGTTATTGTCAATAATAACGAAGGTAATCTAGAACTTGAACAAAAAGAGTCCTTAGCGGACGTTGAAGAAATTGTCACCTATCGTGACAACGAAGAAGTCAAAGTATCTTATGAACACCTCTTCCCTGACGCCATTGCAGCAGCAAAGAAGAATGGAACATATGATGATTCAAAAATTATGAGTAATGATTAAGCATTAAGATTTTCTCAGTGTTACCTTCAAACAAGAAAGGCGCTTGGTCGAAAGCGCCTTTTTTATTTAAGCATACGTTTTAATCGTTTTTTCGTATCCCAGTACCTTTGATTCTGTCGCACAAAATACTGTAATAAGTGTAAACATTTATCATAATCATAATCTGATACGGCGCTATAGTATTTAGCTATCATTTTTACAAGATCGCTATCGGAAGTTATTCGAGATAAAGATTTCATTCTGTCGCGTAAAGAAAGCGATTTAAAATCAATTCTATTTAAATCAACAAGTGAAAAACTATACTTACTATCCTGTTTTGTAATTAAAACGTTTCTACGGGTATAATCCAAGTGATCTATCCCCTGATGATGCAATTCTAATGTAAACTTCATAAAAGCCGTCCAAAGGGTTTCACTGTCTTTAAATAGTGTCTTATTATCACCTCTTTCTGTAAATAAAACGCTTAAATCATAATCAGATGAATAGTATTCAGAGATATAGAAGTTTTCTTGAAATTGTAATCCTGTATAGTGCTCTATATAGGCTACGGGTTCTGGTGTATGAATTCCTTTTGAAAGCAGGATGTTGGCATAATCAAACGAGCGCTTTGCTTTGGATGGAAAAATATTGCCATAGGTATAGCTCTTAAGTGCAGTTGATTTTTTAAAGGATTTAACCACAAATTTTTTATCATCTAAATCGATAATTTTTAAATGATTACGCCCTGATTTAATCGATTCTCCTGTTGAACGAAAATTCTTTTTGACGTCTAGAATTGTTTCTTTAAGAAAAGAGTATTTAGGACTGATATTATATTTCAATGACATATGAGGTTGAAATATATCTAAACTTCTGGAACGGGCATACTACTTCCAAATATTTTTTTCAAATCTGAAAAGCCACCAATAGGAACGCCATCTACAAAGATTTGTGGCACAAAAAAGTCTTCAATCCCCACTTCCTTAAGCTTTAGCTTTGAAATACTATATTCATCAACATCTACTTCGGTGTAGGTAATATTTTCTTGATTTAGAAGCATCTTAGCTCCTTTGCAGTATCCGCACCACGTAGCGGTAAAAATAGTTACGCCTGCATCGTTAAAATCTGCTCTAGTAATTGTATCTTTGGTAAAGGTTGGATTACTATTTTTAATAACGATGGCTTCTGTAATATCTCGTTCTTTAACCTGATAATAAAAAAAGTTTGCAAAAAAGACACCAAAGGAAACTAATATAGCAAGAATTAGGGATTTTACTTTATTCATCTGTAACGAAAATTAAAGAAATTAATAATAAGGCAATAGGATACATTACATTCTTGGAGCCGAATGGATCTCCCCAAACAGCATAATGCATATAAGCTGCACCCACCATAACAATTGCAATCATCGCTGCCCCAAGCTTTGTTAAGATGTCGTATTTCACGCCTAATAGCATAAATAAGCCACCAACAAACTCAAAGAGCACAACCAAGTAAACCAAGAATAATGGTAAAGCTCTTGATAATCCTTCACCGTCAACAATTGGCCACTTTCCCATCCCAGCTTTAATAAAGATAAACGCAAGAAGGATGCGCATAAAAAACATCACTCCTACCCTGTAATGGGTTAAATCTGTATCTAATAATCTATTCATAACTTTTTCCTTATATACTTAAATGCGATCCATCACAATATGGTGCATTTTTAGATTCCTTACAACCACATAAGTAAGCTTCTTTACTATCTTCCGCTTTAAATACTATAGGCTGCATATCTGTTTTTGTATGACTTCCATCGCAAAATGGTTGATTGCTCGACTCTGAACATGCACACCATGCATAATTATTATCTTTTTTAAGTGCTACTACATTTGGTTCTTTTTTATTGCTCATTGGATTTCCTTTCTTTTATATACTTAAATGTCTTTCATTGCAATAAGGAGCATTGGCAGATTGTTTACATCCACACAAATTAACCTCTTCATCCTTTTCTGCTTTTATAATGATTGGCTTCTCATCTTTAGCAATTAATCGTTGACCTTCACCTTTACTAGCGATCATATTGACATCAACCAAAGATTCAATAAGATTATTTTCTTTTTCATTTATCTTTTCATGACTACCGTCACAAAATGGTTGATTTTTAGAGCCTGCACACTGGCACCAGGCATAGGTTTTGCCTTTTTCCAACTTTACAGCATATGGTTTATTTTTCATGTTTATTTTTCCTTTCAAAAAAATGATATGAAAAATTATCACATAATATTAAATTACACAAGTAGGCACTATTTTTTAATATAGTGACAAAAAGAGGACTATAATGAAAGAAACACAATGCTTTGAAGATATATGTGGATGCACTGTTGATTCATGCCCTATCACCTATTCTATGAAGATGATTGGTGGTAAATGGAGACCAATAATTATTATGAGAATTGCTCAAAATATTAATCGTTTTGGTATTTTACATCGAGGAATTGATGGTATTAGTAAGAATATGCTCACTAGAGATTTGAGAGATCTTGAAAAGAATGGTATTATATCTAGAAAAATCTATGCTGAAATTCCACCTCGAGTGGAATACTCATTAACCAAAAAAGGCAAAACACTAGTTCCAGTATTTGATATGCTGAACGATTGGGCTTCAGATTATATTAAATAAGTAGCTATTTTTTCGGAGGAAGTAACACTAGCTTCGACGTTCTTTCTGTATATGCTAAATACTCAGAGTCGTTACCCCATCGCTCTTTGGCAATATCATCTAACAAATTTATTCCACTTATCTTGGTAAGTAGTAAATAAACAAATACAGGCGATATTAACGTAGCTAATTGCCATCCAGATAATACAGGAAATGCTAATAGAGCTACACCGCTCCATAGAGTAATTTCACCAAAATAGTTTGGGTGTTGAGACCATGCCCATACACCAGTTGAAATAAATTTCCCTTTATTATTTGAATCTTTCCTGAATTGTCTTTTTTGGCTATCAGCCATGACTTCAATAATAAAACCAAATACCCATAATCCAATCCCTATATATCCTATTAAACCGATCTCTAAGGAGGTTTTTGATGTCATAGCAGCTAGACCTGCACCCATTGTTACTAAGACCCATAAACCACCAATTGTCCATAAATTTAAAAAAAGAATAAATTTAGTTTTGATGACATCTAACCGCCCATCTTTTCCATCCTGTTTAATTCTAGTAAATAAAAATAATCCTAAGCGTGTAGCCCAAATAACTACCATACTACAAATAATTATGCCTCTCAAATCAAGTGAAGGTGATAACATTGCTGCAGTAATAGCTGTAGCCACATAAGATGTTGAACCAATTAAATCAAAGTAATGATCTGTTCTTAGGATATAAGATGGAATAAAAAATGTCCAATGTAATAAGAAAGCAATTGGAGCACAAAGAGCAAATAATGGCCAACCATTTACCACAATGCTTCCTTGACTACCTGCGTTAATTAATAAAGCTGAAATTATCAGTGAAATTACTATTGCAATAGCTGCTACTTTTGTGCTCATTATTTTTCCTCGAAAAGTTTCTTTAATGGTTTACGAATTTTGGTACGATATTGATGACGATCATCTTCTGTGCGATATCCAACTGGTAATAACACTGTGGAGGTTAAATTTCTATCGCCTAAGTCTAAAATTTTATCATATGCCTCGGTACTAAATCCTTCAAATGGACAAGAATCAATACGCATATCTGCACAAGTTACCATGAGTTGTGAAACTGCTAAATAACACTGTTTTTGCATCCAATGAAGCGTTTCTTTTTTATCTCGACGACCAATATCTGCTTTTGCGATGGTTCCATAAATAATAATCTTTGCTTTTGACTTTACTTTGTCTACATATGCACGCTCATCATCCTCTTGTCTTCCCTTTTCCATCAGTTCAATAAATTCATCTATATGTTCGGATTCTACATTCTTATAACTGCAAAAAACAAATAAATGTGAGCAATCACGGATTTGGGATTGATAATATGATTCTTTATAGAGTTTATCTTTTATTTTTTGGTCAGTAACTACAATTACTTTATAAAGCTGGAATCCATAAGAAGATGGTGTTAACTGAATCGCTTCTTTAAGAGTGGCAATATCAGCATCACTCACCTTTTTGTTGGTATCAAATTTTTTGGTGGCATAACGCCATTTTAAGCTGTCAATAATAGTCATTTTATAAAAATCTTATCAGAATTTAATGGTAATTCCATTACCATGTTATCATTAACAACGACCGTTTTATGAGATGATTTTGATTTAAAACGTCTTAAAGTGCGCTTAACAATTGGTTGATCTTTGTCTGGAATGATATGAATCAATGCTAACATGCCAATATCTATACCCTCTAATCGACTTAATAGCCCTGGTTGGTCATCATAGTCCATTAAATTGGCATGATAATTTTGAATATCATGAAATATTACTCCCATACGATCATTACCAACACGATAAGCTGCACGACTAATTTCGGCACTTTCCTGTTCAAGGATTGCTTCGTGAATCAATACATCTACTCCATTAGCAAAACTGTAATCATCCATAAGGTCTGTATCACCTGAAATAATAACAGAGCGATTACCCGCTACAATACGGTAACCTACTGCTCCATGAATCGGTCCGTGAGGTACACTAAAAGCAAAAACTTCTATATTATTATCTTTAAATACCGACGTTTCACTTTTTGGTGAATCAAATATTTTTGCTTCCAACAATCCATTCTCTGCAATAAAAAAACCTTCTCCATGATGATTAACACGGTGATCTCTATCTGGCTTATAAGCTAAATTAAATCCATCCACAACATTTTGCGTTAATTTGCCAGCGCCATAAACGGGCAATGAACTTGTTCTTCCGCGTCCCCAAGATGCTAAGACTAACTCTCCCAAACTACCAATATGATCAGAGTGAGTATGTGTAATAAATACAGCCTCAATAAAGGCTGCTTCTAAGGTTCCCTGAGAAATAAAATTTGCTGTTGAGCGTGAGCCTGAATCAAAAACATAATTCTTATTATTGATTGATATTACAACGCTTTGTTGTGCAATATGTGGCGTTACTGGAGAGCTTACGCCAGTATAAACTATACGCAGTACATCTGGTTGATTGGGTGGAATTACCAACAAAGGTTCAACCGCACGATCATATAATTGTTCTTTTATGCTTCCAGGTGACTTTAAAGCTAGAACAATCGCAGCAGTAGATAACATTAAAACTATAAAAAATAGTGCTAAATATTTTAAAATTTTTCCTTCTGAAATTATATTCATCCTTATTTCAGAGCACTTTCTAGCCATTCAGCATAATCTTTGTCAACTTTCTTTGTTTCTATGCTTGAGATTTCTGGAGTCTTATAGTTATGCAACTCTTTTATCGTCTTGTAAACTTTATCCTCAAAAGCTTCTGATGTCTTTATAAGCAACATAACCTCCCTAGACTCAACAATACGTCCATCTAGTACATATTTTGAGCGCATACGGGGAATTATATTTACACATGCAGCGTACCGATTATTAAGGAGTGTATTTGTAATATCTTTCATAGCCTTATGACTATTGGAAGTTGTTTTTATGATAATCATTCTCTTTTACTTGTTTTCAACCCACTGAACAACAATATCTTCAAGGATATCCATTGGAACTCCTCCATTCTTTAAAACAACGTCATGAAATTCTTGAATAGAGAAATTGTCGCCGAGTGTATCTTCAGCGTAAGCGCGTAATTCTTGAAATTTTATCATACCTATTTTATAAGAAACAGCTTGGCCTGGCCAAACAATATGTCTTTCAACCATTCCAATGCAATCACCTTCGGGGTTTGCAGTGTTATTAATATAATAATCGATACTTTCTTCTCTAGTCCATCTATAATGATGGATTCCAGTATCAACCACTAGGCGACATGCTCTCCACAACTCTCCAGATAAACGACCAAAATCTGAATATGGATCTTTATATAAACCAATTTCTTTAGGAAGCGTTTCTGAATACAAAGCCCATCCTTCTGAATAAACACTATACCCACCATACTTTCTAAAATTTGGCATGCCGTCTACTTCAAGTTGAATTGCAATTTGCATATGATGACCAGGAATTGCTTCATGATATGCTAAATTTTCAAGCTTATAAATTGGCATATCCTGCATATTATATAAGTTAGCATAATAAATACCAGGACGACTTCCATCGGCTTGACCTCTACTATAAAATGCAATCCCAGCAGATGCTTCTCTATATGCTTCTACAGGCTTAACCAATAAAGGAATACTTGGTAATCCATAGAATAATTCTTCAATGCGAGCAGATAGGGTGTCAACAACTACATTTACCTGATCTAAGTACATTTGACGACCTTCTTCACTCTGAGGATAGTAAAATTGAGGATCAGTCCTCATAAAATCAAAAAATTCTTGTAAGGAACCTTCAAAATTAACAGTCTGCATAATAGTATAAATTTCTTGATGAATTCGTTCAACTTCACTTAAGCCAATTTGATGAATTTCCTCTGCGTTGAGTCCAAGTGTAGTATATCCATCTAAAGTATGCTGATAGTATTCAGCGCCATTTGGATACTTCCATACGCCATCATTATTGGTAGCTTTTAATTGTTGAATGTTTAAAAATTCAATCAAGCTTCTATAAGCAAAATTAACAGTAGTAACCAATGTAGCTTCAGCTTCACTTTTATAGCGAAGCTTTACAGCATCTGTTAAGTCTATTGCATCTATTTTTTTAACAAAGTCTTCATAGATAACATTTTGCTTTTCTCCTTCTTCAAAAGGATATCCTGATATTATATTTTTAGAAACAGCAATTGCTTTTGGATAAACGAACATAGGTGCGATTGTTCCTACATCCTCTCTAATTGTTAGCTCTTTTATTAAATCCTCTATTAACGGCTCAATGTTACGCAATCGCCCAATATAATCTTGTACATCTCTTTCATCCTCTATAGCATGATAATTAATTAAAAAAGATGGAATTGAGGAATGTTTTCCTCCACGATGAGTTATAAGATAGTTACGAAAAAGAAATTCATCTGCTTCTATTGTTCTTTGAAACGATTTTTCAATCAAACGATAACTAATTTTAGTTTTACTATCTAACTTATTGAAATTAATATTCTTTCTAAGATACTCTAAATCCACAACAGCATCTCTGGCATTTTTTCTTCTTTTAGGCCATGTAATATCATCCCATTGATTATAATTTGATTTATATCCTAATCTTGATTGAAATTCAGGACTATCTAAAACTACGTCTTGAAAAATAGACTCAAAAAATTGATTAGCTTTTTTAATTTCGTCTTGATCAACTTTGGAACTAGTACATCCATTAGCTCCAAAAAATTGAAGTACAAAAATAAGTAATAATAGTTTAATATATTTTGTCATAATTCACCTAATTTAACAACAATTCTGCAGACAGAATTGTATTTTCTACTAACATTGCAATCGTCATTGGACCTACGCCTTTTGGAACTGGGGTAAGTGAACTTGCTATTCCTGTAACACTCGATTGATTTACATCTCCAACAATACAAGACTTTCCATCCCTATCAATACGATTAATACCTACATCAACAAGACAAGCCCCTTCTTTTATAAAAGAAGCATCTAAGAATTCTGGTGAACCCATTGCAGCTACTACTACATCTGCTTGCTGCGTAAAATATTTTAAATCAGATGTTCCGCTATGACATATTGTAACAGTCGCATTTCCTAATGATTTTAAGCTAGATAAAATGGAAACAGGCCTTCCAACAATATTACTACGACCTACTACAACAAAATGCTTACCATTCAAATCTACTTCAAAGTGCTTCAACATAAACATAATACCTTTAGGAGTGCATGGAATGAATCTTGGTCGTCCTATTGATAATAGTCCAGCATTCTCTGGATGAAACCCATCTACATCCTTTGTTGGATGAATTGCATGTATAACTTTATCACTATCAATATGTTTTGGTAAAGGTAATTGAACTAGAATTCCATGAAAACTATCATCGGTATTAATTTTTGCAATTAAATTAAGAAGTTCATCTTGAGAAACGGTCTTTTCAAGACGATGTAGTTCTGATTTTAAGCCTAGAGCATCAAAGCGTTTGGTCTTATTTCGAACATAAATTTGCGACGCTGGGTCTTCTCCTACTAAAATAGCTGCTAAGCCCGGTGTAATACCCTTATCTTTTAGTGAAGCAATACGTTCATGTAAGCTATCATAAAGTGCATGACTTGCTTCTATCCCCGATAAAATTTTTGTATTAATCATTAAAGCCTCTATCTATTACTGTTAAACTATCTCTTCAATACGTTCTACCAAAGATTTAATCTTTGATTCCACTTCACCCTTAAATGAGTATTCCCCTCTTTGGGCGCTCATTAATTCATCAGAGATGTTCATTGCAGCCAAGATGGCTATCTTGGATGCATTTAAAGATGATGGAGCTGATCTTTGAATTTCAGCCATTTTCTTATCAACTAAAGCTGCACATTCTCTTATGTGAGCTTCGTTAACTGTCGCACGAATAGAGTATTCTTGACCAAAAATTCTAACTTTAACAACTTTTTTTTCTTCATTTTCCATAATTATCTTCCTATTAATTATCTCTTAATTTAGCATTAAATTTCTTTGTTACAACATTTATAATTTCTGCAATAACTGCATTTACATCATTATCTTCAAGTGTTTTTTTAACACTCTGAAACGATAAATTAAACAACACGTTTTTCTTATTATTTTCCTCTTTTGACTGGTAAATATCTACAGGAAGCACATCTTGCAATATTGACTGATTGATTGATTTCATTGATGCACATACTTCACCAAGGTTAATACTGCTATCAAATTTAAAATTAAGATCTCTATTTACCACAGGAAACAAAACAACATCTTGAACCTTAATACTATGATTATAATGTTCTATGAAAAGGGATGTATTAATATCCATTATACAAACATTTGATTTATGAGAAATATCTAGTTTTTTTAGAAATGAATCGGATACCATACCTATCGATCCAACCGTATTCTTTTTTCCATCTACAACACGATAAAATACGTCACAATAGGAATGTTTGTCCTCAATGAATTTCACCTTAGCTTTCGTTAGCATTGCAAAAGCATTTGTTGCAATACCTTTTAACAAGTAAAGATTATTTCCTACGGAATCAAAATGAACATTCTTGTCATAAAAATTTCCATGTACTAAGCAAGAAAAGTTACCAACCTGATTTATATCCTTTAGTGTGTCCCCTTTTTTTTCAAATACAGTTCCATACTCATATATTAATGTATTAGAAGAGCCATTTTTAAAATTAAAATCTAAGTTTTCGAATAATCCTCGATGTAAAGTTGTACGTAAGGTGTTCATTCTTTCTGATGAAGGATTCATGACAGATACTGGATTTATTTCAAAGGCTTTTACCTCATCAAGGTCTTGCAGGGAGTTATTGTAGCATTGATTGAATCCTAACGAAGATAAGTACTTTTTTAACTCAAAAATTGGTTGTTCTGCATCATTTGCGTATTGCATTTGAGAAGAAAAACTATAGGAAGATTGTATTTTTTCATATCCATAACAACGTAATACTTCCTCTATTAGGTCCACTTCATGCTGTATATCATGTCTAAATGATGGAATAGTACAATCCCACCCCGTTTTTGATTTCTTATTATTAATGTGAAGTCCATCAAGAATTGAACTTACCGATTCTGGGTCAATTTCATGACCTGTATATTTTAATAATTTATTACTTGAGAGTGTGACTTTATGTAATGTTGAATCGATGGTAGATTTATCTGTGATGACTGATTCTAAACTACCTCCAGCGATTTCATTCATTAAACCAACAATCATATAAAATGCTTCCAAAGTAGCTTCTGGATCAGCACCTCTTTCAAAACGTCTAGATGCTTCTGATAATAAATTTAATTTTTTAGATCCTTTTCTTATAACAACAGGATCAAAATAAGCACTTTCAATTAATACGTCAGTAGTAGTATCTGACACAGCACTATCTTTACCACCGATAATTCCAGCTAAAGCTATCGTATTAACAGAATCTGTAATAACTAAATGATCTGTGTCTAGTTTATAAGTTTCTTCGTCTAATGCATTAAATTTTTCATCTTTTTTTGCCCACTTTACTTCAATGGTAGGTTTTGAAAGCTTATTTAAATCAAAAACATGTGTTGGATGCCCAATCTCTAATAACATAAAGTTTGAGATATCAACTAGATTATTAATGCTCTTTTGACCTACAGACTTTAAATAGTCTGCTAACCATTTAGGCGATGGGCCAACTGTAAGATTTTTCATTGTTCCTGCTATATAGCGCGTACACCCACCTTTTCCATCTAATTGAACCTTTACAACATCTTTTCCTTTTGATGTAGCTTTAACTACCTCCATAGGAATTTTAAGCTTAGACCCTGATATAGCAGCTATTTCTCTAGCTATTCCACGGTGACTTAATGCAAATGCTTTATCAGGAGTTACTTCTACATCAATTGCATCGTATGCTTCTCCTAAGATAGTATCAATCGTTGCACCCACTATACATGAAGTGTCTAAAACCATTATACCTTCATGTTCTTCTGATATTCCAAGCTCTCTTTCAGAACAAATCATTCCAAAACTCTCAACGCCTCTAATCTTAGCTTTTCCAATTTTAAAATCTCCAGGTAATACAGCACCTACTTTAGCAAAAACAATCTTTTGATCCTTATCTACATTAGGAGCACCACAAACAACGTTGTATGTCTCTATTCCATCTGAAACCACACATACCTTCAGTTTGTCTGCATCTGGGTGTTTTTCGGCTGATTTTACCTCACCTACAATAATATGATCTAAAGAACTGAAATCTGTCACTACTTCTGACTCAAATCCTTGCATAGTTAATTTATCTGCAAGTTCAGATGCAGAATAGTCAAAATCGACAAAGCGTTTTAGCCATGATAAAGAAACTTTCATTAAAATTGCTCCAAGAATCGTTTATCATTCTGATAGAAAAGACGTATATCTTTTATTCCATATTTAATCATTGCAATACGCTCTATTCCCATTCCAAATGCAAAACCTTGATATTTTGTATTATCATAACCAACATTTGCAAGCACATTTGGATTTACCATACCGCATCCTAAAATTTCCATCCATTGGTTGAGTTTATCGTTCCATATATCAACTTCTGCGCTTGGCTCAGTAAATGGAAAATAACTTGGTCTAAAGCGCATTTTAGTACCTTTACCAAACATTTCTTTTACAAAATATTCTAGGGTTCCCTTCATTTCCGCGAATGAAGATGATTCATTTATTACTAAACCTTCTACCTGATTAAATAAACAAAAACTTTTATAACTTACGGCTTCGTTTCTAAATACTCTTCCACAGCAAATGTGGCGCAAAGGTGGATCTTGATTTTCCATCAAGTGAATTTGAACATTAGAAGTATGCGTTCTTAGAACTGTATTTGGATCAACAAAGAAAGTATCTTGCATATCTCTAGCAGGATGATGCTTTGGTACATTCAACGCTTCAAAATTATGATAATCGTCGTCAATTTCAGGTCCATAGGCTACAGAAAAACCGATAGATTGAAAAATTGACTTTATCTCACTGGTAATTTGTTCCAACGGATGTAAGCTTCCTTGAGGAAGTTTATAACCAGGTAATGAAAAATCTTCTGATTTATCGTTAGAAATGTCTTTATTTGGACTTAATTCATTTAATTTTTTATTAAAGGCATTTGTTAGATCGTTTTTTAGGATATTGAGTGTTTTTCCATACTTAGGTTTTTCAGAACCAGGAAGTTTTGTGAATTCTTCAAAGAGCATAGTAAGCTTACCTTTTCTTCCAAGATATTTAATACGGATATTTTCGAGGTCAATAGATGTGTTACAGCTGGATAAATCTGATTTGAAAGATGCCTTAATTTCTTTGATAGTGTTATCTAATGACATCTTTAATTTTTTATTTTTTCTTTAAATATTTTACAAGGTCTTCAAACACAGATGGATTGTTAACTGCTAAATGAGCTAAAACCTTTCTGTCTAAATCGACACCTTTCTCCTTCAATAAATGTACAAAATTTGAATACGATAAACCATTTAATCTTGATGCAGCATTAATACGCACAATCCATAGACGTCTAAACTGACGTTTCTTTTGTCTTCTATCTCTATAAGCATATAAGCCAGCTTTTACTACCGCGTCTTTAGCAGCTTTATAATTACGACTTCTTGCTCCGAAATATCCCTTCGCTAACTTAACAGTTTTGCGATGTCTTCTATGTCTTGGTACTGAACTATTGGACCTTGGCATAACTTATACTTTCCCCATCATTTTTTTCATGCGCTTCTCAAAAGAAGGTGCTACTACTGTTGCTTTTTTAGCTGAACGCTTCTGATCTCTATCTCTACGTATTAACATATGAGAGTGACCAGCTTTGTTACGTTTCAGTTTTCCAGAAGCAGTAACCTTAAATCTTTTTGACACACTTTTTCTTGTTTTCATCTTTGGCATAATATTTCCTATTTCGGGGCTAATATTATAGATTTCTTTCGTCCCATCAAAGGAGAATCTTTTTCCATTTGTGCATGCTCGCTTAATGACGACAAAACACGTGTAAGTAAATCTTGACCTAAATCTTGACGCGAGATTTCTCTTCCTCTATACATTAAAGTAATCTTTAATTTATATCCACCACTTAAAAACTTTTTACCCATTTTTAGTTTATTTTCTAAATCATGATCTCCAATATTTGGTCTCATTCTTAATTCTTTAACTTTTATAACTTGATGATTTTTACGACTTTGCTGAGCTTTCTTCTTTTCTTCATATTTAAACTTACCAAAATCCATAATCTTACATACTGGTGGCTTTGCGTTTGGTGATATCTCAACAAGATCTAAACCCACATCTTCCGCCCTATTTAAGGCTTCTGGAACTGTTACAACACCTATTTGTTCTTTATCGTGCCCTATAAGTCTCACTTTATCTGCATAAATTCTATTATTTACTCTTATTCTTTGTTTTTTAATTCGGTACTCTCCTATCATTTATTTCATCTAATATTTCTTTAGAGAAATCCTCGATTGAAACGGTTTGTTGTTGTTTAATAAATCTTCTTCTTATAGTAAGAGAGCTGTCTTCAACTTCTTTTTCTCCAACTATAACCATAATATTAACCTTTTGCATCTCTGCGTCTCTAATTTTAGAACCAATTTTTTCTGAACGACTATCAACATCAACTCTAAGTCCTTTAGTTTTTAATGTATTACATACCGAGTATGCGTAATCATTGTATTTATCTGAAACAGGAAGTATTGTTACTTGCCTAGGAGCAAGCCACAATGGAAAGTTTCCACCAAAATGCTCAATTAAAAACCCAATAAATCGTTCATGTGTTCCTAATGGTGCTCTATGAATGCAAAGCGGAGTTTTTAACGAACCATCTTTATCTGTATAATGAAGATTAAATCGCTCAGGAATAGCAAAATCTACTTGATTAGTTGCTAAGGTAAATTCTTTGCCAATTGAGCTCCAAACTTGTACATCAATTTTAGGGCCATAAAAAGCAGCGTCACCAACCGACTCAACAAATTTTAACTTAGCATCTTTCAACGCATTTCTTACATCATTTTCGGTCTTTTTCCATAACGTAGGATTGTCAATAAACTTATCACCTAATCCTTTTGGATCATGAAGACTTAATCTCATTTCATATTTTTCAATACCAAATATTTTAAAATACATCATGTAAAGATTGCAAACATCAATAAATTCTTCTTTAAACTGTTCTTCTGAGCAATATATATGACCATCGTTCATTTGCATACTTCTAACACGCATCAATCCAAAAAGCTCTCCAGACTTTTCATATCTATAACATGTTCCGTATTCAGATATTCTATATGGTAAGTCTCTATAACTTTTAGGAGTATTAGCAAATATCTTGTGATGATAAGGACAATTCATTGGCTTCATATAATAATCTATTCCATCAACATCCATTGGAGAAAACATACTTGAACTATAATGGTCAAGATGACCTGACTTTGAGAATAAGTCACCCTTTGTTAGATGAGGAGTTCTGACTCTCAAATAGCCACTTGCTGTTTCTTTTTCTTTTGCTAACGCTTCCAATTCATCTATTATTACCGTTCCATTTGGAGTCCAAAGAGGTAATCCGGGACCTATTTCATCATCAAAAAAGTATAAATCTAATTCTTTTCCAATTTTTCTATGATCACGCTTCTTTTGCTCTTCAAGCATTAATAAATATTTTTTGAGATCCTTTTTATTTTGAAATGAAGTTCCATAAATCCTTTGTAATGATTGATTATTTTCATCTCCTCTCCAGTACGCTGATGACGATGAAAGCAATTTGAAATGTCTAATAACTCCAGTAGACTGTACATGAGGACCTCTACAAAGATCTGTAAAATCACCCTGGGTATAAACTTTTAACACCTCAGAATCATCTAAATCATTAATAATTTCTAATTTATAATCTTCTCCAATGTCTTTAAAATATTCCAAAGCCTCTTTTCTAGATTTTACATCATGAACTATATCTATTTTCTCTTCCGAAATCTTGAGCATTTCTTTTTCAATATTTAATAGATCATCTTCCGTAAAAGGAGTAACTACATCAAAATCATAATAAAATCTATTCTCTAAAAAAGGTCCAATAGTTACTTTTGTTTTAGGAAATAACCTTTTAACAGCTTGGGCCATTAAATGAGCAGTACTATGCAGAAGAACACTATGACCATCTTTGCTTTTTCCATCAAGGAATTGTACCGTACAATCATTCTCAAGCTTTACGCTAAGATCCATAAGAACTTTATCGACTTTGCAAATTAGTGTATCATTTGAAACACCCTTAATTGAAGAAAGTAGCTCTAGTGGTGTTGTTCCGGTTGGATATTGCTCGGTTCCAAAACCTACGACGTTAATAGAGATATTTGTCACTGAAAATTGCTATCGATCATGAACACTGCCATTGAAAATAGACCAACCATACTAAATACGCCCATACGATGACGTCTAACTAATAATTTTTC
>CENP01050462.1_pt1 | contig 16143 bp, 14 predicted proteins | sample 361281 | NCBI WGS metagenome assembly CENP01 (sample SAMEA2591122, study PRJEB7988) | marine metagenome | biome: marine biome (ENVO:00000447); feature: deep chlorophyll maximum layer (ENVO:xxxxxxxx); material: saline water (ENVO:00002010), including plankton (ENVO:xxxxxxxx) | depth 70 m
AAGTTATCGCCACTGTAATGAGCTCAATAATGCCAAAAATACTTCAAAAATATAATTCTGTGGCCTATTCTCTTGAGGGAGAACAGCAAGAGCAAGGAGACAACCTTCGGTCGCTAGGAAAAAACTTTCTTCTGGCGATGATCGTCGTGTACATGCTACTTGCAATCCCATTCAAATCATATTTCCAACCTCTGGTTGTCATGTCATCCATACCTTTTGGAATAACTGGTGCAGTGCTTGGACATATTTTTCTTGGATTAAATTTATCGGTACTTTCAATGATGGGGATTGTAGCTCTAACAGGTGTTGTTGTTAATGATAGTTTAGTAATGGTAGATTTTATAAATCGTTACAGATCTGAAGGAAACAGTATTAAGAATGCCGTGCTAGAAGCTGGCCCTAGAAGATTCAGGCCTATTTTTCTTACATCATTAACAACCTTTGTTGGGCTTATTCCATTGATTCTAGAGAAAAGTACTCAGGCAAAATTTATGATCCCAATGGCTGTTTCATTATCTTTTGGAGTTTTATTTGCCACAGCAATAACCCTTCTTTTGGTACCAGTATCATACCTAACTCTTGAAAAATACATACTAAAAACGGAGAGACAATAATGAAAGTAGCAATATTTGGAGGTACAGGTTATGTAGGTTCATACATAATTGATGAGTTAATAAATAATAATATGGTTCCTCGACTTTTAGTAAGAGAGGGGTCTGATTCAAAAGTAATTCAGCCAGATCAGTGTGAAATAGTAAATGGAAATATTGAAGATGAAGATGCAATCAATAAGACCTTGGATGGTTGTGATGCAGTTATATTCTTAATAGCCTTAATTCGAGAATTCCCTTCAAAAGGTATCACAAATGAGAGATTTCAATTTCATGGTTCCAAGAAAGTAGCAGACCTTGCTAAAGCGAAAAATGTCAAAAGATTTATTTTAATGAGTGCACTTGGTGCCAGTCCAGACCCTAGCGGTTCTAAGTACATGCAAGCAAAACACCTATCAGAACAAAATATTAAGAATACAGACCTTGATTGGACTATTATTCGTCCTTCTTCTCTTTTTGGTGATCCCAGAGGAGGTGAAAGACCAGAATTTTGTATGATGCTAGATAAATTAATGCTCAGTCTGGTACCATATCCAAAATTTATTCCATTTCCAGCCCCATCCTTCTTTACTGGATTGAACCCTTTAGATTCGGGTAATTATAGTCTTTCAATGATCCATGCTAAAGATGTTGCTGCCATTTTTATTAATGTACTCAAGGATGACTCTACTCTAAATCAAACATTAGAAATTGGTGGAGATAGAGCAGTGACTTGGAATGAGATCGTAACTTCTATAGCAAAGGTTACTGGAAGAAGAGTTATAATGACACCAGCACCATTTTTTGTAGTAGCAACTGTAGCAGGTATTTTAGATCGCTTTTCATGGTTTCCTGCTGGAAAAGATCAATTAAATGATTTAGTAAAAGGGAGCGTGTGTGATTCATCAGAGTTGCTAAAAAAGTATGGCATAGACCCTATTCCATTTAAAATCAAAAACCTAGATTATATAGCAGGATAGTTATTATGAGGTTCTTTCTAATCATTTTATTTTTAATTACTCAATCATTTGCTCAATCCACAATCATATCGGGGTTTATTAGTGACTCTTCATCAGGAGAGGCGCTGATTGGTGCGAATGTCATTCTTCAGGAAACTGGACAGGGAATGGCGACTGATATCAATGGCTATTATATCATACAAGATATAGCTCCAGGAAATTATGTCTTGATGGTTTCATATGTTGGTTTTAGTCTGAGAAAAGAGAAATTGAGTATTTCTGATAGGCAATCAATAAAGTTGAATATTGCTCTATCAGAGGAAGTAGTTGAACTATCTCAGGTAGAGGTAACTGCTGAGCAAATTCAAAGAAAGGCCAATATCCAACCGAGCAAGATAAATCTTAGTCCCAGAATGATGAAGGCCGCACCTGCTTTAGCTGAACCAGACCTTTTTAGAACTATTCAAGCTCTTCCTGGTGTATTAACTACTTCTGAATTCAGTACTGGATTAGTCATCAGGGGAGGTAATACAGATCAAAACTTAATCCTGTTGGATGGTGTCACAGTATATAACCCATCTCATTTAGGTGGTATTTTTTCAAATTTTATTGTCGATGGTGTTAAAGAAGCTGAATTAATTAAAGGCGCCTATAATGCAGAATACGGAGGTAGGCTTTCGGCTGTACTAAACATAATTAGTCGAGAAGGAAATCAAAAAAAGTTTGAAGGCAAAGCTAATCTATCGCTTCTCTCAGCTCAAGCGACCCTAGAAGGACCTTTTTACAAGGGAGCATGGGTTTTATCAGGACGCAGGACTTATTTTGATCAAATATTTAAAAGCAACCCCAATATCCCCCCATATTACTTCTATGACATCCAGAGCCACGTATACTCTGATTTAACTCCTAAAGACCGGTTATCAATCAGCTTTTACAACGGGATAGATGATCTATTGTTTGGCACTTTTGGTCTTGCTGGTCGCTGGGGAAATAATACCCTAAGCACTCAATACAGAAGAGTTTTCTCAGAAAAAGTCATTGGAAATTTTTTATATGCAAATAGTTTATTCTTCACAGAATTTGGATTAGGTGGTTCAAATGGTTTAAATAGTGATAATCAGATAGATGATGCGACGGTGGCAGCTAATTTTTCTTGGTTTAAGTCATCTGAGAGTACGATAAAGTTTGGTGCACAGCTTAAAAATCTTGGATTCTTATATACAAATACTTTTGGTGATTCATTACAGTTTGAAATTCAAACGAAACCCAAAGAGTTTGCCAGTTATGCAAAATTAAAATATTCACCATCCGAAAAATTTATTTTTGAACCCGGTGTAAGAGTTAATCTGTATAATGTGTACAGTGATTCAATATTTCCTGACTTACGCCTTGGTATGAAATATTTACTAACTGATGATAGATACATAAACTTTTCTCTAGGTAATTACCACCAGTTCATCGCCACATTCCAGGATGATTACAACCCAACGATCTTAGACCAATGGATAGCGGTTGATAATAGTGTTGCTCCTGCTAAGTCGTCTCAAATAGTGCTAGGATATGAAGAATATATTAATGATTTATATAAACTCCAGGTTGAAGGATACTATAAAGATATAAAAAATTTATTTACCTTTGAGGAATCTAGGGCAACTACTGATGAGGCCGTTTCTGATTCAGCTTTATCTGACATTGTAACCCCATCTAATGGTTATGCATATGGTTTAGAGTTATTTGCTCAAAAAATGAATGGGAGGCTCAGTGGATGGCTAGCATACACTTTTTCCGTTTCAAGAAAATCAATGAATAGTATTTTTTATGATAAAAATGAAGAATATTATAATAGTTGGGATAGGACTCATTCTTTTAGTGCGCTTGGTAATTACCTTATCAATAATAAGTGGGATATGAACTGGAAGCTTTCTCTACAATCTGGGCAAGCATATACGCCTATAATTGGATACTATAATCAAATATTACCTGGAAGCCCTGATGAGGTTTTCAGGACAATCCCTGGCACAAGAAATTCAGCCAGATATTCTCCATACAGCAGAATGGATCTTGGGATTGTTTACCACACCAAAATTTTTGGTTCGAAAATGGATGTATATATCCAGATAATTAATGTATTTAACAAAAAAAACACATTTAGAAAATCATATAGCGTAGGAAATATCTATAATGGTATCGATGATGATGGGGATTGGGACGAAGAAGAACATGATACGAATGGAAATGGAGAGCCAGATGTTGGCGAGTTTAATGTCGATGAACCAGATGAAGGAAGACTCCAAGTCAATAACATTAGCTTGTTTCCAATTATTCCTACTATTGGTTTTAGCTGGGAGTTTTAAATGATCAAAAAAATAAAATTAGTAATTCAATTCATTACAATTTCACTTATCATGCAATCATGCTCTTTTGACGACAATACAATTAATTATGAGGAGCAACTTGTGGTATTTGCTTCAATAAATGCAGGATTTCCTGTATACGATACTGTATTTGTTTCAAGAACAGCCGAGGTTAATGAATCTGTAGATTCTGATGACCTATACATTGAAAATGCAGATGTGAGGCTAATAAATATTTCAGATGGTTCAGAACTAAAGTTCTATTCACTTGGGAGTGGTAGATATTACCCAATCGATATGACAATCCAGAACTTAGACTCTGTTTTTAGCTATTGGGTCGACTACGTTATTAGCTCTGGGACTACCTACAGGCTAGTTGTTACGCATGAAGATAACTCTGTTATAGCAGAAACTAATGTTCCAGAAAAAATAGAAATTACATCAGCTGAAATGTCAGAATTTCAATGCCCAGACGAAAGTACTGAGCCTGTAAGCATTATTGATGTAAATAATTTAGAAAACTTTACATTTGAACAAATGTTATCCCTGAGTCAAAATCCATTAGAATATATTGAAGCAAATAATATTAATGTAGACTCAGTTGAGTTTAAAATTGGAGATTGTTACACTAAGAGTTTCGCCAGTGCTCCAATGTTTGGCGTTGATTACAATCAAGATGACTACAACACTATCCAAATCATATCTAATGCATTAGAATCAGATGTTTCAGGCTTAGAGCCCTTCGATGATGAAAATCAAAATGGAGTTTTCGACGAAGGTGAAAATTTCTCAGATAGGAATAGAAATGGTTCAAGAGATAGTTGTTATATAAATCTAATATATAGTGAAGAAAAAGGTCTCTTTGATAATGATAGCTTAGATTATAATTCATTAGCTAATATTTGGAAGGAACCATTAAAAAGAGGTTCTGCCGATGGCACATGGCGTGAGAATAGTCCATACAGAAATAATCCATGGTTATGGAATGTAGACATTTCTCCATCACCGATAATGTGGCTTTATTTCGATTATTATGGATATTATATGATGACCTTTAAATCAACTAGCGACTCGTACTTTAATTATTTTAAAGGAGATCCTGTAGGCCAAAATATTTATCTGCTTCCAGATTCTAATTTTGAAGGAGGGCTAGGAGTTTTTTATAGTTCTTCCTCAACATCTTTTATTGTTAGGGTAATCGCGACCGCCGAATAAATTGAATTCTTAGGGAAAAAGTAGCCCGTAGGAGAATCGAACTCCTGTTGCCAGGATGAAAACCTGGAGTCCTAACCACTAGACGAACGGGCCAAAATAGAAATTACAATATAGATTGATGGCGAGAAATTTATTGTTTAAGGTAACGTTTCACCAACCCATTTTTATTGTGTTCTTTTATTTATCTGTAGTATCAAGGATATCAAGTAACTGACCATTCTGATGAAGTTCGATTGTTATATCTGCTCCACCAACTAATTCCCCCTTAACAAATAATTGTGGTATGGTAGGCCATTTAGAATGCTCACTTAACTTTACTCTAATCTGTGGGTCTTCAAGAACATTAATATCTTTATAATCTACACCATAATGATTGAGTACCTGAATGACTGAATTTGAGAATCCACACATAGGCATCTCTTTAGTTCCTTTCATATAAAGGATGATGGGGTTATTGTTTATGTCATTAATTATTTTTTCTTTTAAATCCATTTTTCTCTCATTTTTAATTATTTATTTAATTTAATTCCTTTGTAAGAGCATGAAGTACAATGATAGTGCTTTACTTGTATGAAATAAATATAACTAATTACTAGATGCTTAAATTGTTTAGGTATTCGATTTAAATCACTTCCGCACTTAGGACAGTTTGTTAATTCTGAAAACCGTTCTATCATTCTTTCTCGCCAACGTTCTGCTATTAAATATAGTACATAAATAATTAGACTGATACCAACTAAATCAGATACTTCAAATTGTTTTATAATAAATAGGGTATTATTTCTTAGCCATACAATTATATCACCCATTGTAAACATTATAAATCTTATAATAGTATATATGTAATTCTTGATTTCAAGATCTTCTATCAATAAAAAAATGCCCAATGCAAAAAGTATTACTACTTTTATTTCAAAGCTATATTCTGAAATAAATGGCTTGTGTTTTTGCTTGGTAATTCCTTTTCGTTTTTGTGCCATCCCCAATTCTAAATAAAAGGTACTAAAAAAAAAATAAATACTTGTTACTTGTTTAATAAGATAATTTGTTTGTAACAATAGGTTCCTAGTAAACTCAATCTTTAAATGGATATAATTGTATGAAACTTATTTCTTGGAATGTGAATGGAATCAGAGCCGCTGTTAAAAAAGGTTTTCTAGATTATCTCGAATCTGAGCAGCCAGATATATTGTGTATTCAAGAATCGAAAGCTCATAAAGAACAACTCACATCTGAAATCCTGCAGGACCATGGATATCACACCTATTGGCATTCTGGCATTAAAAAAGGATATAGCGGGGTTGCAACATTTTGCAAAGAAGAGCCACTATACATCCAAGAAGGCTTGGGAATAGAAAAATATGATAATGAAGGCAGGGTCCTCGTCACAGAACATGATAATTTTCTTTTATACAATATTTATTTCCCTAATGGTCAAAAAGATGAAGTGCGCTTAAAATACAAGTTAGATTTTTATGATGACCTTTTACCAATTATAAATGAGCAGGTAGAATCGGGCAATAATGTCATAGTAACGGGTGATTGGAACACCGCGCATTATCCTATCGACCTTGCGAGACCGAAAGAGAATATTAATACATCAGGGTTCATGCCAATTGAGAGGGAAAAGTTAGACCATTATGTATCTGAAGGTTGGGTAGATACGTTTAGGTTGTTTCATCCTGAACCAAATAGATATTCATGGTGGACCTACCGATTTGGAGCAAGAGAAAGGAATGTAGGCTGGCGAATAGATTATTTTTTTGTAAACAAGGAACTTATAGAATCTTGTATTGATGCAGATATACATCATGATGTATTTGGATCAGACCACTGCCCAGTTTCTCTTATATTAAATGTTTAGTTTTATTTAATTTGCCATATTTAATCTTTTTCATTTTATGTAGCTATTTTTTTGGAGCCTTTTTTCCTATAATGGAAATTGATGCTATGCAATATGCATCAATGAGTCGAGAATTATTGAGAGGCGAAAATATTCTACATTTTTTTGATAATGGCGAAGAATATTTAGACAAACCCCCACTGATATTTTGGACGACTGCGCTATTTTTTAAAATTTTTGGTGTCTCTGATTTTATTTATAGAATGCCATCGATTCTTTTTTCGTTGTTGTCTATTTACTTCACTTTTCGATTCTCATTACTGCATTATTCTAAAAATACAGCAATGATGGCAGCGCTCATACTTGCCTCATGCGAAGCATTTTTTATCATGAATACAGATGTGAGAACAGATATATATATGATTGCCCCTATGATGGCAGGTGTGTGGTCTTTATCAGCATATTTCAAGTATAATCATTTTAGTTGCCTAATTATGGGAGCAATCTCAGTTTCATTTGCTATGATGGGGAAGGGGCCAATTGGCCTAGTTATACCAATTACAATAATTGGTATAGATCTTTTTTTGAAAAAAAATATCCACTTAATTTTTGATAAAAAACTAATTCTAGGTGTTGCAGTTATTTTATTTTTCCTTTTACCAATGTCCTATGGACTTTTTACTCAGTTTGGAACATATGGCTTAGAATTTTATTACTGGACACAAAGTTTTGGCCGTATAACTGGTGGAAGTAGCTGGAGTAATGAAACTGGCACTTTCTACTTATTGGGTGTTTTCCTTTATGCTTTTCTTCCTTGGACATTTCTTTTTTTCAGGGCCTTTATTGAACGTTCAAAAAATATTTTCAATGGTAATGGTTTTCATAATTGGTCTGAGACAATTTCTTATTTTGGTTTTATAGTGCCACTAATTATACTTTCACTTTCTAATTATAAACTTCCCCATTACATTTATTGTGTTGTACCATTTGCATCAATCTTAACAGCTGCAAGTATTGAGAGCTGGAGTAAAAAATATAAAATCATTTTTAATATCCAAATTGGAATCTCCATTGTTATATTAGCTATTGTATATGGAATTACCTTATATGCGTTTCCAGTGGGTTTAAACTTTTTTATTTTACCCATAATTATAATAATTGGTTTTATTAGGTTTTTCTTAAGCTACTCTAAGAAGAAACTGGACAGGCTATTTATTCTTACAACGTCTGTAACTATATTATTTAATTATGGACTTAATCTGGGTATTTTACAACCGTTATTAAACTATCAGGGGCCTTCACAGGCAGCTCAATACATCCTAGAAAAAGAACTAATATTTGATGATATCTATCTTTTTAACGAAAACAAAAAAGCTAAAAGTAGGTCATTTAACTATTATTTGAATATGAACACCAATTATATTGATCGTGAATATTTCAGTAATCATAAAAAACCAAAATCAATGTTGATATACACAGGAGAAAAAGGCTACAAGGAGCTTTTAAACCTTATTGATAATGTTAATATAATAAAGACCTTTTTACACGCCCGTGTTAGTAAAATATCTATTAGGTTTTTAGACCCGAGTACACGCCCAATGATCTTAAAAAAGAAATATTTATTAGAATGTAGTTGATTTTATTAATAAGGGATAATCAGTTCACATGTTAGAAAAAAGTAAGATTCCATCACTTTCAGTTGTCATTCCAGTTTTTAATGAAGAAGACACGATTAATTCTCTTCTCTACTATGTTTCAAATTCAAAGATTGTAAGTGAGATAATTGTTATAGATGATTGTTCAACGGATAAAAGTGTTCCAATAATTAAGGAAACTATTGAGAATATTTTAAAAGAGGAATCTCACCTGAATATTTTATTCTCACAAAATAAAAAAAATATGGGGAAGGGCGCATCTTTGCGAGCAGGGTTTGAATTGGCGTCATGTGATGTCATCGTTATCCAGGATGCTGATTTAGAATATGATCCAAGTGAATATGAACGATTAATAAAACCTATTGTCGATGGAAATGCAGATGTAGTATATGGTAGTCGCTTTATTGGAGGGACTCACCGCGTATTATATTTTTGGCATTACATGGGCAATAAAATGCTTACGTTGATGTCTAATATGTTTTCCAATCTAAATCTAACAGATATGGAGACCTGTTATAAGATGTTTAGGCGAGAAATACTGGATGAATTTGAGTTAAAATCAAATAGATTTGGCTTTGAACCAGAGTTCACTGCAAAAATAGCGAAGGCCCGATTACGTATATATGAATTACCAATTTCATATTACGGTCGGACATATGGAGATGGTAAAAAAATAACGTGGAAAGATGGCCTTGCTGCTATATTTCATATAATTAGATATAATTTGACAAGTAGGGCTATCTATCGAGCATTTGTTTTTGCAATTCTAGTATACATATTATCTGTGATTTACAATTTTCTATAAATTAGAAAAGTAGCTCAGGAATAATCTTGTCTGAAAAAAGCATTCCTTTCTTGGTCAATGAAATAATTGGGTTAACATTTTGAAAACAACCTGGATACCTTTTTTTTGTCAGAGTTATTTTATCGTTAAATTCATCTTGATGCTCCTTTGGTATCTTGCATATATCAATACCTTCTCTCATCCTTAGTCCAAACCCAATTAGCTCATTCAAATAATCTGTTAACTTTAATCGCTCATTTTTTGATACTGGTGATTCTCCAGAATTAATACGATCAAGATATTGATTAATAGAACGTATATTATTCCAACGATTGGAGCCATCAAATCCATGTGCTGAAGGGCCAAATGCAAGGTATGGTTCGATATTCCAATAATGCAAATTATGTTTACATTCATAACCAAATTTTGAAAAGTTAGATACTTCATAGGCCTGGTAGCCATTATTGGATAAAAGATCATGCGTTTTTACAAACCAATCTCCCTCTTGATTTTGACCAGGCATTGAAATTTCATTATTATTAACCAATGAAAAAAGATCTGTTCCTTTTTCCACTGTCAGAGTGTACGCTGAAATATGTTCAGGATTCATTTTAATTAGGGTCTTCAGGTCCCCTTCCCACATATTCCATGTCTGATTTGGTATGGAGTATATTAGATCACAGCTAACATTTTCAAACCCTGCAGACCTAACATTATCATAGGTTGTAAAAATTTGATCCCTATTATGTAACCTGGTAAGGAATTTTAAGAGTTTTGGTTGAAAAGTTTGGATACCAATGGACACTCTATTGATGCCTATGCTATTAAAATCTATTAATCGTTCTTTTGGAGCTTCTCCTGGATTAGCTTCTATGGTGAATTCTTTGATATTTGAAATATCATATTTTTTACTTAACGATGAAAAAATACTATCTAGGTACTTTGCTTCTAATAAACTCGGTGTTCCACCGCCAAAAAAAATAGTATCAAATTCCCATTCTGACACATCTATTGAACAGTTTTCAATTTCCCAAATAATTGCTTTAACGAATTTTGGAATTGCATCTTCCCTATCTGTGACTGAATAAAAATCACAATACATACATTTTATAGCACAAAATGGAATGTGGATATAGATTCCTGCAGTCTTCATTGATAAATTTACTTTTTATTAGTTTGGTATTTTAAAATAATCTTTTTTATATGATTTCTTAGCATCTTAGCTGAAATTTAAGTTATGGCCATAAAAATAAAGTGTGTTTCCTCTTTAGAGGAACATCAAAATTGTTTATCTATAAGAAAAAAAGTTTTTATAGAAGAGCAGGGGATATCCGAAGATATTGAACTAGATGATCACAAGGTAAATACAACTAATTTTCTTGCATTACTCAATGAGGAGTGTGTGGGCACTGCACGTTATCGAGTTACTAATAATGGAATAAAGTTAGAAAGGTTTGCAGTGTTAAAAACTTATAGAAACCTTGGAGTTGGAAAAGCATTAGTTGAGTTCATTCTTGATACTTTAAATCAGGATGATATATACCTTCATGCACAAGAATCAGTAGTAGATTTTTATACTCCACTTGGGTTTAAAAAAATTGGAAATCTATTCTTTGAAGCAGATATTCCCCACTGGAAAATGATTAGGAAATGAAAAAACAGAAAATTAATGTAAAAAGAATACTTGAGTTCATAAAACCAGAATGGTTCTTTATGATGATATCCGTAATCAATGGAATCTTTTTTGTTATTTTTAATGCTCTATCAATTTGGTTAACAGCATCACTTGTGAATAATGTATTGATCGATTTTGATAAATTGCTCCAGAATCAGGCAGAATTATTAGCAAAAGAGTTCCCTACTATCAATGAGAAGACCAAGATTCTGGTAAATGAATTCTTCTTGCGTGATACAAATATTGAGACCCTGCGTGTCCTTTGTTTTTCTATTGTATTTATTTTCATTCTAAAAAATATCTTTCTATATCTTAAAAACTTATCAATGTCATTTGTCCAGTTAAGGATAGTTACCCAATTACGAAATCGTATTTATGCCCATTTGCAATCACTCTCACTATCATTTTTTCATAGAAGAAAATCTGGTGATCTATCTTCTGTTATTATACATGATGTCACCATGCTTAATAATTCGATTGGCACCACTTTTCAAAAGATAATAGTAGAGCCCATAAATATTATTGCTTTTACCATATTGTTATTTATCATCAGTTGGAAATTGATGCTAATTGCTCTATTGATTATTCCAATATCTCAACTAGTAATACAATATATAGGTAAGAGTATAAGGCGTAAAGCTAGGCGTAATACTAAACAAATTGGCGGTATCTTAAGTATTATCACTGAGAATCTTTCTTCAACAAGAATTGTAAAAGCCTTTGCAATGGAAGACCACGAGATTGATAAGTTTAATAACGAATCCTGGAAATATTTTGGTCTTCTTTTTCGTTCAGCAAAATTAAGGTTGACCTCATCACCCATTATTGAGACTATTGGTGTATCCATGGCTGTTCTTCTTTTATGGCTTGGTGGATCGGAAGTAGTCATTGGCTCAACACTTTCATCTGAAGACTTTCTACGATTTATGTTTTTATTATTTTCAATGCTGGGGCCAATACGTTCCTTAAGTAACGTACATATCACACTCCAGAATGGATATGCATCTGCGGAACGTATCTTTGATATCTTGGATGAGAAGAGTGATGTTCCTGATAATGGGGAAAATGAGATCGAAAGTCTAAATAAGGGATTAATGTTCAATAATGTAAACTTTGATTACGGTGAAGGTTTATTTGAATTAAAGGATATAAGCTTTGAGATAGCAAAAGGAGAGACCGTTGCATTAGTAGGTGCAAGCGGTTCAGGTAAATCTACAATAGCTGACCTAATACCTAGATTCTTTGATATTTCAAGAGGTAAGATCATGGTAGATAACAAAGATATAAAAGATTACAGATTAAGATCACTAAGAGGCATGATGGGTATTGTGACTCAAGAAACTATTCTTCTAAATACATCTATTTGGCAAAATATTTGCTATGGTAGCAATTTTATTGAAAAAAGGTTAGTCGAGGCATCAGAAGGAGCAAATGCAGTAGAGTTCATTGATTCACTTGAGGATAGGTATGATACATTAGTTGGTGAAAGAGGGGTTAAACTTTCTGGCGGACAACGGCAACGTATTGCAATTGCCAGGGCAATTTATAAGAATCCATCACTTCTACTTTTAGATGAGGCAACATCTGCTCTAGATACAAAGTCTGAAAGATTAGTCCAGAATGCCCTAGATAATTTGATGAAAAATCGAACAGTTCTTGTTATAGCACATCGATTATCGACCATTAAAAATGCAGATAGGATAATTGTATTGGACAAAGGGGCTATAGTTGAATCAGGCACGCATAAAGAGCTTTACAATAAAAATGGTATTTATTACAATCTTTATAATATTCAATTTGAAAGCTGATATTTATAAAACCAAACTAGTTTATTAGAAATTAAATGGGTAAAAAATATTCAATTCTTTTTGATAGTTATCATTTATATCACCTACCCCAATTTGAGCCGTTAATTAAGCTCTTATCTGATGATGAAAGATTTGATATATATCATTCTACATCAAGAGAAATTGATAAAGAGGAATATGAACTTTGTGTTTCCATTTTAAAGAATAAGCCCGGTAAACTAATTACTGGAAAAACTGAGCAGGAACGTAAAAGTAAAATAAAAAAACTAAACCTTGATGTATTCATTTGTGGCTGGTCAAGGTATGATATAGAAAACTTTGTCAATCCTAGGACACTCGTTGGAATGATCTATCATGGGATAGGTATAAAACCATCTTACTGGTTGGATAACCATGAAAGATTAGATATAAGATTTGTAGAGGGTCCATATAGGCTAGATCAGCTCAGAGAAAAAGGAATCAGGACAGACCTAGCACTTACTGGTTTTATAAAACTGGATGAGTTATTCCAAAAATTTGGAATCAATGTTGGTTCATTAGAGAAGGAATTCAAAATAGACTCTAGTAAAAAAACAATATTATTTGCTCCCACTTTCTATCCAAGCTCAGTTGAGCCATTAGGAATACAACTAGGTAAATACACTAAGGGTTATAATTTATTAATTAAGCCTCATCTTTGGACAACTTTCAAAACAAAATTTGCAGATATCAATCATCATATCCAGAAAAAAATATTTCTTGATCTTTGTAAAAAATATGACCATATTCATCTTATTCCTCCAGAATGGTATAATATTATTCCATTTTATCAAATTTCAGATCTACTACTAACAGAAGCGAGCAGTACAATTTATGAAATGCTCGCATTAGACAAGCCTGTGGTTGTAAATCGATTTTTTAAATTGAGGTTATCTCATCGGGTTTTTAGAAAAAGGCTTTACAAAAGAAGATTGAATGAAGCTATGGAAAAAGATATCTTAAAATTTTGTTTTGTAGCAAATAAGCCTAGGGAATTACCTGAAATAATTGAATATGCATTCAATAATGTAAAAACAAAATTACCAGCAATGGAGCGATATAAGGATAAAATGCTGTACAAACTTGATGGACTTGCTGCGGTCCGTGCAAGAGATAATATTCTATCAAGACTTAATTAAAATTAAATTTTGAAAAAAGTTCTTTTCGAGACCCACCATTTATACTACTGGCCAAATTTTTTACCAGTTATTTTTGAATTATTAAAGCGTAAAGATTATGTTATAAATGTTTCCATGCCTCGGCGCTCGAGTATGAAGCAAAATAATATATTAGCGACAGAATGTAAAAAACTAAATATTCAGTTTATTTCTTCAATGACAGAAGAGAGTCGAATTGATAAAATTCTAAAAGAAGCATTTGATATAATAGTTGTTGGTAACGTAGGCCAGTTGAATAAAATTATTTTACCAAAAACGATTGCAGTAATGGTTTACCATGGAATAGGATTAAAACAATCCTATTATAATGATATTGATGACCGAATAAATATTAGAGCAGTTGAGTCATTGGCTAGAATGAATGAGTTAAAAGGATATGGCCATAAAAATCTGGTATTAACTGGATTTACTAAGCTAGATCGATTATTTAATATTCCAGATAATAGCGTAAATAATATTGTTGATAAACTTCAGTTGAACCCAAACAAAAAAACCATATTATATGCTCCTAGTTTTTATCCTACATCAATAGAAAAGATATGCCCCTTTTTAACTGAATTGTCCCAAGATCATAACATTATAATAAAGCTCCATGGATTTAGCTGGGAACAAAGAAAATATCATTATCAAAATATTTTATGTTCTGAATTATCTAAAAACAATTCAGATATCCATCTTCTACCTAATGAAGAATTTGATATAATACCATTTTATTTGATTGCAAATATTCTTATCACTGATATTTCATCAACTATGTTTGAATACTTGCCTTTGAATAGACCTATTATACAAGCTGAATGTTATTCTTTAAAATTAAAGCATCGATTGTTTAGTAGACGTTTTTGGAAAAAAATGGATATAAAAAGGCATGATTGTGTTGATTTTACTTATAAGATCTCTGAGCCAGATGACCTTTTAAGCAGAGTGTATTATGCTTTAGATAATCAAAGTGAAATGGCTGTTAAAAGAAAAATTGCATGCAAAGATCATCTCTTTAAAAATGATGGATTGGCTTCTTCGAGACTCGTAAATGCAATAGAAAAATATTAAGATGAAAATTGCTGTATACAGCCCTAACTGGATAGGAGATGCAGTTATGGCATTACCATTTGTCCAACAACTAAAAATAGATAACAAGGATTCTGAAATATTCATTTTTTGTAAAGAATGGGTCTCAGGCGTCTATAAAAACCATCCAGCAGTTAGTCAAATTATTCCAATTAGAGATAAAGACTTAAATGGCCTGATGAGGATGATAAGGACTGGGTCTAGCTTAAAACCTAAAGGTTTTGATAGATTTTATACACTGACTGATTCTTTTAGAAGTGCATTTATTATTTGGTTATCCGGTGCTGAAAAAAGATATGGTTACAAAACACAGTTTCGTTCCGCGTTTTTGACAAATGTATCAATGATCCCTAAAGGGAATATCCATAGGCATGAGAAGTATTTAAGGTTGATCCAAGAAGGGTCAATATATTCAAATATCCCTAAAATTCATCTTTCAACACATGAAATTGAATGGGCAGAAAAGGAAATAGATCAACTTGGTTTCAAAACCCCCATTGCTTTGCTTCCATTTAGCGTAGCCCCTAATAGGACTATTCCTAGTCAAATTCTAAAAAATTGGTTAAATAGTTCAGGCGATCAATACCTTGTTTTTGGTTCAAAAAATGATATTGGATTGGCCAAAACATTAATTACTGCCTGTAAAGGTGTCTCTATCAAATCTGTTTGTGGCAAATATGATCTAAGAAAATCTATTGCATTGATTTCAGTTTGTAAGTTTTCTTTAGCAACTGATAGCGGCCTTGGCCATGTTTCAACTGCATTGGGGATTCCTACAGTTTCCTTTTTTGGTGTTGGAGTAGAATCTAAAACCGCACCAAGTGGTAAAAACAATGTTGTAATTAAATACTGTAATCCTTGTACGGGTGGTTCCTGTACCTGGCAAAACAAAGATAGAAAATGCATAAGAGAAATTTCTAGATCTGATATAGATTTTGCTATCAATAGGATAGCAAATCTGTAATTTTATTTCATTATGAAAGCATTTATTCTAGC
>CENP01065414.1_pt1 | contig 16136 bp, 14 predicted proteins | sample 361281 | NCBI WGS metagenome assembly CENP01 (sample SAMEA2591122, study PRJEB7988) | marine metagenome | biome: marine biome (ENVO:00000447); feature: deep chlorophyll maximum layer (ENVO:xxxxxxxx); material: saline water (ENVO:00002010), including plankton (ENVO:xxxxxxxx) | depth 70 m
TGTCGAGCACTCATCGCATCTTTATCTAAAATTTTAGACCAATATGTTGCTAATAATGCATGAGCTGAACCAGTTGCTGGATCTTCATTAATGCCAGTTTGAGGACCATACCATCTAGAAACAAAATCTACCTCATTGCCTTTGGCTGTTACTATTAAACCCCTTGAGTCCATGTGCTTAATAAGACTGAAATCTGGATTATTATTCGCTACAGCTGCTTCATCTTCAAGCACAGCAACAAAATCATCAATACCACGATAAACTTCTAGAACTTTTGCATTCAATGCTTCAGCAAAAGCACTTATGTCATCAACTTTCATTGGTTCATCTTTTGGCAATGACAATGTAATGCCATTATTTGATTTCACGGCTTTAATTTGACTCCTATTGGCTTGGAATACTATTTCATCAGATGAAGTATTTAGAAAATTAAAATAAGTGAAGGCTGAAGCTAAGGTAGCATGACCACATAGATCTACTTCTAATTCTGGGGTAAAGAACTTAATACGATTGTTATTAGATGTATGCACAAAGGCTGTTTCTGATAAGTTATTTTCAGCTGCAATATTTTGCATCAAGTCATGCTCTAGCTCATTTTCATGAAATACCACGCCTGCAGGATTACCACCAAAAACTTTGCTGGTGAAAGAATCAACGAAATAAACTTCTAATTCCATATTACAAATCTTTATTTTACGTAAGAGTCATATAATTTAATATCTGCTTGCTGCCAGGCTAAAAGAAATTCCTTATAAATTGTTTCGGCTTCGTCTGTCTTGCCCTGTAAAAGTAAAGATTGGTGGAGACCAAAAAGCGACCATCCATTATTTTTATGCCAATCTAAATCTCGCCTGTAGACATTTTCAGCTTCTTTAAATTTCTGTGCGGAAATCAAAGCAGAACCTAAATATAATCTCATGGGATGAGGCCAATCTGGTGGCTCAGTGTAGTTATTTTGATCTTCCAGTTCTACAGCTAATGTAAAAGCCTCAATCGCTTCAGGGTATTTACTATCAGCTAAAAATATTTCACCCTCAAGTCCGTAAGCAGCAGCCTTGAGCACGCGAGATACAGGTGTAGCCCCTGCTCGGTATTTATCAACATCAGGTGAATTAATAATTTGTTTGAGTTTATTCAGTTCTCGTGTAGCTTGCTCTGTATTTCTTTTTGATAAATACGCACTTCCTTTTACATATGACCAAATACCATCAAGGTATGGCGTACCACTATGTTTTGGTTTTAATTTGAGTATCTCATCCCATTTTCCAAAAGTTTTAAGAACCTGCCAAGGAGCAGCGACTCTCTTTTGACCCTGCATAATCATAATTTGTTTATCTTTTATGCTGTTAGCCATAGCCCATGCTGACTCACTTGCCAAATTATAATTTCCTTGAACGCTCGCAGCGTAGCGAACAAAATCTAGCGCATGCCCAGAGTGTATTTTATGGGATAACGGATAGGTGCCTAAGTTCGGAAGAGGCAGATCACCCCAGATTTTTGCAAACTCTTTATCAACTTTCTGAGAGCGAATATTTTGTTCTAGTGCTTTCTCATACTGACCCACTCTTATATAAATATGAGATGGCATATGAACTACATGGCCAACTATAGGTATAGTTCGTTCTAAATTATCTGCTGATACTAGTGCTCTTTCTGGTTCTGCTGAAGCTTCTATCAAATGAATATGTAAGTGCAGTACTCCAGGATGCGATAGATCTTTAGACATAATATGCTCTAACGCTTCAGCTACTAAAAGAGTTTCTGAAATTGGCTTGCCTTGATCTCCCCAATAATTCCACCTTTGGATTGACATATAACTGTTCGCATATAAAGCTGCAATATCTGGGTCATTTGGATAATCTCTGTTTAATTTTCTCATTTCAGCTAAATAAGCTCGGTCACGTTGTTTTGCATCTGGGTTAGCATCCTTATCGTAAAGTGTATAAAGGGCTTTTATTAATTTAGCCTCCATATGAGATGCATTCTCAATTCTATCCATTGCTTTTTTAATTGCTTTCAATCCTTCCCCTTTTGGATCATCAGGCATTCCAGAATATCGTGAATTTGGATTTGGTCCCATTGCATGAGCCATCCCCCAATAAGGCATTGGATGATCAGGGTCGTGACGTGCTGCTTCTAAATATGAAGCTATCGATTCAGGAAAATAAAAACCCCATGCTAATCTCAAGCCTTGATCAAAAAATTGTTGTGCTTCTTTATTTTGTGTTGAGATTTTTTTGCTATATGTGCCACTCCCAGGAATAAGAATTGCATGCGCTTCAGACTCTATAAGATCAACTTTTTTATTTTCTGCGCTTAAAGGAGCATATAGGAGAAGAAATAAAATAATTGTGAAATTTTTTATTTTTTCCTCCATTAAGAATTTCTCCTTCAAATGGTGGAGCTAAGGAGATTCGAACTCCTGACCCCCTGCGTGCAAAGCAGGTGCTCTCCCAGCTGAGCTATAGCCCCACAAGAACACAAATAATAAATATCTATGATGAAAATTACAACTAATTATCTCTAGGATCGTCAGAAAATGCTATACCCACATTCTTAAATAGTGGTGATAACATTAAAACTCCTGGTGTACCTATAGCCCATGCAAGCATCCAAGCCCTAACCCATTCGTAGATATTTGGGGGGAATTCTCCGCTATTAATAGCAGTTACAAAGAAAGATACGATACCTGTCATTACTGTGGCAATGAGGATAGATGAGATTATTGTTGCTGTAGTTTGTTTAAACAATTTTTTATTTAAATAAAAAGTAAATCGACATAGCAAATAGTGCTAATTGATATTTTACATCTGCGAAGGTTTCTTCAAGTACGCCAAAATGAAAACCAAATATCACTACTGCCATTACAAAAGTACCCAATAAACCCCCAAGAGTTGATAAGGCTTTTGCTGTTGGGCCAATAAATTTTAAACCGCCAACAATTAAAAATATGGGGATTAAAATTAATTCTGCAATGGTAGCTAAATAAGAAGAGATAACAGGAAAATCGGAGAAAAAGTAAAGATTCTTAACAAATCCTAAAGGTTCATTGGGACTATCCATTAGACCTGCAAGCTTTGGCTGTCCATTTGAAAAGAAGATATAAGATAATACAATTCTTAAGGACCACTCAGAAAGAATACCCATTCTTGCTTCCGCTATTGGCTCTGTAACTTTATTAAGCATACTCATAACTCGTAAATTATAAGCAAATACAATTTAATTTGAAAATTTGTTTAGTCGATGAAGTGTTTTTCTTTTTCTTCGTTGATAGTTTTTACTTCAGCACAATACTCTGCAGTTGGTCTTGATATAAGTCGAGGCAAACCAATAGGATCACCAGTTTCAACACAATAACCATAATCACCAGCTTTGATTCGCATGATTGCTTTATCAATTTTTGGAAGTAACTTAGATTCTCTCTCTACAATTCTTAGGAATAGCATAGAATCAATCTCATGTTGAGCTCTATCAACTTCATCACTACATGATGGTGGGTTGCTTAATCTATCTTTAGCATCCCTGATGTGTGTCAGTGTTTCCTTCTTAAGATCTTCTAGCAAAGTTTTGAAGAAGGTAAGCTGCTCCTTATTCATATAATTTTTCTTTGGAGCTTTTAAAATTTTTTCTTTGGTAAGCATAAGTGAAACAAATATTTTATGTATCAAACTGAAAATATCAACCAATATCTGAATTAATTACTTTAAGTTTTCAATTTTGTAACAGTATTTTACGCTGTTTTGCCTTTTTCTATACTGCCAGAAATGTTCCAACCTAGACCAATCAAGAATATTGCCAGAGGTATTATTGCTAATGGTGCTGTATATAGCACTAGACCAAAAGAGAATAATGAATTGAATAAGAAGCCTCCAGTAGCATCGCCGAATCTATTGGTAAATGTATCAATAAATACTGTTGATTTGTATTTCTCTTTTGATGAAAGGGTTGTAAACACTGCTTCCCTAGCTGGTTTATTCAACCCATATTCAAAAGGCCTCATTGTTCCTTGAAGAACTAAAAATAGCATTAAACCAGTTGTACTTAATAAATATTCTGAGAAATATCCTGATATCGCTAAGAAACCTAAAGCGAATAAAAATCCATACACAGTCAATACAAACCTTATCCCTAAAAATTTAGATCTAAGGACATACGAGGTGAAAAGTAATTGAATAGCTAATGTAATTATTGGGACAATTGAGTCTGCTCTTCCAAATACTCTGGTTTTGATTGCTGAGTCATCTGTATAACTATTAACTAACTCTAATTGAAAAAACCATAGTGCTGTGGACAAACAGGTCCAAGTAAAAGCATAAAGAACAAATCTCCGTATTATTGGGTTTTGTTTAATCTGTCTAAATTGTTCAAAGATGTCATCAACTGCACTTGATTTATTATCTCTTAGTTTTACTTCCTCTCTTTCCACCTTAGATGAGAAAAAGATGGCAAGGGATAAAGTGATAACAGTAATTACAAGAGAAAGGTTTTGTTTGTCATACAAGTAGGAGTCAACAAGAAAACCACCAAATGCTGCACCTAAAGAACCACACGCACTAATTAGACCAAAGAATTTTTTGCCTCCTTCAATATTGAATGAATTTACTGTTATGGCCCAAAAAATTGCAACTAGAAAGAAGTTAAAAATATTGTACCAAACGTAAAAAATTGCTTTGACAGCGAAACTAGAAGGAAAGACTGTATAAGAAATCAGAAACCCAATTAAATTAAGAATGAAAAAACCATATATGTATAAGACAATTCTTTTTTGATTAATTCGTGAAACCATGTATGAGTAAATTGGGTTTACCAACAACATAACTATCACTACAAGGAACAAGAAAAAGGTCAAATCTGATGTACCTATATCAGCAGCAATTGTTTGTCTAAAAGGCCTAAGAACAAAAAGTGATAACAGAACAAAGAAAAAGAATAAGCCTGAAAAGATAGTGTTTTTTGAAATTGATGGAAAAATAAAATTGCTCTTATTTAACATCTAGTGCTTGGGATTTAATTTGAAGCTGTTCAGATTTAGGAATTTCATATTTGAAATCAATTAAAGCACTTTCCCAATCTCCATAAGTAGGATTTGCAAGCATGAACCAATACTTTCCCCACATATCATAATGGCGCTCAGCAGCTGCCAATCTAATATCTGGAGAAGAGCTGTTTTCTTCATCATCAACGAAATCACCTAGGTTATCTCCTATCATCATTACAATTCTGTAATCTTTAGCTACATGTTGTCTTCTTGTATTTTTGTTAGAGCCCCAATCTTCCCTTTCATATCTCATCAAGAGTTGGTCTAAATTCTTAGCAAACTTAAAACCCAATTTCTCAAGATTGTTTTTCGTAGCCTCTTCTAAGTTGGCAGTTCTATTAGTCACGAAGAAAACTTCTACTCCCAACTCAGCTGCTTTGGCTAAAAAATCTTCAACACCTGGAATATAAGTTGCTTTCTCTTCCATACACCACTCATCCCAACCATCTGGGTAGAAAGTCCTATCTAAAATCTTTCTAGCCTGAAAAGGAATGTTATCTAAAACTGTTTGATCAACGTCTAGTATTACAGCAGGTGGTTTGCCACTAAAATCTTTAGTTTGCTCAATTGCTGCTGAGTAACTTACATCTTTAACTGCTGATTCAAGCTGATACTCTGCAGCTTTATAAACACTGACTGAATTGGTATAAAACTCAGCAGAACTTTGTACAAAAAGAGCTGCCAATAACCCTTGGTGTTCTTTTATTTCAGAATGACTAAAAAAAGAAAGAAAAATTAGTGTTATAAAGTGTTTTCTCATAGGGCTAATATTAAACTATTTTTATATAAATATTATTTTTTAATCCAAAAGTCCAAGCTCGAATTGAATGCTTAACATCCGGCCTCTTGGATCATGTGTTCTAGTATCAAAACTAAAGTCTGGAGCATCGTAAAGTCGAGGTGCACTTTTGTCAAAAAGATTCACTAATGCAAATTTACCTTCAAGGCTCACATTATTAAAAAGCACACCTATTGGTGTTTTAAAGGAAAGATCAAACACAAGATGTGAATTAACTTTATTGCTATAACCCAGATTTTTTGCACTATCTGGTATTGTTCTGTCATTTATATATCCACTTATATATCTCGCATTCAAGCCAGTTTCATATTCTCTGAATTTCCAATTAAGAAATGCGTTAATTCTATTTCTAGGTAAGGAGTTAGTATTAGAATCAAAGTTAAATTTACCAATACGATTCACTAGCTGATCAGAAGCGCCTCCAGGAGTAAGGAATTCAATAAAGGATGTTGCTCTTAAATCTAGGTTTAACAAACCATTTGAATCTAAATTAAAATAATGCGCATAACTCAAATCAATTCCGGATAATTCTGTATTTTCCTCATTAAAATAGGTTGTAGTAACTGCTATTAAGTCACCTTCAGAGTTCCTTGTAATGCTTGGTCCAAGTGGATCTGACTGAAGTAATGCTTGAGCACTTTGTGATACCACTCTATTTTCATAATCAATCTCCCAGTAATCTAAGCTAAATCTGTTGAAATCGGTATTAAATATTAAACCAAAGTTTGAGTTAACTGCTGTTGCAGGCTCTAGATCAGGGTTACCAATTCTTGCTTGTCTCACAAATATATTTTCATCTTGGTCTCTAACACTTCCTAGATTTATATCGCTAGAAAACATTTGAGCCATAGATGGCATGGCAAATGATGTACCTTGAGATAAACGAACAGCAAAACTATCTGTTGGTTTATATTTCAAAGATATCTTTGGATCAAGGGAAGTAAAGTTATCAGATGATTCGTATCTTGCTGCAACCCTCAAATCTAATGAGCCAAATAATTCTGTTTCTCCTTCAAAAAATGCAGCATATTTATTTCTACTTTCGTTTACATTTTTTCCGCCGCCTAAGAAAAATAGATCAGCTGTTTTAGTTATCTTTCCATCTTGGTCAAATTCAGCTCTAGCAAGATCATTATATTTAATGTCTAGATTCTCGGAGTTAAGTTGTAGCCCTAAGACATAGTCAAAATCATTTAATGATGAACTTGCTAAGACATCAATAGTTGTTAAATCAGCAACCTTAGATGAAATCTCAGCACCTCTTATATAGTCAACAAGTTCAGGTGAATTTTCTGTTGGTATAAAAATATTCCATGTTAGGTCGCCATTTGGCCCGCCTTCACCAATCAAAGCATCTTGAAAACGAGAATCAATTATATCTGGTCTAATATGGTTATTGCTGTGCTCACTTGCAGTTAAAGAGAAATCTAAATCAAAGTCATTCAATGTTGTTAAGTAAGTGTAATTTAAGTGCATTTGAGCTATATCCTTTGGCGAAAATGGCGATGGATAACGAGCTCCTAATGGCCTGCCATACCACTTAACTGGCACACTGAAAGGACTACCACCCTCTCCAGGATTAATAGATCTAGATAAGAAAGGCAATGCAGGATAGGAAGGCGATTGAGGGTTGTCATTAACCAAAACATTTGAATTAAGAAAGGTTAAATTATGGTTATTATTAGATAGATTAAGATAATACTTTGAATGATTTTCATCATTAAAGATATTAAATCTTGTCCCGTACAGGAACTTACAAAAACCATCTAAAATTCCACCATTTTGTTCACAGTTAGGATCTGGCACAACTTCACCAGCAGCGTAACTGCCAGCATATACACCGGTATCAATGACATCAGCTTCTGAGACAATAAAAGTATTACCTAATGAACTTAAAGCTAACTCAGCTATACCTGGTATTTCTTCAGCTGATAAAGGAGATCGATCTAATTGGTTGAAACCAAAAACCATATCAAAACCAAGCAATTCTGCTCCAAATATCAGGCCAAAGGTTGTTTCTTTATTGTTGTAGTTTTCAGAACTTTGATCTCCAAATTTAATTTTGAAACCATTAAATTTTTTATAAGTTAAAAAATTAACTACTCCTGCGACAGCATCAGAACCATAAATTGAAGTAGCTCCTTCTTTTAGAATTTCTATTTTTTCGAAAGCAATTTCAGGAATGATATTTGCATCGATGTAACCTTCGCCTTCATTAGAAGGGGTTCCAGCGAAAGTATGTCTTTTTGAATTAATAAGCAAAAGAGTTGATGCATGATCCAAACCTCTAAGTGTGATATTTGCCATGCCTTGATCAACCCCCTCTAGGGCATTTGTTTGAAAATGAGACCCCGCAGTGGTGTTGAGATATTTAGAAATCTCAGCAATATTATTTACGTTTAATTTATCAAAGTCTTCACTGGTGATTTGATCTACTGGGGAGCTATCAGTTTCAATATCTTTAAGAAGCGTTCCTGTGACAACAATTTCTTCAATTTCTTCAGCGTAAATAGCCGAACCAAGAAAAACTAGGCTTATAAGAAAGATGAAAAATGATTTTTTCATTAACCGTATGGTACTTTATTTAATGCAAATTGTGTTTCTTCTTTTTGACTTTTTCTTTTCTTAATTTTTGATAGTAATTTTCTGTTCTATCTTCAACAATTTTCTTTGCAGCATGCCTTCTTGTTCGGGCATGCTCTGATTTATGTAATCTGCTACTTCTGCTCATTAATGCTCCTATATATTTTGAATAAAAATTCATATAAAAGTTCAAAGAAATAAAATGAAAAATTGCCCATTCAGAGCAATCGACCATTTTGTATGGAGTTTGGTTATTTACTTAGAAAATTTGGACGTCTTTGAATTCAAGATCAACATTAAAGTCTCTACCGAATCCAGCTATGCTTAATTCTCTGATGTTTCTTGGTTTCATGGATGACATCATATAGCCATTCTTTTCAAATTCATCAAAGTTAATTGTGAATTCCTGCCAATCTTCTGTAGCTTCAAAGGTTTTGCTCATATAAGACCATGGTGGCATCTTGACACCCTTGAGAGTAAGGTGCACTTCGTATGTTTCGTTATTTCCTCTTGCTTGAAATTTAATACCTTTAGCGTCTTTTTTGATTGAATCAGGTCTATGACCAAGTCTGACAAAACCGCCATCTTTTTTGACAACATTTCCGGTCATTTTGAATGTGCCATCATTATAGTCTGCTTCAAGATTTGAAGATCCGCCCATGACTCTATCAGTAACAACGTACCACTGATCTGGTTTTTCAGACATTTCAGCTATTAAGCCCATTGATAAAAGAAGTAATAAAAATAAATTTCTCATTACCTAACTTTAGGTATTAAATATAGTTTTTCAAGTAGCTAAATTATGCTGCTCTGAATTCTTTATTTGTAATCTGATTTAAATAATTTGCTACATCAAGCATTCTATTGGAAAAACCCCACTCATTATCGTACCAAGCAAGAATTTTTGTTGAGTTCCCAATTTGTTTTGTGTGAGATTTGTCATAAATCACAGAGTGTGAATCATTACCAAAATCAGTGCTTACAAGCGGTATTTCATTCACTGCTAAGATTCCAGATAAACCATTCTTAGTAGCAGCTTCAAGTTTTGAGTTTAAATCTTCTATTGAAAATGATTTTTCTGTAGTAAAAGTGAAGTCTAATAAAGATACATTTGAAACTGGTACTCTAACTGCCAAACCATCTAACTTACCAAGTAATTCTGGCAACACTTCACCAACTGCAGATGCAGCACCTGTTTTAGTAGGGATCATTGATAAGCTTGCTGCTCTTGCTCTTAAAAGATCGGAATGATGAACATCCAACAAAGACTGATCGTTAGTATAAGCATGGATTGTATTCGCCATACCATTGGTAATTGTGTAATGCTCATTAATAACTTTTGCTAAGGGTGCTAGACAGTTAGTAGTGCATGATGCATTTGAAATAATCAGGTCATCTTTTGTTAATGTTTCGTGGTTAACACCAAATACAACTGTTTTATCAACGTCCTTTCCAGGTGCTGAAATCAATACTCTTTTTGCTCCTGCATCTAAGTGTGCGCCAGCTGCTTCTCTTGATGTAAATAAACCAGTACATTCAAAAACTATATCGATGCCTAATTTAGTCCAAGGCAGATTTTTTGGATCTCGTTCGGAAAAACAGGCTATTTTTTGCCCATCAATTTGAATGGAATCTTCTGTATGCTCAATCTGATTATTCAATCTTCCATGAACAGAATCATATTTGAGAAGATGTGCACTATCTTTAGGAGAGCCCAAATCATTAATTGCTACTATTTCTATTTGATTAAATTTTTTCCATACCTGGTCTTTAGCTAAGTAAGATCTAAGGATATTTCTTCCAATTCTACCGAAACCATTAATTGCTATCTTCATTTTTATGTTAATTCCTCAATTTTGTAATTATTTATGAATAATTTAACAAGAATATAATGATTTTATATACAAATATCAATGAATTTACATAAAAAATAGCAATTATGAGAATATTTTAGTCAGTTAAAAGATTAAGCGCCTTTTGCCAAATATATTCAATTTGAGATATAAGCAATTCAAAGCTTTTTATTTTGCTGGTATCAAATTTTTTGTCGTAAGAATCTAGAAAGATTTCGGTCTGATATTCATCTAATTTCAAGGATTTGGTAATTGATGCAATATCATAGATTGGCAAATTTGCACCAGCGTATTCCCAATCTATTAATCTGATATCACTGCCATAGAAAATATTAGAAACATTAATGTCGTTATGAGAAAAAACTAAATTATCGGGGCTGTCATAAAGGCTATCAAACAACTTAAAACCAGCTAAAACTCTACTATCGTCAGAATCTAGAAAGATTTGTCTATAAGCATCAATTTTCTGCTGAAAGGAACCAATAGCAGTATCTTGAAAATCTACTAGATGAAGGTTTTTTATTGCTTTACCTAATTTTATTAAAAATTGTTCATCATAATTAGCAACATCATTACTACCCTCTAAATACTCAAAAGTGATTGAATGAAGTGCAGTATCAAAATCTAAAATTTTTGGAGACAAATTTTTGTTTGCTAACTTGGTATATATCTCAACTTCTGAAGCCACATCATTAGTGAAAGGGAAAATAGTTTTTTCTTTAGATACTGCTTTAACATCTCCAAATTTACATAAATTAATGCTTGCGGTCTTTGAGGTTTTAATATTTTTTAGAACAGTAATTTTTCTCATTTCAGTTGCCATTCATTTTTCCAAGATCTATACCCAATAATTACTAAAACTAAGTACAAACAAAAGAGAAGAGCTGTTGGATACAGTTCTCTTGAAACAAAAAGAAATACAGAAACAAAATCTATAACGAACCAATAAATCCAGTTTTCGAGAATCTTCTTTGCAACCATATATGAGGCAATAATTGCACCCCATGTTGTAAATGCATCTATATAAGGTGAAGCTGCATCTGTGTTATTGCTTAGAATATAACCAGAAGTAATAACTAATAAAAAAAGAGCAGTTAAGCACATCATATGGGTGGTTATTGGCCAAACTTTTATTTTCAAAGCTTCATTATTTGCAAGTTTATATTGCCATTGATATAGACCATAAAACCCCATCAATAAATAAAAAATTTGTAGTCCTGCTTCCATATAAAGACCAGCTGAATACATTACAAACAAATACATTAATGAACTTATTATCCAAGCTATCCAACACCTAGCATCTTGTCGCATCGCAAGTAATAAATATGCAATAGCTAAGAGTGCAGCCACAATTTCAAACCAATTCTCTGTTAGAAAATTAAAAATCATATCTTATTGAAAGCCCAATATGCCTTGGATCACCCTGCCTTTCATAAAGTGTTTCTGCAAAATCAGGAGCTTCATTACCAAAGTAAAAACCTCTAGTGGCATAGTATTCATCAAATAAATTTCTTATCCATAACTCCACTACCCAATCTTCATAGTTATAGCCAAAACTGGAATTTAATAAGATGTATGAATCTGATTTATTGTTGTGAGAATCCGAATAATAAAAGCCACTCTTACCAGTAGCATGAAGATTTAAATAAGTTTCAGGCGTTGGTCTGTAATTTAAACCAAATGAATAAGAGTTACTGGGAGCATGAGCTTGTTCTCTGCCCTGTATTTCAGGCCTTGATTCCCAACGTTTTATTTCTGTGTTTAATAAGCCTAAATTTACAAAAACATCTAAATCATCAGATAAATCTGAGTTTAAATTTAACTCAAAACCATAGTTTTCTCCCTCTGCTGCATTCTGTGTAAGGAAAACAAAAGTATTTGGATCATTAGGGTCAACTTGCGTAGATATTAAGGCTTGTTGATCTGTTCTTTCTGAATAAAATCCAACAATTCTTAGGTCTGTCTTGTCCGAAACTGAAAGATCCATACCTATTTCATAATTAGTCAAAAATTCAGGATCGTACTCCAGATCAGAACTAGTTGTACCATCTAGTAAGCCAAGACCAACATTGAAGCCTCCTTGCTTATAACCTTTGGCATAATTAGCAAAAATATTCATGCCATCCTTAAACGAATGATTAAGTGAAGCTTTTCCACCCATCATGCTATCCGAAGGACTAAATCTTTCATTACTTGAATCAAAATATTTTGCTGACCAATCCTCCATTCTTAAACCTACACTTAATTTTGTAAAAGCAGAGAATTCGTAATCAATATTTCCAAAAATAGAAATATTAGTTGAACTGTAGTCGCTCTTTGAGGTAGTTAAGCTTGTATATGGTGAAAATGGATCATTTGGATCTCCATAAATGCCGTCGTCTTGACGGTCATTTGTTTCATCAAGCTTCAAGTATGAAATACCAACAACCCAATCAAAAGGTAGACGTTCTGCTTTATATTTCTCATTGGAAACAAATCTAAATTCTTGGCTAAAAGACTCTCTTGCTCTCAAAGTCTCAGAAAAATAATCATACGTATAGGGTGCGTGTGAATCAGCATTACCCCAATCTGCATCATAACTAAAAACTACATCTGTATCAGTTGTGCTGGTTAAACTTTCAAACTGGTTGTACCTGTTAGCTCTTAACACCTTTAAACCAAATGTGTCAGTCTTCTGAGAGTCCATTCCAGGGCGATCGGAAAGCGTATTCAAAGAGCCATCAATCGTCCAGATATCTGCTGGATCATCCATATCAACTTGGCTCAACAAGACTTTGGCATTGGTTTTATTATCGAGCTCAAAATCGATTTTCAGCCTTGCTGTTGTCTCATCTTTTCTAGAGGTATCAGATCTATTTAAATATAAATTTTCTCTAAATCCATCTGTATCATCCTTTCTTAAAGCTAGTCTGAATTTAATATTTTTGTTTTCAGTTAATGGGCCGCCAAATGCTAAGCCAGTGCTCAGTGTGTTGTAATTTCCATAGGTGATTTCTGAAGTGCCTTCAAATTCATCTGTGGGGTCCTTTGTTTTTATATATATAAGGCCTGCAAGTGCATTGGCTCCAATTCTTGAACCTTGTGGACCATTAAATATTTCTATTTGCTCAACATCAAAGGTAGTAGCAATACCTGCTTGTCCAGAATAATCAATATCGTCAATCAGAAAACCTACCGAAGTATTTGGGGTACCCAAATACCCTGATCTTTCACCAATGCCACGAATCTGAAAGTATCTTGCTCTAGAATCACTAGCAGCAAAATTTAAATTGGGTACTAAATATGAAAGATTTTCAAAATGCTTTATTGGTTGAGCTTTAATCTCTTCTGTATCGAGAACAAAAATACTTGAGTCCTCTTTATTGAGTTCTGTATTTCTGTAATCTGCTGTAACAATTACTTCTTCAATTTCATCTGAAAAAAGGTTTTCAGCTGCAAATATTAAAACGAATAAATATAGATATTTTATGATGTGTTTCATGCAATTCCTCCGCCATCACTATATGGTTCAGGTTCAAAGGGTTCCTATTAAAGATCTCAGGCCAAGCCTCCCCTTTGCACTTAAGTAATTATAACTAGACTAATTGAAATATGGCGTTATTTTTCTATTAATAGATTAGGTTTTCCAGCTCTTTTTTGAAGTTGAAATTCTTCGTATAACTTACCTGTGGCTGTAAAAGCTCGAAAGCGTAGATTATCGCCATCAATATCAATGATCTGATAAAGCTGGGTATTTTCTGCAAAAGTTTTAGCGTATTTACCTTTAGTAATCTCATATAATTTTGGACCACTTACTGAAACTACATTTACAGTGCCAATTTTTGGGTCATAAGCTTGTTGATAACCGGTTGGGACATTCTTTAAATTGCTTGTATCAACAAGACCAGTTCTGGAATAAGTATGATCATGTCCACTAAGGATTAAATCAACTCTATATTTATCAAAAAATGGTTTCCACATTTGTCTTAATTCAAGATTGTCTCTGTCTGAAGCTGGTGAATACATTGGGTGATGAAAAGTCACAACTGTCCAATGATTTGGATTTTGCTCGAGGGTTCTTTCAAGCCATAGCACTTGTTCTGCCATAGCAGTATTTGAGTCCAGTGAAATGAACCTGACACCCTGGTAATCAATAAAATAAACAGTCTCTTTAAGACTATCTTTAGGCACATCTTGAATAGGAAAAGAAAATTGAGGACGCCAATGAGTACTCAAAATTGGCGTTCCTGTTGAGTTTTGCAGACTATCATAAAGTGGGGCACCTCCGCCCAAGATTACTTTGCCAAGTAATTCAGCTTCAGAAAAACCGGTAATTAATTCAATACCAGAATCAATGGAATCAATCTTGCCGTTTTCTTTAACCAATAAAGATCCGCTTTGTTTATTTGCATCTTCAATTATTAATTTGAATATTCCTGGTGCTTGTTGGGTATATTCTTCAACCTCTATTTTTATGTCATTACCATTCTTGGTTTTCCAAATTCTCTTACGTTGCGAGTCGTTTAAATATTCATGATTTCCTGGAGTAGCTATCACTGGTATTGTGCCATTGACCCAGTCTGGCGCTTGATGCCATTCTCCCCATTGAGCATCCATATAATGTTCATCAACTAAATCCCCAGCATGCAGGGTAAATGCTGCTCTCGGTGCATCTCGAAATGCTTCTCTAAACACTCTTGACCAATGTGTTTTTACCTCATTTTGTGCATCACCAAAATAAATAAAACTAAATGGCTCTGCATCTAAACTAGCAGTTTTGAAGTGGTAGTATTCAGTCCAGTTTTCGCCATCACCAACGCGGTATGCATAAAGAGTATTTGGCTCAAGATTTGAGAAAGTAACATTATGGTAATGGGCTTCATTTATGTCGCTCTTAAAAAAAGTTGTTGTAGCTTTATGTTCAGATGTTTTAAGTGCTCTACCATTAGCATTAGCTATTGCTATTTCTGCTAGCCCTGCCATTACTGAAGTATCCGTACGCCATGTAACTGATTGAGTAGTAGCAGGGTCATTGTTCCAGGTTAAAACCACTCTATCTGGCAATACTGACGGTGCATGAGCAATTTCTTCGGATAACTTTGTTGGACTCCAATTGTCGTGTGGAATGATTGAAAAACTAAGTAGACTTAAGAAAACTAAGGTAAATTTTTTCATATCTCTCCTAACTGGTGGGTCTGGCTGGATTTGAACCGGCGACCTCACCCTTATCAGGGGTGCGCTCTAACCAACTGAGCTACAGACCCAAGGAACAAAATATTATAGATTTTTTGACATGTAAGTCTATACATCTACTTATTCCAAATCACTTTATAAATTAAATAACCTAATAATCCTCCCATAATCTGAAAAATAATAAAGAATGGAGCATCATTAAGATTAATGCCGGCAAATGTATCTGAAAAAATTCTCCCAAATGTCACTGCAGGATTAGCAAAAGAAGTTGACGCAGTAAACCAATAGGCAGCACCAATATATGAAGCTACCATTATTGGGACTTTTTTAGCATCTGAAGCAAAGATAATCATTATTAAGCCGGCAGTAGCGATTAGCTCTGAAAACCATAAATTTGAACCTGTTCTTATTTTTGTTGATAATTCAATCAATGGTAAATTGAACATTAAATTAGCAAGTACTGCCCCTAGTAATCCTCCCAAACATTGAGCTGCAACGTAACTGATAAAAGCTGGAAGTTTTAATTCTCCTCTAATGTAACTAACTAAGGATACAACAGGGTTAAAATGAGCGCTCAACGGAGCAAAAATTGTAATCAAAAAGTATAAACCCCAAAACGTAGCTAAGGAATTTGCTAAAAGTGCAATACCATCGTTTCCATCCGATAAATTTTGCCCCATTATGCCTGAAC
>CENP01092690.1_pt1 | contig 16114 bp, 23 predicted proteins | sample 361281 | NCBI WGS metagenome assembly CENP01 (sample SAMEA2591122, study PRJEB7988) | marine metagenome | biome: marine biome (ENVO:00000447); feature: deep chlorophyll maximum layer (ENVO:xxxxxxxx); material: saline water (ENVO:00002010), including plankton (ENVO:xxxxxxxx) | depth 70 m
CCAACTATTGATAATGATTTAGTTTATTTTCCAATTTATGAACCATTAGATGCTGCAAAAATTTGTGATGCAGGTAACGCTCTTTTATATAGTAGTAGCTCAACATGTGGAGATGCCAGCTTTAGAAAGATAGGTTCAGGTGTATTATCTGAGGTTCTTGTTCAGAAAGATAATATTATAGTTGGAATTTCAGGGGAAGCCTCTAAAGATAGCGATCTTAAATCCAAAGATAATTTAGTATCTTTAAAGTCAAAATCTAAAAAGACTGATGATAAAATTATCATCGATGGCTGGAGACAATTAGACTAATTTAAGACCACATATTGCTGAAGATTAAAAAAATATTCTAATATCGCTGCTAATATTATAAATGGGCCAAAAGGAATAATTGAGCCTGTTGATCTATTTTTAAATAACAAAGATGGTAGTACAAATAACAATCCAAGAACTGATGCTACAAATAATATAATAAAGATTGGTTTTACACCTAATAAAAATCCAAATGCTGATAAAAGTTTAGCGTCACCTAATCCCATAGCTTCTTTATTTCTTATCTTCTTATAAATAAAAATAATTAACCAGATTATTAGATATCCAAGTGCACCTCCTAATAAACTATCAGGTAAGTTATAATTTAATTTTAAAAAGTCTTGCGTGGTAAAATTTTTAGTAATACCTATCAAAATTAAGGAAAAATTTAAACTATCTGGAATAATATAATGTTTTAGATCTATAAAAAATATAATTAGTAAAATTATAAAAATTATACAAATTAAAACAAAGTCAAAACTAGGTCCTAGTGTTTTATAAAAAAACATAAAAGCTAAACCTGTAAGAAGCTCAACAATAAAATACTGTTTAGATATTTTTTTTTTGCAAGTTCTACATTTAAAACTAAGTATTAAAGAGGATAGTAATGGTATATTATCGTGCCAAGCTATCTTTTTTTTACACTTTGGGCAATGAGATCTATCTTTTACTATGTCTAAATCTAATGGAAGTCTATGTATACAAACATTTGCAAAACTTCCAAAAATTAAACCTAGTAATATTATAAATATTTCAATCAAAATTAAAAGATTTCACTAATATTAAATCTAGAATAAATATGTAGTACTTGATCTATAAAATAATCTACAAAAACAATGCTATCATTTATATATACTTCTAAATTTGGTGAGTAAATAATCAGCTCCATTAGAAAAGTTCTTTAATATCTTTTATTAATCTTTTAAATGAGTCTGGGTTCCAAATAAAATAAAATAAATAGATTGAAATTAATGGGATCAACCCAAACCAAAGCCATTCTTCCCAGTTAAAACCCTTATACCTGCCAGGCGATTTAAGCCCATTATACCAAGTTAAGTAGCCTACGGCTAAAAGCCAAATTAATGAAAATGATAATATATATTTTTTCATTTAAAAAATAAGCGTTAAAATTTATTTAAATTTAAATTTTTTATTAACTAAAGTCTATCCCTATGCTATCACTTGCAACAAATAGTAAATATTTTATATTAAGTAATAATGTTGTTAAACCTAGTGGATTTGCAAGAAATGAGTTTTTTGTAGATATCGTTGGCAACGAGACGCTCTACCACTGAGCTATGCCCGCAAAAAAAAGATTATAACTAGACATAAATATAAAAACAAGCAATATTAAATTTATAAATTTCTTAGTTTATATTAATGATTAAAGAAAAATTACGTCGAGGAACATTTTTATATAAGTTTTACTTATATTATCATTTATTTTTTAGATATAAATTTTTTTATAGAAAGAAAAATTATTCTCAATTCAAAGAAGATTATTTTCTAGCAGATTTTTTTAAGGAAAAAACTTATGGAAAGTTTGTTGATTTAGGAGCTTTTCATCCTATGAAGTACAATAATACTTATTTATTATATAAAAAAGGTTGGCGGGGAATAAATATAGATTTAAATGAGACCTCCATAGATATGTTTAATATTGTAAGGAGTAAGGATGAAAATAAATGTGCTTTAATTAGTAATGAAAGCGATATTAAAAAAACTGTTTATTTCGAACATAATTTTAGCGCGGTAAATTCTATGACTAGTTCCGTTGGATTAAAAAAAAAAAAAATAATGATATCAACCACTTTTGATCAATTGGTGAAAGATAGATTTGATTTTTTAAATATTGACTTAGAGGGACACGACTTTGAAGTTCTTAAAACTATAAACTTAAATAAATACTCACCAAAATTGATTTGTATAGAAATATTAGATAGTTCCAAAAATAAAGATAATATTTATAATTATATGAAAAAATTTAAATATGAATTTATCAAACAGTGCAATATAAGTTATTTTTTTAAAAATAAAAATATTTTTTAATATGAAATTAATTGATTGTTTCATGTATTTTGACGAGGATCATCTTTTAGATGTACGGCTTCATACTCTTTTTAAATATGTAGATAGATTTGTGATAGTTGAAGCAGATATTGATCATGCTGGAAATGAAAGAAAACCAAAATTTGATATAAAGAAATTTTCAAAATTTAAATCAAAAATAAATTATATACTTTTAAATGATCTACCCAGACATAATTCTTTTTATAAAAAAAATTGGGGTCCTGCATGGCGAAGAGAAAATATGCAAAGAGAAGCTTTGGAAAGAGGTTATCAAGATTGTGATGGAAATGATTTAATTATGGTTTCTGATCTAGATGAAATACCTAATCCTTCTAAATTAAATCAGTTTACCAATAATTGCAAAATTGGTTGTTTTGTTCAAAAGAATTTTTTACTCAAATTTAATTTAGTAAATGTTACTATGCCTTTGTGGTATGGCACTAGAATCTGTAAAAAAAAATATCTTATAAATCCACAATGGCTTAGAGAAATTAAAGCTATCAAAAGGCCTTTTTATAAGTTCTATAAGCCAAAGTTTGACAAATTTATATTTGAAGGTGGGTGGCATTTTAGTTCAGTAAAATCCCCTGAAGGTATTTATCAGAAATTTAATTCTTATGCAGAGCAACAATTCAATACCAAAGAATATAAAAATATAGATTTTATAAAGGAAAAAATTGAAAAAAGGGAAGATCTTTTCAGTAGAGATCATAATTTTAAAGTTATAAAGATTGACAGCACATTTCCGTCATATATTCAAGAAAATGAGTGTAAATTTAAGGATTTTATTTATTCAAATTAAAAATAAAAATTAATATAATAAATTATGAAAAAAAAATTTCCTAACTTAATACCTGTGTTTCCACTTTCAGGTGTAATTTATTTTCCCAACACTAATTTACCACTAAATGTTTTTGAGCAAAGATATTTGGATTTAGTTAATGACATTATGCAGAAAGATAAGTTAATGGGAATGATTCAAGCCAATACAAAAGGCAAAGAAGTGTTTAATGTTGGTTGTCTTGGAAAAATAAGTGACTTTCAAAAAAGTGAAGATGGTAGAATTCTTATTAATTTAACAGGATTAATTAGATTTGAAGTTTTAGAAGAGGTTGAAAATTCTAAATTATATAGAGAGTTTAAAGTAGATTATAAAAAATTTGATCAAGATTTAGAACCAGCTTTAGACGATATTAATATAGAAGAACTTATGAAAACCATTAAAGTGTTTTTTACAAAAAATGGACTTGTTTTAAATTGGAAAGAGTTTGATAAACTAGATAAAATACAAAAAATAAATACCTTAGCTATGATTGCGCCTATAGGTAACGGTGAAAAACAAAAACTTTTGGAGTCTATTTCTATAAAAGAAAAAGTAAAAAATTTACAAGATATTGTGAATTTTTATTTGCATGAAACTGAATTTAATATAAGAACAATTCAATAAGTTTAATTAGCTGATTTATTCATTGAATCAAAGAAATCAGAATTGTTTTTCGTGTTTTTAAGTTTAGAAATTAAAAATTCAATGCCGTCCATAGTGCCCATTGGGCTTATTATTCTTCTTAATACATTCATTTTTGATAAATCATCTTTTTCAAATAGCAATTCTTCTCTCCTAGTGCCAGATCTTGTAATATCGAGAGCAGGGTAAATTCGTTTATCTGCGACTTTTCTATCTAGAATTAGTTCTGAATTTCCAGTTCCTTTAAATTCCTCAAAAATCACTTCATCCATTCTGCTGCCTGTGTCTATTAGAGCTGTAGATATAATTGTTAATGATCCACCCTCTTCAACATTTCTAGCTGCTCCAAAAAATCTTTTAGGTCTTTGCAAAGCATTTGCATCTACTCCTCCAGTTAAAACTTTCCCAGAACTTGGTATTACTGCATTATAAGCTCTCCCAAGTCTGGTTATTGAATCTAAAAGTATTACAACATCCTTTTTGTGTTCAACTAATCTTTTTGCTTTTTCTATTACCATTTCAGCTACTGCTACGTGTCTTGAGGCAGGTTCATCAAACGTTGAGGCTACAACTTCTCCTTTTACTGACCTTTGCATGTCTGTAACTTCTTCGGGTCTTTCATCAATCAGCAAAACCATTAAATAACACTCTGGGTGGTTTGCTGTTATAGACTGAGCTATGTTTTGTAGAATTATTGTTTTTCCTGCTCTGGGAGGCGATACAATTAAGGATCTTTGTCCTTTTCCTATGGGACTTACCAAATCTATTAATCTTGCGGTGTTATCTGGTTTCTTTTCAACTTTTGTAGCTTCTACTTCTAATTTAATTCTTTCGTTTGGGTATAACGGTGTAAGATTATCAAACGCTATCTTGTTTTTTCCTTTATCTGGATTATCAAAATTTATCTTATTGACCTTAAGTAATGCAAAATATCTTTCAGCATCTTTTGGACCTCTAATTTCTCCTTCAACAGAATCTCCAGTTCGTAATCCAAATTTTCTTATTTGGCTTGGGCTAACGTAAATATCGTCAGGTCCCGGAAGATAATTTGACTCTATCGCCCTTAGGAATCCAAACCCATCTTGTAGAACTTCTAATACACCTGTAGCCGTTATTTGCTCATTCTTCTCTGCTAATTTTTTTAATATAGCAAATAATATTTCTTGCTTTCTTAAAGTACTTGGATTTTCTATACCTAACTTTTCAGCTTCATTAATAAGTTCTGCAGGATTTTTTTGCTTAAGTTCTTGTAGATTCATTTGATATTTATAGTTTTAAGGAAAGTGATTTAAATATATGTGTTTTTATGGATTTTTCAAGAGTAATTTAAAGGCTTAAAAACAACAACAAAAACAATAACAATTAACAATATTGTAGGTATTTCATTTATTATCCTAAAAAATTTTGATGATTTGCTATTACTATCAGTGGCAAAAAGATGAAGTAATCTGCCTAAATAAAAATGGTAATATGTTAAAATTAAAACTGCTGCTATTTTTATCTGCACCCAAAGCTCAGAAAAAATTTGAAATCCTAAAGAATGGATCAGAAGCAAACCGAAAAGCCAAGATAAAATCATAGCGGGCAGCATGATATATTTGTAAAGCTTTCTTTCCATAACTTTGAAAACTTTTGACTGTGAGGCTTCAGTCGTCTCTGCATGATAAACGAATATTCTTGGAAGATATAGCAATCCGGCCATCCAAGAAATTACAGCTATTATATGTAGAGATTTAAATAATAAATATAAGTTCATCTTTATTTAACCAAATATCTTTCTATTAATGTTTGGAATAATTCTATGTGATCTTCGCTATCATTTAAACAAGGAATTAAATCAAAATTTTTTCCACCTTTTTTAATAAAACTTTCCTTCGCCTGAATATTAATTTCTTCAAGAGTCTCGACACAATCTGAAGAAAAACCGGGGCAAATTACTAAAAGATTTTTAACTCCTTTTTTTGGTAATTCTTCTATTGTCTTATCTGTATAAGGTTGCAACCACTCCTGGGGTCCGAATCTTGACTGGAAAGTAGTTTGTATTTCGTGGTCTGTAAACTGTTCCTTTATAAGTCTTGATGTTTTTTGACAATAACACTGATATGGATCACCTTTGTCGAAATAAGATTTTGGAATACCGTGGTAAGACGCTATAATTAAATCTGGTTTCCAGCTTATTTTATTTGTTTTACTTTTAATACTGTTTACTAAAGCATCTATATATAATTTTTCACTTTCATAATGGGGTATGATTTGCAAGCTAGGTTGCCATCTCATAGTCATTAAAGATCTATAAATTTCATCACAAACTGTGGCTGTAGTAGCTGCAGCATATTGAGGATAAAGAGGCAAGACCACCAAATTTTCACATCCTTTTTCTTTAAGTAAGTTTAACTTGCTTTTGATGCTAGGGTTTCCGTATCTCATAGCAAAATCTACAATTAAATCATTGTTCCCTATCCTATTTTTAAGTTTAGTAGCTTGTGATCGCGTATAAAAAAGAAGAGGAGATTCATTTGACTCTTTAAACCATATTTTTTTATAGGCATGCGCTGTTTTCGATGGCCTAAAAGTTAAGATGAATAAGTTTAAAATAGGTTTCCACAAAAATGGATTCACTTCTATTACTCTTCGGTCCGATAAAAATTCTTTTAGATATTTTCTTATATCCAACCATTTTGTTGAATCTGGCGTTCCTAAATTAACTAATAAAACTCCAGTTTTACCAAACTTAACATTAGGGTGTTGATTTAAGTTCATTTATAGTTTCTAACAAATTTAATTAACTTTTCTAAAATCTCAGGTTTTGTTTCAGGCAATAAACCATGACCCAAATTAAAAATATATGGAATATCTTTAAAGGTGTCCAAATACTTTTTAGCCTCACCATATATCTTTACCTCATTTTCCAATAAAAATTTAGGGTTCATCCCTCCTTGTATAACAACATCTTTTAAGTTTTTCTTTGCCCATACTGGATCTATATCTTTATCTATGTTTAATCCATCTGGTTTAACAAACTTATTAAACTCGAGATATTTTTCTTTGATACCTTTTGGAAAACATATAACAGGTATATTTTTTTTATTACAAAACTCTACCAATTTACGGTTTGGCCTATAACAATATTCAAGATATCGTCTATCAGGGATCAAACCAGCCCAGGAGTCAAAAATTTGTATTATATCTGCCCCAGCATTTATCTGGTTGTTAATGTGGGTTGATAAAAATTTTAATACATCTGGCAATACTTGATCTATTTCATGTTTTTTTTCTTTAAAACTTTTTTTATCAAATATATCTTTGTTTTTTTTAAGACTAAACATATATATGATTAAAGTCCAGGGCGCTCCTACAAATGAGATTAATGGTTTTTCTTTTTGTAATTTTTTTCTTGTTTTATTTATTGCTTTGTAAATTGGTGAAAGTGTTTTAGTAAAATTCTTTAAATTTTTTTTATAGAATGTTTTTTTATTAAACTTACTTAAAAGAGGTCCTTTATTTTTATTGAACTTAACTTCTTGACCAAGTGCGAAAGGGACCATTAAAATGTCTGAAAAAATTATCGCATAATCAAGATCAAATCTTTTTATAGGTTGTAAAGTGATTTCAGAACTTAAACTTGAGTTTAAACATAATTTAATAAAATTTTGGTTTTGAGATCTTATTTTTCTAAATTCAGGAAGGTATCTACCCGCTTGTCTCATAAACCAAATTGATTTACAAGTTTTATTTCTAACGTTCAAAATTTTTTCAAGATAGTTCATATAAATTTATGTATGTATACTTAGTATATGTAGTAGATATTGTTAGTTAGTATTATAACTAATTATACATCTTTTATACATTTTGCTTTTAATAAAATTATTAATAAATACTTAAAAATTGATAATTTATTTAAAATATAAACAAATGTATAACTATAGTGTGAACATCTAACAAAATGTAAGTATATTGTTAGTTAATGTTTATTGTTTTAAATTAAATTTATGAACAATGTATAAAATGGCTTTATTAAGAAGTTAATAACAGAAATATGAACGAAAAATACAATGTATATCTTGTGTCCGATTCAACAGGAGAAACTCTTGATAGAATTTTTCAATCCTTAAAATCTCAGTTTGCGAACTTTGAGTATAATAAGAAGGAATTTGCTTTTGTAAGAACAGAAAATCAAATAGATAAAATAGTTACTGAATGTCAAGGCACACAAAATTCAATTATCCTTTACACTATAGTCGAAACAAAGTTAGCAAAATATATATCAAATAAAAGCGATAAAAACAAAGTGCCTTGTTTTGGTATATTAGGTAATCTAATTTTAAATTTTTCTAAATTACTGAATCAAAAAGCAATACACAAACCAAGCGCACAACATGTTTTAGATGATGATTATTACAAAAGGATTGAAGCTATTCAGTTTACAATGTCCCATGACGACGGGAAGAAGCTGGACGATGTTTCGTCTTCTGACATAGTTTTATTAGGTGTTAGCAGAACAAGCAAAACACCAACTTCAATCTATTTGGCCAATAGAGGATTTAAAACTGTAAATATACCATTAGTATTGGATCAAAAAATTCCAGAGGAACTAAAATCGAAAAATAATAAAACATGTATTATAGGGTTGGTTGCCGATCCAGAAAGGCTGGCTGATATTAGGAGAAATAGAGTTGCAATAATGAAGGAGAAAAACATTAAAGAGTATACTGATCTAGTTTCTATTAAAGAAGAAGTAAGTAGTTCAAAAAAACTTTTTAAAAGATATAATTGGCCAGTTATAGATGTAACAAGAAAATCGGTTGAAGAAACAGCAGCTTCAATTTTGAAAATATTAGAAATTAAAAAGAATAAATGAAAATTATTTTAGCCTCACAAAGCGGGGTAAGAAAAAAAATCCTAGATGAAAATAAAATACTTTCTGAAGTAGTGGTTTCAGGCGCAGACGAAGATCAAATAAAAAACTCTTTATTAGCAGAAGGAGCTAGCCCAACAGATATTTCCAAAAATTTAGCCGAGATAAAATCAATTAAAGTAAGCAACAAATATCCTGACCGTATTGTTCTTGGAGCCGATAGCGTAGTATCATTTAATGATAAGATAATAAATAAACCAAAATCTAGGAGTGAAGCCTTGGAGATACTTAAGAAACTTAACAACTCAGTACATTACTTGATAAGTTCTGTTTGTATTTCAAAAAATGGATCTATGATTTGGAATTATTCAGACAGTTCTGAACTTAAGATGAAAAATTTATCTAGTAAAGATCTAGAGAAGTATTTAGATAAAATAGAAACAAAGGTATTATTATCATATGGTGTTTATCAGGTAGAGGCTCATGGAAAAAATCTTTTTGAATATATTAAAGGAGATAAGAATTCTATTATGGGTTTACCAATAAAAGAGATAATTAACTATTTGGAGACAATAAAATAAAATGGTTAAAAAGAAATTCGCTATAACTGGAAGTCCAATTTCTCATTCACTTTCACCAGTTCTGCATAATTATTGGTTGAAAAAATACAACATCGAAGGAGAATATGTATTAATGGAGGAAAGTGAAAAAAATTTAGCAAATATTATAAAAAAAATTAGAAATAAAGAGCTAGATGGGATTAATGTTACTTTACCTTATAAACAAAAAATAATCCCCTTTTTAGATAAATTAGTAAACGATGCAAAAAATACTAATTCAGTCAATACGATTTATTTAGATAACGATAGCTCTGTTATAGGTGAAAATACCGATGTGTTTGGTATACAAGCCGCTTATTTAAAACAAATTTCACATGTCGAAAATAAAAAAGCTTTAGTTATAGGGGCAGGAGGTGTAGCTCCTTCCATAATTTTTGCTTTAAGAAAAACAAAAATTTCTAATATTTCTATTATTAATCGTACAAAAGAAAAATCTCTGTTCCTTAAAAAAAAATTTAATTACTTAAGTGTTTTGGAATGGGATAATTTAGAAAATGAAATAATTAATTTTGACCTAATAATTAATGCGACAAGTTTAGGTTTAAAAGGCAAAGAGGATTTTAATCTTAATTTTGATTTAGCAAAAGTGAAAAAAAGTTTGGTGTTTATTGATACAATTTATAATCCTCTTGAAACCAAAACATTAAAACTTTTAAAAAATGCTGATGTAAAAACTTTTAATGGATTAGAAATGTTAATTTACCAAGGTCAAAAAAGCTTCTATTTGTGGAATAAAATTAATCCTGAAATCGATGATAGTTTAATCGAGTTATTAATGTCTAAAATAAAATGATTAGAATTGGTATAACTGGCTCTATAGCTTCTGGAAAAACAACAGCAAGCAAAATTATTTCTAAAAAAAAGGGACCCCTCTTTAGTGCTGATAAAGTTGTAAAAAAACTTTACTTAAAAAAAAATTTTGTAAATTTAATAAAGAAAAGATTTAAAATTTTACCAGAACTAAGTGTTAAACAGGGTATTAAAGATAAAATTTTAAACAACAAAACGAATCTAAAAAAATTAGAAAAAATATTACATCCTCTAGTAAGAAAAGAAATGCGAGTTTTCTTAAAAAAAAATAAAAATAAAAAACTTTTATTTCTCGAAATACCATTACTAGTAGAAAGTAAACTTACAAAATACTTTGATTTAATTATCTTCATAAAATCGAAATTACAAATAAGAAAAAAAAGATACATTCTAAAAAAAGGTGATCCTTTGATGTTTGATTTTTTAAACAACCATCAATTTAAAGATTCCAAAAAAATAAGACATTGCGATCATATTGTTGTTAACAACAGATCATTATCTATTTTAAAAAAGAATCTTTTAAATATAATGAAAAAATTATGAAAGAGATATTTTTGGACACTGAAACAACAGGACTTTCATTTCACGAAGGCCATAAAATTGTAGAAGTAGCTTGTATCGAGACAGAAGATTTAATTCCAACAAATAAAGTCTTTCATAAACATATAAACCCTCAGAGAGGTGTTCCCGATGCTGCATTTAAGATTCATGGGTTTTCAGAGGATTTTTTAAAAACAAAAAAAACCTTTGATCAAATCGCAGATGAATTTCTTGAATTTATTAAAGATAAAAAAATTATTATTCATAATGCTAGTTTTGATTTAAGTTTTTTAAATAGTGAATTGTCATTATTAAAAAAATCCACAATAGATAAGTCAAAAGTAATAGATTCTTTAGAAGTTGCTAGAAGTAAATTTCAAGGCAGCTCTAATTCTCTAGATGCTTTGTGTAAGAGATTTAATATAGACTTATCAAAAAGAACCAAACACAATGCTTTATTGGACTGTGAATTATTACGGGAGGTCTACATTAATCTTTTAGATGTAAAAGAACCAAAGTTTAATCTTTCAAACTCAATTATAGATAAACAAGCCTCCAAAGTAAATAACAATCATTATAATAAAAAGGTAGTCAAAATTTCTGACTTAGAAATTAATAATCATAAAAAATATTTGAAGTCAGAAATAAAAAAAAATTTTTATTGAAACTTTCTTTTATTATAAAGTTCCTTAAAATCTACTTCTTTCTTAATATTTACATTCTTAAAACCAGAATTCTCAAAAATGTATATAAAAGTTTTTCTTAAGTTTGGATAAACTTTTGAAGGAACGTCTATGAGTATAATTTTTTCAACTTCCAACTTATCAGTACATTTCTCTGATATCTCAATTATAGTAGAATAAATTATCTTAGTATCAATTATTTCAAAATTACTTTTAATTGGAGATAAATTTATACTTGTGTCAATCTCTATAATTTTTTCTTTAATTTGTTTACTCTTTATATCGATATTTATTTTATAATTTGAAATATCCTTACTTAATAAAAAAAAAGCTTTAGAGTTTGGAATGTTGAATTTTAGGTTTTTAATATATTGTCCTATTATTTTATAATTCATCTTTTTTATCTTCAATAATCTCACCATCTAAAACGTTTGAAGAATCTCTTTTTTTAGTTTTTTTAATAAAAAAACTGATTAATAATTTTCTTGTAAAAGGAAACAAAATTAAAAAACCTATTGTGTCTGTAAAAAAACCTGGAATGATAAGAAATAAGGCTGCCAAGGCAATCGAAGCGCCTGATATTATTTCATAAACTGGAACTTTATTTAGGTACAAACTTGTTATCCCTGATCTTATAGTTTTTAATCCCTCTCGTTTTGCGAAATAAATACCAATTATAGCTGTCAGAAATATCAATGATACAGTGTTTATAGCCCCAATTTTACCTCCAATTTCAATCATAAGAAAAATTTCCAATGCAGGTAATCCAATAAATAATAGAAAAAATGAGTTCATTTGTCTGATACAAAATTATATTATTAATGTATATTTATCAAATTATGAGTAATAATTTTGGATACATAGATATTATACTTCTCGGCATGATAGCTGGATTTATTATACTTAGGTTAAGAAGTATTTTGGGTCGAAAAACTGGTCATGAGCCAAAAATTTATCCTTCTTTTGCAGAGAAAAAATTTAATGTTCCAAATAGTGACATACAAAATGTTAAAAAAGACCTTAGCACTTTAGAAGGGCAAGACAAAAAACAATTTCTAAAGGGAGCCGAAGTTGCATATGAGTCTATTCTCACGTCTTTCGCAGCAGGTGAAATAAATAAATTAAAAACATTATTAACTTCAGATATGGCTGATAATTTTGAACAAGCTATTGTGGAAAGAAATAAAAAAAATATAAAATCTGAATTCACATTCATTGGAATGAAAGATTCTAGTGTTGAAAAATATGAAAAAATTAAAAATGAATTATTTGCATCAGTAAAATTTGTATCAGAAGTTATTTCTGTTAAAAAAGATGTTAATGGGAAAATAATAGAGGGTAATCCAGATAAAATAAAACTAGTAACTGATTACTGGAAATTCTCAAAAAATGTTCTGAAAAAAGGTCCTAATTGGTATTTATCAGAGATAATCAGTAAGTGATAAAAAAGAAACATCCTTCCAAAGAAGATTTAAACACTTGGAAAAGTTATATTAAGAATCCAACTGATATAATAGACAAAGAACACCTAGATTATCCACCTCAAACTAATGTAAGGTTCAAATATGATTTGCATGGATATTCTTTAGATGAAGCAAACAAAAAAGTTGAAGAAATTATTTTAACGTGTGTAAATAAACATTATAGAGAAATCATCATAATTACTGGTAAAGGATTGCATTCGAACACTGATAAGGATGTCTTTGCCTCAAAAGATTTGAGTAAATTAAAATTCTCTGTTCCAGAATATATAAATTCAAAAGAAAATTTACTGAAATATGTTTCTTCAATATCAAAAGCTGAACAAAAAGATGGTGGAGAAGGAGCTTTGATTATAAAGCTGAAAAAGTTATAAAATAAATTTTGATAAATCTGTATCTTTTACCAAATTACCTAAGTTTTCATTTACATACTTTTTATCTATCGTAATTGTTTCCCCGGCTTTATCTGTAGCATTAAAACTTATATCATCTAAAACTTTTTCAATTATGGTATGTAGTCTTCTAGCACCAATATTTTCAACAGAAGAATTAACTTCTGCTGAAATTTTAGCCAACATATCTATCCCGTCGTCTGTAAATACAAGATTTACATTCTCTGTTTTTAGTAACTCTTTGTATTGTTTTATTAAACTATTATCTGGTTCTTTTAATATTCTTTTGAAATCATCTTCATTTAAAGCATTTAGCTCAACTCTTATAGGTAATCTCCCTTGTAATTCAGGAAGAAGATCTGAGGGTTTAGCCAGTTGAAAAGCTCCAGAGGCTATAAATAGAATATGATCAGTTTTAATTGGACCATGTTTAGTGCTTACAGTTGTGCCTTCAATCAAAGGCAATAAGTCTCTTTGTACCCCTTCTCTTGAAACATCTCCTCCAACCCTGTCGCTTCTAGCTGAAACTTTATCAATTTCATCTAAAAAAACAATTCCATTTTCCTCGGTAGCTTTTTTTGCCTCCTTTATTATTTTTTCTTCTTCGATCATTTTATCAGACTCTTGAGCTACCAAAATGTCATGGGATTCTTTCACAGTCATCTTCTTTTTTTTACCTTTCTTATTGCCCATTGATTTTCCAAGAATATCGCCTAAGTTTACCATTCCAACATTTCCTCCAGGCATACCTGGTATCTCGAAGCTTTGTAAACCTGATACTTTATCTTGCACTTCTATCTCTATTTCGTTGTTGTCAAGATCACCATTTCTCAATCTTTTTCTAAAACTTTCCCTAGTAGCTACGCTAGCTTTATTTCCTACAAGAGCATCTAAGACTTTATCCTCTGCTTTCAATTCTGCTTTAGCCTTAACTTCTTTCCTTCTCTTCTCTCTCTCCATGGCTATAGCTATTTCAATTAAATCTCTTACAATTTGTTCTACATCTCTTCCAACATAACCTACTTCTGTAAATCTAGTTGCTTCTACTTTTATAAAAGGTGCTTCAGCTAATCTTGATAGTCTTCTTGAGATCTCTGTTTTACCTACACCTGTTGGACCTATCATTAAAATATTTTTAGGTAGTACTTCATCTCTCATTTCATCAGATAATGCTTGTCTTCTCCATCTATTTCTTAAAGCAACGGCAACTGCTTTTTTTGCTTCTTTCTGACCAATTACGTATCTATCTAATTCAGAAACTATTTCTCTAGGTGATAGAGCGCTTACTTTAAATTTCTCTTTCTTTGAATTTTTAACTAAATTTAAGTTTGTAACATTTTTAGAAGTTGCCATTTTAAATTTTCTCCACAGTAATATTATTATTTGTAAAAACACATATATCAGATGCAACTTTAATAGACTTTCTTGCTATTTCTTCAGCTTTTAAGTCTGTATCTATTAAAACTTTTGCCGCTGCTAAAGCGTAATTCCCTCCTGATCCAATTCCTATTATTCCATCTTCAGGCTCTAGTACGTCTCCAGTTCCTGAGATTATAAAACTGTGTTTTTTGTCGGCCACAGCCATTAATGCTTCCAATCTTCTTAAAAATTTGTCACTTCTCCAATCTTTCGCTAATTCAACAGCTGCCCTTTGTAAATTCCCAGCATGTTTTTCAAGTTTTGCCTCGAGTCTCTCGAACAAAGTTAATGCATCAGCAGTTGATCCTGCAAAACCAGCGATTACACCCCGGCTATTAATTTTTCTAACTTTTTTTGCTTTACTCTTTAAAACTGTGTTGCCTAAACTAACTTGCCCATCTCCAGCAACCACCGTTTCGTTATTTTTTCTTAATAATACAATTGTTGTACCATGCCATTTTTCAGCTGTATTCATGGTATTATATGTGGAGATTAATTTTAGATCTTCAATACTTAAATCAGATTTATTGATAAAATGTCCAATTATATATATATCAGAGATAAATCGGCACTAATTTATGAAAAGAAAAGCAAAAATTATTAGAAAAACGAAAGAAACCAGCATATCGGTCGCAGTCAATTTAGATGGAAAAGGAAAGTATAAAATTAAAACTGGAATTGGTTTCCTGGATCACATGCTAGAACAACTTTCTAAGCACTCTTTAATAGACCTTGAAGTTAGAGCTATAGGTGATACGCATATTGACTTACATCACACCACAGAAGATGCAGGAATAGCTATAGGAGAAGCCATTAAAAAAGCTGCAGGAAATCGTAAGGGCATAGTAAGATATGCTTCTACAATCATTCCGATGGACGAAACATTAAGCCGAGTTTCAATTGATGTATCCAATAGACCTTATTTAATTTGGAAAGTAGACTTACCAGTGGAAAAGCTTGGTGAAATGGATACGGAATTATTTAAAGAATTTTTTCAGGCATTTTCTCAATCAGCTGGAATAACTTTACACATTGAAAATATTTATGGTGAAAACAGTCACCACAAAATTGAGTCATGTTATAAGGGTTTAGCTAGGTCATTGAAAGATGCTTTAGCAATAGATAAAAGAATTAAAAACTCAATACCATCTACAAAAGGCTCTATTTAAATTTGATGAACGTCACAATTGTTGACTACCAATCTGGTAATATAAGCTCAGTCATTAACTCTTTTACAGAGATCGCTAAAGGTAAAGTTAAATTAGAAGTTACTTCTGATATAAAAAAAATTAAATCTAGTGATAAGATTGTTTTACCTGGACAAGGATCGTTTAAAAGCTGCGTTGACTCTCTTAAACACATTAATGGGTTAGTAGAAACACTAAAAGAGTTTGCAATCACAAATAAAAAACCTTTATTAGGCATTTGCGTAGGTTTACAAATGTTTGCAGATATAGGTTTTGAGGAAGA
>CENP01089335.1_pt1 | contig 16104 bp, 21 predicted proteins | sample 361281 | NCBI WGS metagenome assembly CENP01 (sample SAMEA2591122, study PRJEB7988) | marine metagenome | biome: marine biome (ENVO:00000447); feature: deep chlorophyll maximum layer (ENVO:xxxxxxxx); material: saline water (ENVO:00002010), including plankton (ENVO:xxxxxxxx) | depth 70 m
ACGGCGGGTTACGGCCGAACCGAAACGAAAATTGTGCTGCAGGATGTGAGCGTGGCGGTGCCCAGGGGAAAGGTCGTGGGCGTCATTGGGGAGTCAGGCTGTGGCAAGAGCACCCTGGCGAGGGTTATTGCCGGTTTGCTTCCCCAACGCTCAGGTGAGATTTACCACCATGGGCAAGCGCTTCCCCATGTAGCAAGACGCAGAACCCGTAGCGTGCTTAAGAATATTCAGATTGTCTTTCAGATGCCTGACGTTGCGATCAACCCGCGTCATCGCGTTCGGGAGATTCTCGGTCGGCCGCTGGATCTTTTTATTGGCCTGTCTGCAAGTGCTCGGGAATCGCGTATTGATGAGTTGCTCGAACTGGTTGAGCTGCCTACGTCCTACAAAACCCGACTGCCGGGAGAGTTGTCGGGCGGCGAGAAACAGCGGATCAACCTGGCCCGAGCACTCGCGGCTGAGCCCGAAGTCATTCTATGCGATGAGGTGACCTCGGCGTTGGATACGGTCGTTGGCAAAGCAATCATCGATCTTCTAAAAAAGCTTCAGGCAAATCTGGGGGTCGCTTATCTATTTATCAGTCATGACCTGTCCACAGTCGCTTCTTTTGCTGACCATGTCGTTGTTTTGTATGCCGGCCGCGTTGTCGAGCAGGGACCGCTTGCCTCGGTTCTGGCGCCCCCGTTTCATCCCTACACGCGTTTGTTGCTGAATTCTGTGCCTGAACTGCGAACCGATTGGCTTGATGGGGTAGTGGCCTCGAAAGCGCACTTGGATCATCTCGGTCAGGCAGTGGATAGCAGCAAAGTCGGGTGCCCGTTTTTTAACCGATGTGCTGTGGCGGTTAACGATGTTTGCAACCGCCGAGATGTGCCGCTTCGGCAAATGGCGCAAGGACACACTGTGGCCTGTCATCTTGAGTTGGATGCCTTGCGAGAATAACGCCAACCACCGAGCGCGGTTTCTCAAAGAAATACTCTGCGCACACTGAAAGTGCTATCGTCTGGCGTTTACCGCAACTTGATCAGAAAATGACAGCAGTAAACCCAGAAGGTTTTTCCGGTTACCACCGCAAGCAGGACTGGACTGAAGATCCAGAGCTAACGCATATCACCCGGGGTACACCCTGTGGTGAATACTTGCGGCGCTACTGGCATCCGATAGCGATGACCGAGGAGGTCACCGACCTGCCGCTGCTGGTCAAAGTCTTGGGCGAGAATCTGGTCCTCTTCAGGGACAGAAGCGGGGACTTTGGGCTACTACATAAGCACTGCTCTCATCGGGGCGCCTCTCTTGAATTTGGCATTATTGCAGATCACGGGATCATCTGTTGTTACCACGGATGGCATTACGCGGTGGATGGCACCCTAATTCGTGCGGGTTCGGAGCGCGAAGACGGACCAATCTGCAAGAAGGTGGTTCACGGCGCCTATCCGGTGATCGAGAGAGATGGATTGGTTTTTGCTTATCTTGGTCCTCCAGAACTCAGACCGCCTTTTCCAATATTTGATACGCAGGCCAACACGGGGGTCGAGAAGGTCCCTTTTTCCCTATCGACACCATGCAACTGGCTGCAAATCTATGAGAACACCCAGGACCCCGTGCACGTTGTTCATCTGCATTCCAATGTCAGCGGAATCCAATTTGGAGCCGCTTCTGGAGTAGATCAGATCATTGAGTACCAGGACAGTCCTTTGGGAATGATCAATATTCAAACACGGCAGGTTGGCGAATTTGTTTGGAACCGAACGGTGGAGTCAATCCTGCCTAATGCCAATCAGACTGGCGCAATCTGGGAAGAAGCGCAAAACGAGAAGTTTTTCCAGCGAAGTTCACTGTTGCGCTGGGTTGTGCCGCTCGACAATATCTCAACACGCACCATTGGCTGGCGCTACTTAAGCGCCGAGTTGGATCCCGAGAATCAGGGTGATCGTTCGCAGATAGGCAAGGAAGGAATCGACTTTATCGGCCAGACCGCGACCGAGCGATCTCACGAGGAAGCGCAGAGGCATCCGGGAGACTATGAGGCACAGGTATCCCAAGGTCCGATTGCCATCCATGATCGTGAAAATCTCGCGAGTTCCGATGCCGGCGTCGCTCGTCTGCGGCGTCTTTTGCGAAAAAGTGTGACAGAACTGCGTTCGGGCGAGGAGCCGGCACCTCAGGCAAGAGAGGAAGTCGAGATCGTCCCAACCTACACCCAAGACACTGTATTCAGGACGCAACTCAACGACCAGCAAAGAAAGGGGTTTGGGCAAGCGGTCGCCAACACGGTGGTCAACAGCGGGGATAAGGACCCTCAAGAGCGGGAGTTGATGGTAAAGCAGACCTGTGAGACATTTGAGGGGGGGTAGAAGAGATTCCACCAAAGCAATAATGAAGTTCAAGGAAGTTTTGTAGTTTTAACCCGAGAGGAAATAACGGAGGAAGTAACCCGATGAATCAGCTTAGGAAATTAATTGCACGAAGTATTTTTGTTCTTGCCGCACCGTTGCTGGCCACCAGCGCGCAGGCGGCGGACTCCGTGCTCCATACAATTCTCAAAGAGGGTGTATTGAAGGTGGGTACCACCGGTGACTGGAACCCCATGACGATGCGCGATGCCGCGACCAACAAGTACACCGGTTTTGATATCGATGTCAGCACCAAACTGGCCGAAGATCTTGGCGTTGAGATTGAATATGTCCCCACGGACTGGAAAACCCTGGTGGCCGGCGTTACCGCCGACAAGTACCACATGACCGGTTCGGCTTCGGTAAATCCCAAGCGTGCCAAGGTCGCCGGATATTCAATCTCTTACGTAGAAGTCGGTCAATTGCCGATGATCCACAAAAAGAATGCAGACCGTTTCAAATCCTGGGATGACATCAACCAGGCGGGAGTGAAGGTTGCGGCCAACCTTGGGACCACACAGGAGCAGTACATCAAGACCTTCTTCCCCAACGCAACTCACGTCGTCGTTGAATCACCGGCCCGTGATTGGCAGGACGTTTTGGCGGGGCGCTCTGATGCCAGCATTACTTCAAACATTGAAGCATACAAACTGGTCGAGAAGTATCCCGATCAGATGATGATTGTGCCGGTGGATCAGGCAAAGGCCCGGACACCGCTTGCTGTCTTGCTGCCGCAGGGTGACCAGGTTTGGATCAACTACGTCAATCACTGGATTTCACTGCAGCAGGCTCGTGGCTTCTTTGACGGCCTCAAGAAAAAGTGGGGGCTGTAATCAGTTGTAGTCCTCAAGACTGACGGAAAAGGCCCGTTTTCACGGGCCTTTTTTGTTTCTACAATATCGGTTCGATCCATACATGAATAGGTCTAGATTTTGAATCTTCAAACGGCAACCAGCCAGGAGGTCGAAGATTACCTAAAGACCTGCACGGCCATTATCTTGCCCACCGGTTCGCTGGAGCAGCACGGCCCAGTTGGGCTGATCGGGACAGATGCCATCTGCGTCGAGACCATCGCACTGCGGGCAGCAGAGCAAGAATCTGTTCTGGTTGCGCCGGTGCTGAACTATGCCCCAGCGCAGTTTAATCTTGGATTCGCTGGGACGATTTCTCTTTCTGCGCAGACTTTTTCAAGGATTTTCACTGAAATTACAAACTCTCTCATGCGCAGTGGGTTTGACCGGATCTACGTACTCAATGGCCACGGCGCCAATCTTGCGCCGTTGAGAAGTGCAGTCCATGATCTTTACCTCAAACACGACGATGCCTCCCCGAGGATCAAGATCCGTAACTGGTGGGATTTCCCTAAGGTAAATGCCTTACGTCAACAACTCTATGGGGAGTGGGAAGGTCTGCACGGCACGCCGTCTGAAGTGGCGATCACCCAATATGCTGTGCGCACGGTAAAGCGCGAGAACGCGGATCCGCCGCGCGCATTGTCGAAAGATGAAATTCGCGAAACGGCGGGTGACTACCATGGACCCGCGAGCGAGCACAGGAAGAATTTTTCAGACGGCAGGGTAGGGTCTTTTTCAGAACTCGCTGAACACGAGCACGGCAGGCAGTTTGTCACAGCCGCCGCCAACGCACTGATTGAGGAGTTCAGGGCGTTTGTGACGACATAGCAGTTTAATCGTGTATATTGCCTGGCGTTGGGGATCAACGCTCTTCGGTGTGCATTTTCCGTTCCAGCCATCGCACGCCGGCCGACACGATCAGAATCAATACCAGGTATTCCAGAATCAGGAAGGTGTAGATCTCCAGTGGGCGGTATTCGGTTACAACAAGCTCGTTTGCCCTGCGGGTGAGTTCCTGCATGCCGATCACTGATGCCAGTGATGACATTTTCAGCATATAGACGAACTGGTTGCCCAGAGGAGGCAGGATCACCTTGATCGCCTGGGGAAGGATGATGAGGCGCATTTTCTGGCTGTATTTCAGACCCAGCGCGTCCGCCGCCTCAATCTGACCTCTCTGAATTGATTGGATCCCTGCCCGGAAAATCTCGGCCTGAAAGGCGGAGTCAGATATCCCAAGCGCCAGCACGCTCGCCAGGAAAATGCCGATGCTCATGCCGGACACCTGGGGAAGGCCGTAATACACCCAGAGTATCAGTACCAATAGGGGGACTGCTCGAACGAGTTCCACATAGGTGACGTTGATCGCCTGCGCCGTTCGGTTGGTTGCGATACCGGGCAGGGCGATGAGAAACCCCAGCACCATCGCGAGAGCGATGGAGACGAGAGAGAGCACGACCGTATCCTTCAACCCGCCAAGCAGGAATTGAATATTGGTCATGCCCTGCGCTGTGCTGGGCGAGATAACGTACCAGCCCCACGTGCCGCCGTCGCCGGAACCCGCGCAACCGCCAAGAGTCATCACTACGGCCAACAGAAATACAAATCGATAGCGGTTCTTCATCGAGGTCACGTATTGCATCAGAGTGGGACGAGCATCAAAATGCCCGTAATTGTGAGACTAACGATTATATCCAGATAAGCCGAGCCTCAGCGGCAGAACGTCTCTAATTCTGTGAAGTTATTACGAATCAATAACCTTGCCGAGTTAATGTTTAATTCATCACCTACCTAGGCCACCGCACCAATGGACGCACTTGCCGATTTCATCGACCTCGAGCGCTATCCGATCGACGACTTGGAGTCTTGCGCTGGCAGAACTCTGATTGAAAGTTGTCAGGGCATGATGGGAGAGCGGGCTATCTGTGCTCTGAAGGGCTTTCTCAGACCAGTCCTTTTACAAGCGATATCAGATGAGGTGACGCATCTTGAGAGCACGATGCGTCGGGTAGATTTTCCTGCTACCCCTTATGGTTGGTTGAAGAACGCAGGATTCTCGACAAGCCACCCCAGAAGCCGTGTTTTCGATCGGCGTTGTGGCGTCTTGACCAGGGACCAACTGGACCCCGAGGGACTCTGTGTGCGCCTTTTTCAGTTTCCGGAGTTGACCGAATTTGTTCGGCAGCTTCTCGGTTATGAACAGCTATTCAATTCAGCCTGTCCCAATATATCAGTGCGGCTCAATATCATGGAACCCGGTGATGAGTTTGGGTGGCATTACGACACCAACGATGGAGCGGTGTCATTGGTTCTTCAATCTGCGGAAGAGGGTGGCGATTTTGAATATGCCCCGTTAATCCGCAGCGAGGAAGAAGAAAATTATGATCGGGTAGGTGCGATTTTTTCGGGAGAGGAAACTCCTGATCTGGCAGATGCGCCCGCCGGGACCTTTATTCTTTTCATGGGCAGGCGCTCACTGCATCGCGTGGCGCCGATCGGCAGGAGTCGACGGTCCCGTCAAACCCTGTTGTTCAGTTACGACCGTCAGCCGGGGATGTTCTTTCCGGAGAAGATCCGCAAACGAATGTTGGAGCCCTCAGGAGAGCCTTTTCTGGGTCAGTAGGTGAGCGATTTATCCTGAGACCAGATTCAGTTGAGTTTTGTCGTGATCCAGGCGGCTATGGCGGCCCGATTTTGATCAATAATTTGGCGAACCACGTCGGTTGCATAGAGGGTGTTACGCCAGCCACTGATTTTCTGTGAAACTCGAGGCGAAAGACTCATGGTGTTTGCAATGTCCTCCATCATGAACAGGGTGGTGGCATAGGCACAGTCGGCGAGCGAGAGCGTTTCTCCCCCTAGATACGGCCTAGGATTCACAAGAACATCCAGACGATCGAGATGTTCGTTCATCATCTCAATCGACGCTTTGGCATCCTCGAATTTCTCAGAGTGGCCTACCAAGGGAAAAAGCGTGCGAAGAGCAGGCTCAAGGCGGGTATCGTGAAAACGGGTAATCGACTTCAGAATGGCCCGATCAAGGGGGTCAGCCGGGCGCAGTTTGGGCTCCCCAAAGAGATCTTCAAGCAGTTCTACGATGGCGTCAGAGTCGTGAAGAATTCTGCCGTTGATGTTTATGGCCGGCACCGAGCCTGCGGGCACAAGGCGGCGATAGTCCTCGCTTTTGTAGCTCCCGCCAGCCGGCCGCTCCTCGGTATATTCAATGGACTTTAGTTCGAGCACAAGCCTCACTCGAGCACAGTAAGTACTCTCGGGCACGGCATATAATGTGATGGACTCAGACACTGATGAACGCGCTCCCGATGACGCGGGTTCAAGATAAGTCGATTTGGGAAGTGGCCGGATCAGATCAGCATAAACGAAACAGGGGCTGAATACTATGACAGCGTGGATCAGGATGATTGAGGATCAGGATGCAGATCCTGGGTTGTTGGAGGTACTGAAGCTTGCCCGCACGCCGCACGGGACGGTCGACAACGTAATGCGCGTTCATTCGTTGCGACCCAACACTATGAAAGGGCATGTGATCCTTTATCGTGCTGCCCTGCATGATGATGCCAACACACTTCCCATGTGGCTTCAGGAAGTAATAGGCTCCTACGTCTCTTTGCTGAACGACTGTCATTATTCCTATGCAAACCACTGGGCAAATGCCAAGCATCTTTTGGGTGATGATGCGAAGGCTGATGCCGCAGAGAGCGCTCTTAAGAATAGAAAGCCAGAGGACGCTTTCGATGGCAAGACGCTGGCGTTGTTACGTTATGCACAGAAGCTGACGCTGACGCCGGGAGAAATGGTGCAAGATGATGTGACCGCGCTGACCGATGCAGGGGTTGATGACGGAGAAATACTGGAGGCCAATCAGATTATCGGCTACTTCAACTACGTCAACCGATGTCTTAACGGCTTGGGCGTGACCACTGAAGGAGATATCGTGGGGTACTACAGTTCCAGTGATTCAGCCTGACGCGTTGGGAGCACATTTTGACTAATTTCGATAACCCGCACGGCCAGGGCCTGGCCAATATGTTGGAGGGTGCGGTCACTATCCCGCCAGGAGCAAGCGTGCTGGTCGCTTATGAAGATGCATCGCTGGGCTGGTATGACGTGGAACTTAAAGACCGAGTGATCGAGTATTGCCGGGAAATACTGAGTGTCAAGGTCGACTCCGTGGAGGTTGGGCTTCCCGCCAACACGCCGTCTGCCCCGTTGGAAGAAAAGCTTCAGGAGAAAAGATTCGACTGGATCATCTTTCTTGCCCGTCTGGGAGACCAGGGTCGTTTTGATGAGGATCACGATGGACCTCGCAAACTGATGGTCTACACGCGCCGATTCTCGCAGTTGGCGAGCACTTTTGGCACGGTCCCTCAAAATGCCATGATCACATTGAAAAAGGTGGTCGATGATCTAATCAATAACGCAACAAGCATCACGATAACCTGCCCTCATGGCACAAAATTGATCGGCAAACCAAACCCGAAAGTTTCGAAGACAGGCGAAAGCAAAGACGGACAAACATTAGACGATGCGAGCAAGGACGTCACGGTTGTCAGGTTTCCCGCAGCGGTCAGCACGCCTGTTTCTGCCAAAACCTTTTCCGGCCAGGTCGTATTGAGACAGGGGCTTACCTCGACCGGCTCAAAGGTTTATGACCCGCCGAACCTGCCGATTGCCTCGCAGGTCGTGGCGCATGTGACTCGGGGGCGGATTGAGCGATTTGATGGACCTGACGAAGACGCCGAAGCGGTGCGCGCGCACTACGAAAGAGTGGCGCGCCTTTTTGGGATTGAGCCGATGTTTGTCGACTCATGGCACCAGGGTCTGCATCCAGGAACAGATACCAGCCCGATGCCCGAAGAGGATCTGTGTCTTTGGGGCGAAACTCTGTTCACCAGCCCTCAATACCTTCACTTTCATACCTGCGGAGAATATCCGCCCGGTGAGATCTGCTGGATGGTTGAGTCGCCGACCGTAGAGCTGGACGGTCGCAACCTTTATGAAAACGGGCGCATACAGGTGGAGGCTTTTGAGGTCTTTAGATCCTGTCTGGATCAGCACCCTGAATTGCGGGCACTTTTTTAGTATTACCCAGGGTCAGTGGGGCAGTGACGCGGTCCCCGTAATTCAGGCGGGAGTCTTTGAGTAGATGTTCAGGTATTTAAGGCAGATCACTCTCAAGCAGGAAGCGAGATTCTTGTCGTTGGCGACAAGACACTGATCCGCAATTTCCTGAATGATACCGTTAACGCTCATTTTTTGGTCGTGAGCGATCTCGTCGAGCACGTTCCAGAACGCGCGTTCAAGGCGCAAGGTTGTGGACTGACCATGGATGCGCAGGCTGCGTTTCTCGGGAATGAATTCGTTAATCTGCTCCGTTGTGCACGCATTGAACATATGTGCCAGTGCGCTGTCTGATTCGATAAAGATGGACACAACGAATCCCCCGTACGGTGTAAGCAATAAATACCACCTGCTTCGGCTGATTATAGCCATCATAAAAACTTTCAGCCATCATTCAGCCATCATTCAGCCATCATAAGAAGCAGTTTGTGAATCTGAGATAAATATTCACCGTTAATGGAACTGTTCAGAAAGACACTTGATCCCGTGATCGCCTTATCCGCGATTGCTGTGCTGGATATTTTTCTTTTTCTGATTGTCGGTGCCTGGACAGTGGGCGGCGGCGAGACAATGATGACGGGCCTCATCGCCCAATTCATTTTGGGCGATACGATCGACCGTATCCCTTTTTGGCATGAGGTCTTTAAACCGGACGCGGGCTACTGGAAGATCTACATCTCCCTGGGGATGTTGTTTGGCGCCATCGTCGGAGCTGTTGCCAGCAAAGAATTCTTCTGGCGCTTTCCCAAGCGCCTTTCTGAGTGGGTCATGATCACGGTCGGTGGATTATTGATGGGCATCGGTATCCGCCTTGCATTTGTCTGCAACGTAAGCACCTTTTTTGGGTTGACGCCGGAGCTAAATTTGGGGGGATACCTGGCTATCAGCGGAATTCTGGCTGGCGCCTGGTTTGGCTCGCTCATCTATAAACGTGTGCTGGAGGGCGGTTGATGTCTGCGCTTGCTGAGTGTCTTGTGGCTTTTGTTTTCGGCTCAGTGGTGGGGCTACTGGTACAGCGCTCCCGGTTCTGTAATACGGCAGCGCTTCGCGATGCCATGCTTTTCAAGACATTCCGCAATACCAAAGCGCTGCTGGTTGCGATGATGATCCTGACGATCGGGTTTACCGCGTTCATCTCCATTGGCGCAGGCAATCCGATGCGCTTTGATGTCGGGGTCAATCAGATTCTCGGGTTGTTTCTGTTTGGAACAGGCATGGTGCTGGCAGGAGCCTGCACGGTGTCGACGTGGGTCAAGGCCGGGGAGGGGAATTTCGGCGCCATATGGGCGTTGATCTTCACTTTCGTGGGCATGTTCCTGTTCTCTCTGATTTGGTCCTACATCTATTGGCCTCCGGCACCATCGGCGATGACCGGTGAGTTGTCGGTAGAGCGACTGCAGTTTGGCTTCTCCAACGCAGAGACTTTGCAGGAGAAGACCGGCATCCCGGCGATTTTCTTCGGCATTATTCAGGCCGCGGTGCTGTATGGGCTGTACCGGGCGATCAAGCGTCGGGAAGCGGCTTCGGCCGCGACTAGCTGAGGTCGCCAGGTATTCGGCAGATGGCAAACAGTATGGAGCTCGGAAAACAAGCGCAGCCACGACGCATTGGGGCCGCCGAAATCAACGGGTAGCCTCTTTAATTTGGTCAGGTCAACGATTGAGGATTGACGATGGGTTTATTTGGAAAGAAAAAAGACTCAGCAGCAGGACAGGATAACGGCAGTGTATCGGTCGCGCTGAGGGATGGCTCATCCGTCACCGTCACGGCAACTGTTGACTGCATCGGGGATTCGTGCCCAAGACCACAGCTAATGACACGAAAAGCCGTCGGCTCAGCCGGCGCCGGAGATGTGGTTGCGGTGCTTATTGATAACCCGACCTCCATGGAAGCGATTCCGCCCATGTGTCCCGAAATCGGTGCAACGCATGTCGAGACTCTGCGCCAGGACCGGGGATGGCAGGTCCTGGTTCGCAAGGATTAATCACTCATGTTCATGATTCAACCGAGAACACAAAACGCAAAGATGCAAGGCCTCGAGTGTTGCAGGAAGTTCTTGGGGTGACCGCCGGGCGTCAGTTTGCCGTGCTGGTGCTGCTGATTGTTCTCGGCGGGGCGGCAGCCTTTTTCCATCTTGCGAGCGCTGCGCCTGCGAGTCTGCGGTTCAGCCAGAACGGCGCGCCGTTTTACGCACACAGTGTCCAACATCCCGAATCCGGCAAGTGTCTCTCCACCCGGGAACTTGTCCAGCATTTTCTCAATTAGCCATGGATATTCTTCTTATTATTCACCTTTGTGCGTTTGTCGCTGCGTTCTATTTCTTCGCTCTGTCCATCATCGGACGCACGTTTAAGTGAATAGAGCCGGAGTCATTTTCTGCGTCGCCTCTATTGCGCTGTCGCTCGCACTGGTGATGGCCTTAATGCCCTCAGCCATGGTGCCTGCATCAGTGGCGGCGGATGCGGCAACGTGCAAGACGCTTGAGGATGACATTGAAGTTGAACTCTCGGGTGTGCTGGAAGGCGTCAGCATGTATGACCTGTTGAGTCATTATCTTGAGAATCCTCCTACCCTGCAGGCAGGTGCAGCGGCGAGGGTGCGACAGTTCGGCGGTTGTTGAGTCGGTGAGGAGTTGAGTCGAGCATGAAAACAGGATCGTGCCATCTCCTCGCGACTGTTGTTATCACGCTTATCGCGGGCCTAGCGTTTGTAAAGTCGCACACCATCCTGGCCAATGATTTGATTCCCACAGTCTCGTCTCTCAATGCTACCGCAGAGGTCGTGTTCGTAGATGCGGGTGCTGTCGCGGCGTGCCTTAAGGCTGCGCGCGCTGGCGCATTATGTCTTTCGCTCGATCGCGTTTTGAACCCATCAGGCCGCCTTGCCAATATGAGGGATGTCCGTTGGTTGCTAGGAAGTTATGGTTTAACAGGCGATGAGCAGGTCGTCATCTACGCAGATGACGAAAAAACCCGGGATGCCATGGCGGCGGTCTTTTATCTTGCTGGCCAGGATCGGGTCGGTCGATTAATAAATAGTGCTCAGGTCGATTTGACCGGAAAAGGGGTAGCGGGCGCTCTCAGTCGGCGGGTGCTTTTCGTTGGGAACGTTCGGCTGGAAAACCTGCAGCCAGCACCCTTTGGGCGAGTTTCATCGGCACAACTGGCCGAGTTTGTAAGCCACCTCAATCGGGATCCGGGTGCGCTCTTTATGTGGCCGGTGGGGTATCTCTGATGCTGCTCATCACAGTCACACGGCCGGATAGCGAAAAAATTCTCAGAAACATGCTGCACGCTTGCTCTCGCAAAGCATGCGCGGTTTCCGTGTTCTTCACCGGCCAGGGGGTGCATTCGCTTGCGAATCAGGATGTTCTGACTGCTCTGGCCGAAACGTCTGAAGCAGTGGCTTGCGCCGAATCCTGGAAAGAATTTTTTGAACATGATTGTCCCGTCACTTCGGGCAGTCAGACTGATCACAGTCGCCTGATCGGTGAGGCGGCACAGGTAGTGAGTCTGTAGTTGACGATGACGGCCACAAAGAAAATTCTGGTGATGGCGCGCGATGATGCCGAGGAAGCAATGCGGGTTGCGGCCGGGCTGACCATCTTCGGACATGAGGTGCGTTTTCTCTTTGCCGATGAGTTTGAAGTGACACCCCGTTTTGAAGAGAACGCGGAACTGCTGGAACTGGCAGACGTGGATGAGATCACGACTTTGGTGCCTTTTGCTGAGTGCGAGCAAGTCTCTGCGGATCAAGCAGCGATGTTTCTGGCAGAAGCCGATGTAACGTTGGTGCTGTAGATCGATGAGCATATTCACAGGAACAGGCGGATGAAGAAGGTCGTATTGCTGGTACGCGGTCAGCATCGCACGAGCAATACGCTCGGTAGCGTGGTCGACGCTTTGAGGCGAACCGAGGACGTGGTGGAGATTGAGTTTGACAGTCTTGGCGATGATGCCGAGGCATGGGATGGGGCTTTGGCTCAGATTCTTGAGTCGGAGCAGTGTGTGTGTATCTAGTCTTCCAAAGGGGGAGAAAACTGAAATGAAGCGAAAAATGATGAGTATAGTGACGTGGTTAAGTGGCGCGGTCACCTGTGCCTTCGCGGCCTCAGCAATGGCGGCACAACCTCTGGTAGATGTCGCGTGGATCAAGGAGCATTCCTGCGATCCGAATGTCCGGGTCTTGGATATCCGGAACAAGTGGGATGGTTCTCGAAAAGGGGACTATCAGAAAGGACATATTCCCTGTGCGATCTACTCGGATTATTCATCCGCTGGTTGGCGTGCCAAAGTAGACAACACGCCCGGCCAGATGTCTCCAGTTGCAAAACTTGAAGAGCTTATTGGCGGTCTGGGTGTCTCCAATGACAATCATGTGGTCATCTACAGCCGGGGCACGAACGCTCTGGATATGGGCAGCGCGACTCGGGTGTACTGGACGTTCAAAGCGCTTGGTCACGATGAAGTCTCCATTCTGAATGGCGGTTACTTTGGCTATATTGCCGATGAGAAAAACCCGGTTGAAAAGGGCACCCATAAAGCCATGCCGGCCAAATTTACCGCCGATCTGCAGGAAGACATGATCCCGTCGAAGGACGATATCGCTGCAGCCTCGAGTTCAGGAGGGGTCACCGTTGACCTGCGACCCGCCCACCAATACCTCGGCATCAACAAGCATCCCAAGGCTTCGCGCTATGGAACCATTCCAGGTTCGGTCAATCTTCCCGAGAGCTGGTTAACTGTTAATGGCGGAAGCAAATGGAGAAGCGAGAGCGAACTGGAGCAACTCTTTGCGGCTGCGGGAGTGCCGGAAAGCGGGGAAGAATATTTCTTCTGTAATTCAGGTCACTGGGCGACCCTTGGCTGGTTCGCCAGTAGCGAGATCCTCGGCAATAAAGATGCGAAGATGTATGATGGCTCCATGATCGAGTGGACTAACGATAAATCATTGCCGATGGAGGTAGCGGTTGATCTGAATTAATTGTTCAAGTCATTCGTTATTGCAGGATGTATCGCAGCGGCCGGGCTTTGTCCGGCCGCTGTTTTTTGTGCCGGACTGGGTACAACTCTCGATCGGGCGCGTTTCCCCGCGGAAGTTCTGATCGTTCGGGGAGACCTGCAAAGACTGATCTCGCCCACGGCTCTGAGTTCGGCTGAAGTGGTGGGGCTGGAAGGTCGAATCAAGTCCGCATTGACAGGCCTTTCGTGGCTTGCGCTGGAGTATGGCGCGCTGACAAGGTCAGAGATAGACAGAAAACTCCTTCAGGATCTGGATCGATCGTGGGCAAAAAGAGATCTCGTTTCGGCACAGGCGCTGGCTGACGAGTTATCCAGGCGGCATCCCCTCAACTCCGCAATATTTTCAGCAGACCGCGCGGGGGCGGAGGATATTGAAAGAGTTCGGGGGTTGGATTTACAACTCTGTCAGGGGTGCCATATCGACAAAATTGGCACAGAAAAAATCCTGCCTGCCTATCCTCTAAAAGAAATGGCGGCAAATATGCCGTCAGACGAGTTCTTGGCACGCCTGTTGAGTGGAGTCAGAGGCACGTCTGACACGGCGCTCGCCAACCCGCTCAGTTTGGGAGATATTCGTGGCTTGTTGCGTCTATATCAGGAAGACGCCGCCGATTGAGCATCTTCGCTGAGAGTTAGTTGGCCTGCTGATCAGCACGCATCGGCAGCGGTGTGATCGTTTTTAGATTGGCTGCCGAGGCCCCCGGCGGCACAAAGAAATAGAGAAACTCACGCTCGCTTCCCGGAAAGAAAAGCCCTGGCTTCGCCGTCACCCTGAGTGGGGCCAGGCGATACTCCGGAAACAGTGTATTGGCATTTTGCAGGCACCGGGTGTCTGATTTCAGGCAGATAACAGCCATGCCGTGACGTGCAATGTCTTCGCGGGTAATCCAGGGGCTCCATTGATGGCTAAGATGCTGAAGAACTGACGGATGATCCGGTGAGTGAAAGGCGATACTGTCGGGCGCATCGTGACCTCCGCCGACGATGCGAAGCGGTGTCTGGTGAGCGCTTCGCCAAAGAGTAGTAATGTCGCGCCCAAGTTCTTTGCCCGGAAAGTGGTACATCGCATGACCGGATGTCACGAGGCCGGTGAAGAGCAGCAGAGGAGGCAGTAACAAAAGCCATCCGAACGCAGCGCGGACCAGGTGCTTTAGTGCCAGGGAGTTCGCTGCCATTGGCCAATACAGCAGTAGTGCAATGCCCGCCAAATTCAGCGTGGGCCCACCCCAGCGGCTGGAAGCGCCGATGCCGGCAAGAAAACCCACGACCGCAGTCCCAATCAGGGGAAAAAGAAACATCCAGGATATAAAAGAGGAAAGACCTTGGTTCTGCGGGATCTCGTCAGATGTTTCTACCGGAGTCTTTCTCCTTTGATAAAGGAATACCGTAAAAAAGACGAGCAGGAGGGGGGTAAGGTATAAAAATTGTGCAACCAGAAAACGGACAGCCTTGATCCGAGACGAAAAGTCCGAAGCAACATAATCCCCGATATGGGTCACCGTCCCCATATGGTGACTATCCACGTACCACAGATGCCAACCCATGATGATCAGGAAGAGAGTGAGGGACAGATACGGCCCGGGAGTCTTTAGGGTTTTTCGACCCTCCGCGAAGAGCAGCAGATAAAGCGCGATCCCCGGAAGCATGGCGGCCGAGTAGTATTTGGTCAGCATCGCCACGCCGGAAATCAATCCAAGTGCGATCCAGTAGCGATATTGACCTCTTTGAATAGCAAAGTAGGCAATCAGGATCGTCAATGCCCAGATCGGGATCAGCATTGAACTGTGATTAAGCCGCATACTGAAAAAACTGAAAAAAGGTATGAACTCGAGCAGGCAAACTGCTGTCAGCGCCTGAACAGGCAGTAAAACCTCTCGAGCGAGCCGCCAGACACAATAGAGCGCAAGAAGAAAATTCAACTGCGTAAGCAGGTTGTAGGTCCAATTGCTGATGCCAAACGTCTTTAGGAACCCAGCAACCACCCACGGCAGCACAGGCGGATGGAGATGATAGGACCCCATCCATTCCTGCCCCCAGGCAAAATGCATCATGCTGTCGGTATCTAGCTCGTGTCTGCCGAGGGTCGGCAAAAGCGTCCACAGAAGCAGGTGGGTGAGCGCAAAAAGCCAGAAGATTCGGCTGCAGTTCCGGGAAGTGGGGGTCATAAGGCAGGGCCAGCGTCCGTGGGGCCGGGGATAGTAGCCCTGAAGTTCAAAAAACCCAAGTATTCTGGGAGTAATTAGGGTCCATCGCCTCATTTCGATCATAGAGATCCACTGGACCCGCTTTTGCCAAACTGATCCATCAGGGGCTATCGTCTGGCTACAGATTCAGTTAGAATCGCGCACCCGCACGAGGTTTAGCTGCCTGTAGCGGAATACGAATGCGCCGGGGATCGGGCCCGCCGTTCGACAATCCAGAATTGATTGACCAGATTCCGAGACTTCGCGAAGTTCGGTTTTGCGCCTTTCGGAGGGGTTCCCGAGCGGTCAAAGGGGGCAGACTGTAAATCTGTTGGCTCAGCCTTCGGAGGTTCGAATCCTCCCCCCTCCACCATTTACATGGCGGGCGCGGCAGGTGAGTACGGGATGGCAGTTCAGCAAAAACAGGATGACAAGTGATCAGTTCGGGAATGAAAAACTTATGGGCGGGTGTAGTTCAATGGTAGAACCTCAGCCTTCCAAGCTGATGATG